>Ga0351882_1095_pt1 | contig 28712 bp, 27 predicted proteins | sample BONcelFGM3001F13_FD_206762 | JGI IMG/M metagenome (GOLD analysis project Ga0351882, IMG submission 206762) | Enriched cells from coal bed in the Powder River Basin, Montana, United States - BONCAT cells FGM rep3 HSBNCT.FGM.300.1.F13 ... | reverse complement strand
TGCTCTGGGAAAATTCGATTGAGACGAAAGAGTTTTTAGACACTCCGCCGCTCAAGGATAAACCCTCGGAGGATATGGGGGCGGCTGACAAAAGCGGGTTAAACCCGATGCTTTTTCGCGAGGGAAATGCGGCTATGGCCGCTGACAATCTCATTCTCACCGACCTCGAGTTAAAAACCCTTTATGGAGAACAGATACCGGCGGGAAATGTCATCACGCCTCAAACGGCATATCTTATGACGAATCTTCTTCGCGGCGTTGTCGAGGGCGGTACTGGCACGCGAGTGAAAGCGCTTGGCAAACCCGTGGCCGGCAAAACGGGAACGACCAACGACGAAACGGACGCGTGGTTTGTAGGCTATGTTCCAAAACTTGCAGCCGGCGTGTGGGTGGGTTTTGATGAGGTGAAACCCATAGGCAAAGGCGTCACCGGAGGCAACACGGCTGCCCCTATATTTTTGAGCTTTATGAAAGAGGCCACAAAAGATTTTGGAGATATGGACTTTGAAAAACCGGATGGATTTCCAAGTGCAAACATCGCCCAGATAGCCGGAGGGTCAGCCATCTTTGGTGCCAGACCCACGCAGGATATTACCACCGGCGGTGCCGATCGCGCCGGCCAGTTTTTCGAAGATGATTTAGAAGATTTGACAACCGGTGATCAATGACAGGCGATGGGTTATAGTTTCCACTCGACAACTTGAGGGTAATCAGAGTTTTCGGAAAAAGAATCTTCGGAAAAACTTTCCACCCGATCTCGCTTTGGAGGCCAATAAACAACTTCCCCGCCCTGACGCCTCATGATTTCGCGAGCGAACTCAAAAGATTTTTTATCGATCTGGTCGGGAGAGAGGTGTTCTATAGGTCCGCGATAACCCTGTTTTCGATCCAGGTGCTCTATCCCTTCTCTGACAGCATCGTAGGCCGCATTTTGCATTTTGCGGTCGAGGGTCGTGTAGATCTTAATGCCCTTGTGATAGAGAAAATCATCGCCGTATAGTTCCTTTACCAGTTTACGAACGTATTCAGTAAAGTACGCGGCTTTAGGATCGTTGAAGTCCTTGTCTGTACCCGCCACAAAGATGTCGAAGGATTCGTCTCGCGCGGCTATGGACTGGGCCTCGGTGATATGGCCTTCATCTAGCATACGCCCCAAAACGTGCTCCTGCCTCTTCCTGGCTTCTATTGGATTGTTGACCGGCGAAAAGGTCGTTGGCGCTGTCGGCAAACCCGCTATCAAGGCTATCTGGGCGAGCGACAAGTCGTTTAGGTCTTTTTTAAAGTAATTTCTCGCGGCCGCAGCAACTCCGTAGGAACGATTACCAAGATAGATTTCGTTTAGGTAAAGGGTGAGGATCTGTTCCTTGGTGAGATATCTCTCAAGACGGGTGGCTAAAATGGCTTCCTTGATTTTTCTCTTCCAGGTCTTTTCGCGCGAAAGCACAAGCGATCTTGTAATCTGCTGGGTGATGGTGCTTCCGCCTTGGGTGATCGCTCCCGCCTTGATGTTTGCGACAAAGGCCCTAGCTATCGATTTTATGTCGATGCCTTTGTGCTCGAAAAAACGCGAATCCTCGGAGTCTATGAAGGCATTAAAGACCTGTTTTGGTATCTCATCGTAGGGAAGGAACTTTCTGCACTGTATCCAAAATTCACCGATTTTCACGCCGTCTGCGGCAAACACTTCGCTAATGACTGGAGGATGGTAATCTTCCAGCTTTTCGATTTCGGGGAGATCTCCCGCAAAATAAAAATACACCCCTGCGATTATCGCTATACCTAAAAAAGCGGCCCCCAAAAGGGCGCCCACAACGAACCTGACGGCTCGGAGAGCTTCTAAGAGGGCCTTAGCCACAGTGGATAGGATTTCACGAAACATCTTGTGCGAGAGAGGGGACTCGAACCCCTACAGCCTTGCGGCCACAAGAACCTGAATCTTGCGCGTCTGCCAGTTCCGCCACTCTCGCTCGTGCTGGAATTGCCCCGGGAACGGATGCCCGTAGCATTTAAGGCATTGGAGATCAACGGTTTTTACGGTTTTTGTCGGTTTTGTTCACCGATCTATTTCGGAATCTTCTTCGAACACGTTCAGGCTGTCCTCTTCATCACGAAGCATGGCGCCACAGTTTGGACAAACCGAATCGTCGCCCGCAAAGGCTCCACAGCTGGGACAGGTCTCGGGATTGTCGAAATTAAGCTCGTCTATATCGGTCATAAAGGCCTCCGATTGTTGGCTTCCGAATCGGGCACCTCATATACGCGCAGCAAATAATGTCAATCTGAAATCAATGAACAATTTAATAAAAGCGCTGAAGATGACCACCGGGCTGATATTATTTTGTAATATGCGTTCCAGTTTTTCCGCGCAATGCGGCCAAACATTGAGAAGTCGATGTTATTATTACCTTTTTACCACCATTTTGTAAAAACTTCAAAGCCGCCTCTATTTTTGGCTTCATGCTCCCTTCCGCAAATTCGCCATTTTCCATAAGCTTATCAAGCTCGCCGGTAGTCACGTTTGAAAGGGCACGTTTTTGAGGACCGCTCCAGTCCGTATAGACGAATTCTACTGCAGTAAGGATCACGAGCGTATCCGCACCTATTTCGGTGGCAATAAGCGCGCTCGTGAGATCTTTATCTATCACCGCCTCGGTGCCATAAAGGCTGTTGTTGCGGTTGATTCCCACCGGTATGCCACCGCCTCCGCCTGCTATCACTATAAAACCCTTATCGAACATCGCTTTTATGGGTTCAACCTCTATGATACTTATCGGTTTGGGACTTGGCACAACCCTTCGCCATCCGCGACCGGCATCCTCCTTCATCGTCCATCCGCGACCGGCGATAAGTTCCCGCGCCTCCTGTTCGGAATAAAACATCCCCACAGGTTTCGTGGGATTTTCAAAAGCCCGGTCGTTCACATCCACCATGACCTGCGTGATTGTGGTGACGACGGGCAGCTTCACGCCGCGCTTCCTAAGACAATTTGTAAGGACCTGCTGTATCATGTAGCCTATGCCGCCTTGGGTGTCGGCGACGCATATATCCATAGGCAAGGGATAAACCGTTTTTCCGGCGATTTCACTCCTGAGTATGGCAGCGCCTACCTGAGGACCGTTGCCATGCGTGATTATGATGTGGCCAAAACCGTTTATCACAAGTTCCGCGACATGCTCCATCGTTTCGACCGTAGCGTAGAGTTGTTCTTGTATGGTGCCGCGCATGCCGGGCTTGCTGATGGCGTTTCCACCCAGCGCTATTACCAAACCACCTTTTTTGGACATATCTCCTCCGCAAGAAAAAAGTTATTGGTGCCTCTCCGGAACAATCGATCATTTAAATGGGAGCACCCCTCATCAAAAGTTCGGAGAACAGCGTGGACAGATAACACATAATAATGAACCAAGACAAGAAAGATGAAACAACCTGTCAAGATTGACAAACACCCAACTTAAACGCGGCAAAAAAGCTCTCAGTTCACTCGCGTATTGAGGAACCTCGACAATCATGTTGCCTTCAACTACTTACTTCGGTAACATTTTTTATGAGGCAATTCGTATCCAATAAGTGCGAAGCCTTCGCACCAATTGAGCTGGTCACACTATGTTGAACTCCTCAAGATCGACGATGATGTTGAACGTGCTTTCTATGAGAAGCAGGCCATTTCCGATCATTTTGTTGACGTCAACAAAATGGTCTCCCTGGGTTCAGGGAGCGAACGAAGCATCGAGGACATCATGCTGTCCCGGTATGCCTGCGGGGGAAAAACGGTATATAAGGAGGAATCATGAGCGAACAAATTATGAAATGTCCAAGTTGCGGGGCTGATATCAAGCTGACCGATTCTCTTGCCGCATCGCTTAGCGCGCCGATTCGGAAACACTATGAAAAACTCATGCTGGAAAAAGACAAAGATGTTTCCGATCGCGAGAGAGCTATTCGGGAGAAAGAAAAATCTCTGGCCGATGAAAAAGCAGCCATCGAAGAAAAGATCGCCGGCAAAGTGAACGAGCAGTTAAAATTAGACCGAATAAAAATCGCAGCAGAGGAATCTAAAAAAGCGAAACTTGCCATGGCGACAGATGTTGAACAAAAGACAAAAGAGCTTGCCGAGTTACAGGAAGTATTAAAACAGCGAGATACTAAACTTGCCGAAGCTCAAAAAGCACAAGCAGATCTCTTGAAAAAGCAACGCGAGCTAGACGATGCCAAGCGCGAACTGGAATTGACCGTTGAGAAACGGGTGCAGAGCGGGCTTGTTGCGGTTCGTGATCAGGCAAAAAAAGAAGCGGAAGAGGATTTGCAACTCAAGGTAAAAGAAAAGGAGCAAACCATTTCTTCGATGCAAAAACAAATCGAAGAACTCCGGCGCAGGGCCGAACAGGGGTCGCAGCAGTTGCAAGGCGAAGTGCAGGAGCTTGAAATCGAGGAGCTGCTTCGCACGAAATTTCCTTTCGACACCATTGAACCCGTGCCCAAGGGTGAGCACGGCGGGGATGCCTTGCAACGAGTAGTCAATTCCCTGGGCCAGATCTGCGGCACGATCATCTGGGAATCGAAACGCACCAAGAATTGGAGCGATGGCTGGCTTCCAAAGCTTCGAGAAGATCAGCGCGCGGCGAAGGCTGAAATTGCCATCATTGTCACGCAGGCACTGCCCAAGGATGTCGATATATTCGATCATGTCGATGGGGTTTGGGTGATACATCCAAAGGTCATTTTGCCGATTGCAATGATGCTTCGTCATTCGCTGATTGAAATAGCCACCGCTCGTCAGTCCTCTGAAGGTCAGCAGACAAAAATGGAACTGGTTTACCATTACCTTACCGGTCCGAACTTTAGACAAAGAGTTCAGGCTATCGTCGAGGCGTTTTCGTCGATGCAGGATGATCTCATGGCAGAAAAGAAGGTCATCACCAGACAATGGTCCAAGCGCGAGACGCAGATCGATCGTGTCATGCAATCCACAGTTGGCATGTATGGCGACTTGCAGGGGATTGCAGGGAAAAGTTTGCCTGAGATAGAGGCGCTTGAGACGGTGGCGTTAGAAGCGCCGGATGAGAAGAATGTTGAATAAGGTTATAGGTCTATATTATTTTTGGAGGCATGATTACTTCTTGCGGTTGGTATATTAGAGACGAGTGGGCATCTCTAAAAATGCGAGCCCCTATTTTTATATTGCACGTATGTGCATATTAGATTACATTTTCGCCCCGTGAGACCAAAAAAACCAAGATGGATAAGATGCGAAACCGGAGAACGCTGTTTCCGCCCGATTTGCACTTCAAACAAGGAATTAGAGGGCGTGGTGGTTTCTCTCGACGAATTCGAGGCAATGCGGCTTAGCTACCTAGAAGGTCTCGATCAAACCGAAGTCGCAAAAAAGATGAAGGTCCACCGCTCCACAATTTCACGAATTCTTGAAACGGCCCATAGCAAACTAACCGATGCGTTGGTCAACATGAAGGCGATAAAAATCGATGGCGGCTGTTGCAAGATCGTGACGTCCAAAAAAAAGGGAAAGAGATGAAGGAACTCTATAAATTGCTGATTCTGCTCGCGGGCTTTCTCATTTGCTGGTTTTTGCCTGTCGGTTATGGCCGCTTCGATGCCTCGATTATCGAAGCGCTCGCTCTCGTTAAATGGTATGCGCAAGAACACGTAATCCTCTGTCTCATTCCGGCTTTTTTCATCGCAGGTGCGATCTCCGCTTTTGTGAGCCAAGCCTCGGTCATCAAGTACTTTGGCGCGAAGGCGAACAAGTTTTTGGCCTACAGCATCGCCTCGATCTCCGGCACCATTCTCGCAGTTTGTTCCTGCACGGTGCTGCCGCTCTTCATGGGGATCTATCGGCGCGGTGCGGGGCTCGGACCAGCCATAGCCTTTCTCTATTCAGGTCCGGCAATCAACGTGTTGGCCATCATCCTCACTGCGCGCGTGCTGGGCCTTGAACTTGGAGTGGCTAGGGCAATCGGAGCCGTGGTTTTCAGCATCGTCATAGGCCTTTTCATGCACCTCATTTTTCTAAAGGAGGAGCGCGCCAGACATGAGGAGGGAGGCCTAGCCATCGGTCCCGAAAAGGCCGGTCGGCCTATATGGCAGGAAGTTGTGTTTATCGCATCGATGGTCGCGTTTCTCGTTTTTGCAAACTGGGGAAAACCGCAGGATGACTCCGCAGGGTTTTGGCATGTGATCTTTGCTGTTAAATGGTATCTCTCCGCAGCATCGCTTTTCGTGCTCGCCAGCTCCATCATCCTCTGGTTCAAACGCCGGGAACTTCACAACTGGGTAATGCTCTCGTGGGGTTTTGCCCTGCAAATCCTGCCGCTACTTCTAGCGGGCGTCTTGATAGCGGGTTTTTTGCTCGGCCGACCCGGACATGAAGGGTTCATTCCTTCTCATTATATAGAGAGCTTGGTCGGCGGCAACTCCCTTGGCGCAAACCTCTTTGCATCGGTCGCCGGAGCGTTCATGTATTTCGCGACGCTGACGGAAGTGCCGATCCTGCAAGGGCTCATAGGCAGCGGGATGGGCAAGGGACCGGCACTCGCGCTACTGTTGGCAGGTCCGGCGCTGTCTCTGCCCAACATGCTCGTGATAAGAAGCGTCATGGGAACCAAGAAAACTATCGTTTATGTCTTGCTCGTTATCGTAATGGCGACGACAAGCGGATTGATCTTTGGAACTTTTTGGAGTTAAGGAAAGAGGGATGAAAAACATGAAAAAGATACAGATACTAGGCACCGGATGCCTCAAATGCGCCGAACTTTACAAACACGCGAAACAGGCAGCCACGCAATCGGGAATAGAATTTCAGATAGAAAAAATTTCCGACATAAATAAAATTATCGAACTAGGCGTGATGATGACACCGGCATTGGTCATTGACGGCAAGGTTGCCACCTCAGGCAGCGTCCCTTCCGTCGAAGAGATATCAGCTATGCTGTCAGGAAAAGGAGAAAACCCCGCATGAACATAAGGGGATTTCTAATAACCGCCCATCAGCTCGCGTTGCCCTCCATCGGCGCGGCCTGCGACGTACTTCAAGTACGACTCGGCCGGCCTCTGTCGGGGCGCCTTGCGACCTTCAACGGTTTGCGGTCCTCCAAAGGAGGACATCAAATGCTGAAGTGTCAATGCGTGGGTACCGCGCATTGACCATCTGGACGATTCTTAGAAATCCCCAAAACAGTAGTTTTTAGAGGTGAACATGAAAAGGATAATAAAAATAGCACTGCTTATTTTCGTGGCGGCCAGCGCGGCTTATCTGGTTGCAAATGAGCTGGGCTGGCATGAACATGGATTTGAAAATATCGGGTCAACAAACGGCTCCCAAATAATCGACGAGAACGACGAAATCAAGGGTTCAGCCGTAGTGGTCTTTTATTTTCACACCTCGCGCAGATGCTTCACCTGCAAAGCCATAGAATCGAGCATAAAAGAGGTGCTCGATACCAACTTCAAACTGGAACTAGACGACGGAAAAATTCTGTGGCGGCCGGTAAACCTGGACAAACCAGAAAACCGCCACTTCATAAACGATTTTTCCCTCTCAAATCCCACAGCAGTGATCGCAAAAATAGACGATGGAAAAATAGGCAGCCACAAAGAACTCGATTTGCTCTGGAAGATTGTCCGAAACAAACCGGTGCTTAACGAATACATCAAAAGCGAAACTTCCGCATTCCTCAAAATGGAAAAAAACTAAATGGACACCGTTATTATAGCTATGGGAACAGCGCTGTGGCTTGGCATCCTCACTTCAATCAGCCCCTGCCCGCTCGCAACGAATATCGCGGCGATATCCTATGTCGGTCGCAAAGCGGAACATCCAAAATATATTCTTTTGTCGGGCCTTATCTACACCGCAGGCCGGGTTGTCACATACTTGACCCTTGCCATAATACTCATCAGAGGCGCACTCTCGGTACCGACGGTCTCGTATTTCCTGCAACAACATCTAAATAAGATACTGGGCCCGGTGCTCATCATCGCGGGCATGTTTCTTCTAGATTTAATATCGATCAAGTTAAGGAGCCGGGGCATAGGCGCAGGCACACAGGAACGGATCGACAGGATGGGCATCTTGGGAGCTTTTCCTCTGGGTATCTTGTTTGCAATTTCGTTTTGCCCGGTTTCGGCGGTGCTCTTTTTTGGCGGACTTTTACCTCTTGCCGTCGAACAGGGTTCAAGCACTCTGATTCCAATAATCTACGGCGTGGGGACTGCGCTGCCTGTTCTTGTCTTCGCACTGCTTCTGGCCGTAGGCAGCCACTGGGTCGGGAAGGTTTTTCATAAGGTATCGAAAGTGGAGATTTGGCTTCGCAGATTTACCGGAGCGATATTTATCGGAGTGGGAATATATTTTTCCGTCGTTTACATATTTTTGAGCTTTGAAGGGCGATGGTAGAGCGATGGAACAAGGGACTTGGGACCCGGGACCGGAAAAACCACGAATCACGGGTTACGGGTCACGAGTCACGGATTTTACGGTTTCAGAAAGGTTTCTTATGACGCAATTTAAAGTATTGTTTCTTTGCACGGGCAATTCCTGCCGCAGCCAGATGGCCGAGGGTTTCACCAGAAAACTTCACGGAGATATCATCGAGCCGTTTTCAGCCGGCATAATCGCCGGCGGAGTGGATCCGCTTGCAGTTGAGGTGATGAAAGAAGTGGGCACAGATATCTCGAAACAGCACTCAAAAACGATCGACGAAATAAAAGACATCGCATTCGATATCATAATAACTCTGTGCGACGATGCGCGCGAGAGTTGTCCGCTTTTTTCACATCCGGCAAAAAAGGTTCACCTAGGCTTCGATGACCCTCCTTTCCTTGCACAAAATTCCACCACGAAGGAGGAGGCCCTTTCGCATTACAGGCGGGTCAGGGATGAAATAAAAAATCTCGCGGAAAATTTACCCGGACTCGTTCAAATGTGCCTTCATGGCTCATGCGGTTCATGCAGCTGCGGGCGCGAAAAGACTGCCAAAGAAGGAGAATAACGATGACCTGCGAAACGACCATTGCGAAAAACGATAAAGGTCTTGGAACATTTGAAAAATATCTCACCGTTTGGGTGCTTCTATGTATCGCCGGAGGTATTTTTCTCGGCAAAGTAGCGCCCCAGTTCGCAAAGACTTTAGACGGCATGGCCATATATATAGGCGATGCACCGGTCGTCTCCATACCGATAGCTGTTTGCCTTTTTTTCATGATGTACCCAATCATGGTAAAAATAGATTTCGCCGATGTGATAAAGGCCGGAAAAAGCACAAAGCCCGTCTTGCTGACGTTATTTATCAATTGGGCGGTAAAACCCTTCACCATGTACGCGATCGCCCTCTTCTTTCTAGGCACTGCGTTTTATCACCTTATCGGACCGGAGGCCGTAGATATTGTAAAAATGCCCTTCGGACTCGACCTGCCCGTCGGAGCGCATCACGGCGCCGGAACCGTGGTCATAGTAGATGGAATCAGGATGCTCGAGGTGCCGCTATGGAGAAGCTATCTTGCCGGATGCATACTTCTGGGCATCGCTCCCTGCACGGCGATGGTCCTCGTGTGGGGATATCTCGCAAAGGGAAACGACGGGCTGACCCTCGTAATGGTCGCCGTCAACTCTCTAACCATGCTCGTACTCTACGGTGTACTGGGAGGCTTTCTGTTAGGCGTGGGAAGGCTACCGGTGCCGTGGCAGGCGCTCGTGCTTTCCATATCCATATACGTGGCGCTGCCGCTTGCAGCGGGATACATCTCGCGCACTTTCCTGGTAAGGCTCAAAGGCATAGACTGGTTCAATGAAAAATTTCTGCATATCCTGACACCGATGACGATAACAGCCCTGCTCATCACGCTCGTACTTCTCTTTTCGTTTAAGGGAGAAGTTATACTCGCCAATCCGCTGACAATATTATGGATCGCCATTCCGCTCTTCATCCAAACGAACCTCATTTTCTGGCTGGGCTACGGCCTCGCCAAAATCCTGAAACTCAGATATCGCGACGCCGCACCAGCCGCCATGATAGGCGCCTCCAATCATTTCGAGGTGGCCATCGCCACCGCGGCGATGCTCTTTGGACTTTCATCAGGCGCAGCACTCGCCACCGTCGTCGGCGTGCTAATTGAGGTTCCGGTCATGCTGCTGCTTGTCAGGATATGTCTTCGGACGGAAAGATGGTTTAAAAGCTCGGAATGAAAAAATCGTCGGCAGTACATTCAACACTTCATTAGGAAGGATCTAAAAAATTCTATTCGGCGTACCCTTTTTCCTGCTTTTCCATATCCTCCTTGCAACGTATGCATACCTCCGCCACGGGACGAGCTTCGAGCCGCTTTATATTTATTTCCTCGCCGCAATGTTCGCACACGCCGAACTCGCCGTCTTCGATCTTTTTAAGGGTTCTGTCTATTTTACGAAGCAAGACAAGCTCTCGGTCGTGAAGCCTTAGATTCATCGCCTGATCGGCCTCGGTCGAGGCGAGATCCACTTCATCGGCAAGATCGGCTTCGTCAAAACCTATCCCCTCTTCTCTCATCGTTTCCGCCGAGCTGATGATCTCCTGTTTCCTCTCCAGAAGCACCTTCTTGAAACGATCGACGTCTCTCTTTCTCATGCACAACCCCCTTTTGAAGGGGCGGACTATTTCGTAAAAGGCATCGGCTGTCAACATAAAGGTTTGCAAGTGCCCGTAAAGCCTGTTAGTTCAATCCGGTATGGCCCGAAAAAAGAGAAATCTTGCTCCAGTTTCCGAAATTGTCGGAAATATAACAAAAAAATTCGGTCCCGGATTTAACGCCACGGTATTTAAGCTACAGTCCTTGTGGATCGAAACCGTAGGGGAACACGTAGGGATACATTCCGAACCTATAAAACTTTACGGCAAAAAACTCGTCGTAAGGGTCGAGCATTCTTCATGGATGCATGAGCTGTCCTATCTAAAACCGGAGATGATCGCGAAAATCAATTCGATATTGGGAACCTGCCAAATAAACGACGTAAGATTTATTTCGGGAACTGTCTGGAAATCACCAAGCGGAATGCGCAAAAAAACACTCCCCGCCGAAATGACACCACTTACCAGTGACGAGGAAGAATTCATCTTGAAGGCGGCAGCCGAAATAAAGGATGATCTGGTGCGCGATGCCGCACTAAGGGCCATGAGAAGAAGTTTTACGTCCGAAAAAAAGGTTTGAAAAATGCAGCTTACCGAGGAATTTTTTCAGTCTGTCGGAATAACGATCACGCAACCCGCGAAAGGACACAGATACGGCGAGGAAAGCATCGACCTCGCAAAGTTCTGCAAGGCCCTGCCTAAAGATCGCGTTTGTGAGTTTGGATCGGGCTCGGGGGTGATCTCCATCTACCTCGCAGCAAGATGGCGCCCTTTTTCAATAACCGGCGTGGAGATACAAAAAGAACTCTTTGAAATCGCGGGCGCCAATCTTCTTAAAAACGACCTAAAGTCTCGGGTGCGCTTTATAAATGCCGACTATCGCAATTTTGCCAACGAGACTCCCGGATCTTTCGAACATGTCGTCGTCAACCCGCCATTTTACGCCCAAGGTTCGGGCAGGAAAAGCAGCTGCCAACAGCGTCTTCTTGCAAGACATGAAATCCACGGCTCTCTAGCCCAGCTACTCCAATCGGCGCAAAAAGTTCTCACGCCAGACGGCATGCTGTGGATGATATTTTTGAATTCAAGAAAAGACGAACTTCTGGCAAAATCATTCGACGCCGGATTTAGGCTCGAAAAAACGGCTCCTTCATCCAATTCAACATTCTTGACGGCATTTTCCTTTCACGGGCCTGTGAAAAGGCCCTAACCCTGAAAACACTTGATGATCTCGTCGGCGGGGATGGCTCCGTCTCTTATGATGCGCATGCTGTGCTCGGCCAAATCGACCACGGTAGAACCTTTGGATGGGTTGCATTCACCGCCGTCAACTATACAGGAAAGCCTCTCTCCGAAATACTTCTGCACATGCTTCACAGAAAGTGACGGCGGAAAACCCGAAAGATTTGCGGAAGTAGTTGTAACGGGATGACCAAACGCCGCAACTATCGCGGACGCAACCGGATGAGATGACATGCGTATGCCTATCTTGTTCGTATTGGTGACAAGCCCTTTGGGAATGGCTTCGGACGCGTTAAAGAGAATTGTAAGCGGACCCGGCCAGAATTTGCGCATCAGGCGCAGCGCGCCATCGGAAACCTCCGATACGACCTCGCGCAACATCTTTAGATCAGAAACCAGTATGGAGATCGGCAGGCCGTAGTCTCTGGATTTGAGATCATAGATTCGCTTCACCGCCTTGCGGCTGAGCACATCCGCTCCCAAGCCATAAATGGTCTCGGTTGGATAGGCGATGACCTGCCCGTCTTTCAAATATCCCACAGCCCTTTCGATATCGGGAATTTCCGGGGCTTTCGGATCTATGCGTATAAGCTCAGTCATAAGTTAATAAACTATTTTAAAATATCTTCGTTGGCCTTTTCGACCTGCTCGACCATGTTTTTTTTATGTTCCTCTAGTTTTTTTGCAAGGTTGTCGTCGGAGGTTGCAAGTATTTGCGTCGCGAGTATCGCCGCATTTTCGGCACCCGTTTTGCCGATACTGACAGTCGCCACCGGCACACCCGAAGGCATCTGAACGATCGACAGAAGGGAGTCCATTCCTTTAAGCGACGACCCATCGAGGGGAACGCCTATCACCGGAAGCGTGGTATGTGCGGCAAGAGCCCCTCCCAGGTGCGCGGCGTAACCTGCCGCAGCTATGATGACCCTAACTCCCCGAGCTCTTGCTTCCGCAGCAAGCGCCGCAGCTTTATGAGGGGTGCGATGCGCCGACGCGATGACAAGCCTGGCGGGGATTCCAAACTTCGATAGAATGTTCATGCATCCCTTCATAACGTCAAGATCGTTCGAACTGCCAAGCACCACCAAAACCTTTTCGTTGCACATATTCAAGTCTCCTAATGCCCGAATATCAACCTACGGCCTTTCTGCCGATATCTTTTCTGTAATAAACTCCATCCCAATTTATTTTCTCTACGACCGCATAGGCATTTTTCATTGCAAGGCTCAGATCGTCCCCAAGCGCCGTAACACCAAGAACCCGGCCGCCGTCGGTGACCGTTTTTCCATCTAGGAGCTTCGTGCCCGCATGAAAAACGACCGTCTCATCGGAATCTATCGCATCATCCAGACCCGAAATCACCTTGCCTTTTTCGTAAGATGACGGGTACCCACCGGAGGCCATGACCACGCACCCGGCAGGCCTTTTATCCCAAACCATGTGAACCTTATCCAGGTTTCCTGAAATAGCGCCTTCAAACACGTCCACTATGTCGGAGCGAAGCCTCATTAGAAGCACCTGAGTTTCGGGATCGCCAAAACGCACGTTAAACTCTAAAAGTTTTGGAGCACCGTCTTTTATCATAAGACCTGCGTAAAGAGTTCCCACAAAAGGCATTCCACAGGTCACCATGCCCCGCGCGGCGGGAAGCATTATCTCTTCCATAACCTTTCTGACAATTTCATCTGTGACCACACCGGCAGGAGAAACAGCACCCATTCCACCGGTGTTTGGGCCCTTGTCGAAGTCAAAGGCGGCCTTATGATCCTGAGAACTTGCCAGAGGAAGCACATGATTTCCGTCACAAACCGCAATAAACGACGCCTCTTCTCCCTCGAGAAAATCTTCCACCACAACAACTCCGCCGGCGGTCCCAAATTTCTTGTCCCGCATGATTTCTTCTAAAGCCTTCAAAGCTTCCTCATGTGAATTACAGATGATGACTCCCTTGCCCGACGCCAAACCGTCGGCTTTAATGACCATCGGGATTTCATGAGACTTCACGTAACGTTTTGCGGCTTCAATATCTGAAAACGTCTGAGATGCGGCGGAGGGGATGTTGTATTCTGCGCAGAATTCTTTAGTAAAGGCTTTAGACCCTTCGAGAGCTGCGGCCTCCCGGGACGGGCCATAAATTTTAAGGCCATGTTTTTTGAAAGCATCGACGATACCGGCAACGAGCGGCATCTCCGGACCGACCACCGTAAGATCGATATGATTTGATTTTGCAAAATTCAAAAGACCGCTGAGATCGACAGCATCTATCGGAACACATTTGGCTAACCTGGCAATTCCGGCGTTGCCCGGGGCACAGTAGATTTCCTTCACTCTATCGGATTTTTTAAGTGACCACACGATAGCATGTTCTCTGCCACCGCCACCTATTACAAAAACCTTCATCTACCCTCCCTCGGGAAGGTGGAAGCTATAGAACAGTCAAACCCGCAAAATCAAGTCATTAATGGGGATCTCTAATAACCGCCTATTTCGGAGCTTTTTTTGAAGTTTCACCGTGGGACGAGCTTACCATCTCGACCTTTCCCTCGCTGTCGATCACAGCTTCCGAGACGGCCATGAGGCCGCCCGGATCGGACGCTGACACCTCGATTTTTATGGGCCACAGACCTACGCCCGAGGAATCGCCCTTGACCGAAAAACGCAACACCCCGCCTTGAAAACCGTCCAGCCAGCTATCTAGTGAAGCGCCATGTCCGGCTCTTATGGTAGCCCGGTAGCTTAGTCGGTCATCGGCAGGATCCTCGAAATCGAGTCTAACCCTTCCCTTTTTGCCGTCAAATTTTATATCGGCAAGAAAACCCTGCGGCCTCTCGTTGGCATTGAAAAAGAAAAACCCCATCTCGCCTATCTTTTTAAATCCCTTGGTGATATCAAACGATACGAACATGTCCCGGCCGCCATAGTTTTTCAGAGGCACGAGGGCAAAGGCATGCGGCCTTCTCATGTCGAGTCTCTCACCTAAAAAAACATCATCTACGACAGATTCCGGCAGAAAACTTTCGGAACCTTCGGGCTTCATTTCCATCTTTCCATCGCTAGAATTTCTTGCCGTAGCAGCATTTATCGATTTACCAAGACCAATCAACATCGTCCTGGGGCGATCTTTTTGCATCGGAAATTCAAAAACGGAAAGGACCGGCGAGTCTTTGTCGCGAACCACAAAACCCGAAGCAACAAGCGCAACCGTTTTATTCACAAAATCGAAATTAGCGCGGAACACTTCTCCCGGCTTCGTCACCACATAGGTTTCACCGCCCTGAATAATCTCACCCATGAAGATTATCTTGCCGAAGACATTTTTGATTTCCCCATCAAGACAGCCCCAGCCGCCATCGCCTTTAAGACACGCCCCAAAAAAGCGCTTGCCTCCGGAAATCGCCGTCATGTTTATAACCTGAACTGCCCCCGTTCGCGAAACGGATAGATGCACATCTTCAAAATCGCCATCGCCGGAGATCACCGGCAAAAATTCGAGCGACATGGATTCATCGGAGGATGCCGATTCTGCTATTATGTCAAAACCCAAAACTCTTTTATCCTTCCTCCATACAGAGCCACTTGGTACCGTGCAGGAAACCGCGCCCGCTGCAACAAGAGGAAGCGCGGACATCGGCGATATATCGTGAACGGCGTCAACCTCACATTTCATTTCTTTTGAATTTTCAATCCAGGTCCTTTTTAAATTCAAATCGGCTGGCATCGGCTGGCCTTTTAAAAGACAATGGCTGGCGGATGCCACCTCAGAAGGCATCTGCGAAGCGATCTTGGGATATTTAACGTATCCCTTTTCAGTGGTGGCTATAAGATCCGCTATATCTCCTACTGCAAGTAATTTTCTGGGTTGAGCTGACGCAGGCGCATCGCAGGTTTGAAATTTGAGAGATCCGCTAGACGTGATGTTTTTTGCCCTGATATAAGCAAGCCCACCGGCTTCTCCGCTTACTCCGCTTATAAACAGCATCGCCTGATCTGGAGAATCGGGCGCCACCACGACGCTGTCCCACACGTTGCTCCAGGGAAGTATGACCGCCCGGGTCTTGGAAAGTTCATAAAGCCTTGACGAACTTGATTTTCCGCGACGATCACCGTAGGCAATCGCCTCACCTACGTCTATCTCCACACCTCCGGCTATGGAACCGGCATGATCGCAGTAGTTGACTATACCATCTCCATCATCGTCTTCGCCATCTGAAGGATTTAAAACTACACAGACTGGAAACTCCGCATCTCCAACGCAGCGAAACTGGCCCGGCACTATACAGGTCCCAACCGCCACCGGACATTCTTCTCCCAAATTTTTGATATCGTCCATCATGCCGTTACAATCATCGTCTGCACCCATATTGGCGCAGGTTTCGGGACGAGGATTTTTAGGAACGCAGGTGGTGACACGTCCATCAAGACAGTTTTCGATTACGACCTTGCACTCGCCAACGCCGCAGGTGGTCGTTCCAAAACCTTCATCGACCTCGCCGCTACAATTATCATCGATGCCGTTGCATAATTCCGTCCTTGGAAAAACCTTCTGAACGCAAGCGATGCCGCCGTCTTGCAGACATTGGTACATACCCTCCTTACATATTCCGTATTTATCGGAGAGAGTGCAGACCTCACCGGGAAAAACCTCCAGTACGTCACAGCCTTCGCAGATGTTTTCCACTCCGGCACCAAGACTGTTATGATAGCAGCCGCGCACCGGATCGCAGGCATCCCTCGTACACTTATTGCCGTCATCACAATCCCTGCGAGCGCTGCCTACACATACACCGTCGAAACAGATATCGTCTATCGTGCACGAATTTAGATCGTTGCATTCAAGACCGTTCAGGACCGGAGGATGATCGCACTTACCCCTCGTACACACGCTGAGAGTACAGGGGTTGCCGTCATCTTTGCAGATTCTACCATCGGATTTCTTGGGTTCTAGCACGCAGATCATTCCACCGGGCTCACCCTGATCGCAGGCCCACATTCCGTCCGCACATTCATCTCCGCCGGAAATGCGGCAGGGCGCACCCAGCTCGCCCGGCAATTCGCCACACCCTCCGCAGATGTTTGCCACTCCATTATCCACGATTCCATCACAATCGTTATCCTGGCCATCGCATCTTTCGGGCATTGGAGATATTTTCTGGGCGGAACAGACAGGAAGGCCTGCCTCCCGGTCGCATATCGTCGTACCTTCTCTAAAACATTCACCTAGAAGGCCGTTATCACAGGCAACCCCAAGGCCAGCCGCGTTGTCGATCTCACCGTCGCAGTCATCGTCAATAACGTTTCCGCAAATCTCGGGTGCAGGTTTTCCGGCGATCGCTGAACAGATAAGTTCCCGCCTGTCTTCGCTACACACCATTTTGCCTATTCTACGACAGCCCCCGACTCCGGCAAAACATTCCCGGCCGAGCGCTTCAAAACCCTCATCGATGCGGCCATCGCAATTATTGTCTATGCCGTCGCCGCAGAACTCGACCGTGGGCTGGCCCGGCACACACTGAGGAACGCTGCCGTACGAACATGCAGACACCTTTCTTTCGCAGGCCCCGACTCCGCAGGTTATCTCCCCAAGCCCATCATCTATGATTCCGTCGCAATTGTTATCTTTGCCATCGCAGATTTCTGGGGTTGGACGACCGGGCACCGCATCGCAATGGGATTCAAGCCCGGATTTACTGCAAACGAGCTTTCCTTCTCTGGCACATTCACCAAGACCGAAAGTACAAGACGAGCCCGCGTTAAAGCCCTCGTCTATAAGACCGTTGCAGTTATTATCTAGACCGTCACATCGCTCCACCGCATCCGGATGTATCTGGGAATTTCTGTCGTCACAGTCTCCTCCACAGGTGGTATAGCCGTCACCGTCCTTATCAAAGCCCTCGTCGATGCGGCCGTCGCAATTATCATCCTCTCGGTTGCATATCTCCACACGTTCGCCGGGTTCCACAGAACCAATGCAAACCGGGCCTGTATCGCGGCAGTCTAGCATCCCTCTCGCGCAGATTCCCAATTTTCCGGTATCGCAGGGCTGATTACAGGCAACACACTCGGATTTTTGAGGGTCGTAGGCGTATCCGTGGGCGCAATTCTCCCTCGTCGGCGTCTGCGCATGGATATCAAACACGATTAGACAGAAGATTAAAACCAATATTCTTGAAAATAGAGGGCTCGTACGCACCTCCTAAAAAACTCATGCAAACAACTTCAATGCCTAAAGTGCCTATGTCCGGTAAAAACCATGGCCATTCCGTGTTCGTCGGCCGCGGCTATCACCTCCAAATCTCTCAGGGAACCGCCCGGGGAAACGCTCGCTGTAGCACCGGCTTTTGCCGCCACATCGACGCCGTCTCTAAAAGGAAAAAACGCATCCGAGGCGACGACCGAGCCTTTAAGCGATGAAGCGCATTTCATTATTGCCAAGTTGGCGGAATCTATGCGGCTCATCTGGCCTGCGCCTATTCCCAAAGTTCTGTCATCGGTGGCAAATACTATGGCGTTGGACTTTACATGTTTGCAGACCCGCCATGCAAAGTTGAGGGCTTCAAGTTCCTTTTCCGTTGGCGCACGCTTCGTGACCACCTTTGCCACGCGGATATCTTCGCAAAGAGCGTCTGGCTGCTGTATCAAAATGCCATTTCTAACGTCCCTTATGTGCCAGCCTAAGTTCGCAAGTTTTTCGCGTCCGAGGTTCGCAACTTCCAAGAGCCTTAAATTCTTTTTACCCGAAAGCACCTTCCTGGCATCATCATCGAACGCAGGAGCCACCACCACTTCGAAAAAACTTTCAGAAATAAGTTTGGCCGTTTGCAAATTCACGGTGCCGGTAACGCCTATAATTCCCCCAAATGCCGAAACAGGGTCGCAGGCTATCGCCTTTGCAAGCGCATCTTCAAGCGAGACCCCGGACACTGCAGCACCGCAGGGATTGGAGTGTTTCACAACGACCGCAGCAAACGACGCATCCGAATGTTCAAGAACCATCTGCAAAACCGCATCCGCGTCCATGATGTTATTGTAGGACAACTCCTTGCCCTGAAGCACCTTGGCATCGACTATGGAAGCGTCGCTAGTTTTTGAAATGCGTCTGTAAAAGGCAGCATTCTGATGCGGATTTTCACCATAACGAAGATTAGAGACAAGCTCACAGGCAATGCCCATCGCCGACGGCATTGAAAGAGGCTCCTTGGAATCGGAATAAGCGGTGAGATAATTTATTATGGCGCTATCGTAAGAGGCCGTTTTCACGAACGCCTTCTTAGCCAGCCTAAACTTCGTCTCCTTTGACAGGCTGCCTCCGGATGCCTCCAGCTCGGAGACTATGGAAAAATAATCCGCAGGCTCAACGACCACAGCCACATCTTCGTGATTTTTGGCCGCAGCCCTGATCATAGTTGGGCCGCCTATATCGATATTTTCTATGGCGTCCTCGAAGGAACATCCGGGTTTGGCTACCGTTTTTTCGAAAGGATAGAGATTCACGACCACCAGATCTATGGGACCTATGTCGTTCGCCTTCATCTCGTTTATATGACTGTCGTTTTCGCGTATTGCAAGTATTCCGCCGTGTATTTTCGGATGCAAAGTTTTAAGTCTGCCGTCGAAAATTTCAGGAGAACCTGTGTATTCCGAGACATCTATGACGCCAACTCCGCCTTCTTTGAGTAGCTTTGCCGTACCTCCGGTGGAAAGTATTTCCACGCCCAGCCGTGAAATGGATTTTGAAAACTCGAGCACTCCCTCTTTATCGTGAACGCTTATGAGCGCCCTTTTGATCTTATTCACTTCACCTCCGTTCATTTCACAAATTTAGACGAGGTGCCAAGGAAACTTTTTATATCGTCATCGATAAACCTAAACCCGGCGCCCACAAACCACTCAGGCCTCGGACCGGTTGGATTTAAAATATCGTCCGCACCGGCGCTTAAATAAAATGACCTCGTTATATTTATATTCGCATCGGCTTTAAGATGCGGTTTCTGCCCAAATCTCGTCGAAAAATCGTACGCTGAAAAGTGCACCCCAAACGGCCCGGGCATATAATCAAGACCGAAGCCTCCGCTGGATTCGATGATGCCGCCGCGAAGTTGCAGGTCGTAGAATTTCTTGGCCAGCTGCGCCGAAAAACGCAGCTTCTGCCGGTCGATAGTCGAGGTCTCGGTTGTAACCGTGGTGGTATTTGCGCCTACGGTGACATCTGTCGTCCTCTGAACATGCGATGCTCTTGGATCGGGATCGCTGACCAAACCAAGGAGCAACGCCTTGTCGGGTGAGGGACGCAGCGAAAGATCTACGTAGTGTTTAAAATCGTTGGTCTGGGTGAGAAACTCGGCCTTGTACCCCACTTCGGTTTCAAGGGTTTTAAAACCCCCAAGCGCCTGATTTAGACTATCCATAGCCTCGTTTAGCTTTTCGACAGTTTCGTCGTCGTTGACGAGCTTTCCCAGAGTCCCGTCGCCTTCGTTTATCTTTCTCGTTATCGAGGCTATACTCTCCATCGAATCCTCAACATCTTTTTTGCCCCTAGCTACGACTTCGCGCAGCTCGTCGGTCATGGCCGCGAGATTTTCGGCTATCCTGTCGATATTGCCCTGATTGGAAACGGTAACATCCTTGATGGCCTCGGCAAAACGGTCGAGATTGGCAACGACGCGATTTATGGGATAATCCGGCGAATTGCCAATCATTCCGTCAAGAGAGGACGTCACCCGTTCTATGTTGCTGGCGATGGTGCTAAACTGGCTTATCAAAGAATTTATATCTCCCGTCCTGGTCGTATGTTCTATGTGCTGCCCCTTTGAGAGCATCGGCATATTGGAATCACCCGGTATTATTTCTACATAAGTTTCTCCCAGAAACCCCCTCGTGCGCAAAACAGCCTCGCTATTTTCAGGCAGCCTCACCTCTTTAGAAAGGTTCAAGATAACTTCGGCCTGTCTGGAATCGAGCAGCCGAAGTCTTTTAACGACTCCTATCTTCACTCCGGCCAATTCGACCGGCGCCTTTGGTTTAAGGCCCGTGGCATTTTCGAAAACCGCGGAGATTTCATAGGCACTTCCTGACACGGATGTTCTATCGCCCACGCGTATAGTCGCCCACGCAATAAGGAGTATTATCACGGCGGCAAATACTCCAACCTTGGTCTCTATGGCAACTTCCCTCACCTTGCCTCCTGTTTAGAAAAACAACCGGCTAGGACATCTTGCGCCCGCCGGCCGATAGGAAATCTATTACTTCCGGGTTTTTTGATCGGCCAAACTCCGCCGGCGAACCAGAAGCTACTATCCTGCCATCGTGTATCATTGCGATCTGATCGGCTATGCGAAAAGCCGAGTCTATATCGTGACTTATAACCACAGATGTAACCCCCAGCTCTTGTTGCATGGACAAAATCAGGTTGTCAATAGCGAGCGTCATCACAGGATCAAGCCCTGTGGTGGGCTCGTCGTAGAGCATGATCGACGGTTTAAGGGCTATGGCCCGGGCGAGCCCCACCCTCTTTCGCATACCACCAGACAGCTCCGAGGGCATTTTATTTTCAACTCCGGAAAGCCCGACCAGACGAAGTTTGTCGCTGACGATGGCATGGACATCCGGCAACCTGCCTCCGCGACTACCCTCAATGATCGGAAAGGCCACATTTTCATAGACATTCATCGAATCGAAAAGCGCGGCGTTTTGAAAGAGCATGCCAAAACGTCTGCGAAACTGCGTCAGCATATTTTGATCTAGCCCGGAAATGTCAGTTCCGTCAACGATCACCTTGCCGGAATCGGGTTTTAGAAGCCCTATTATATGTCTCAACAAAACGGTTTTACCCGACCCCGATGGCCCTATAACCACGGTAATTTTTCCCTCCGGCGCAGAAAGATCAAGACCCTTTAATACGCCGTTGTCACCGAAGGATTTGTTAAGAGCTTTTATCTCAATCATCTGGTCAGTTGGAAATATATTCCAATATCCATGTGGTTAGAAAATAATCTGTTGTGAGAATCGTGACAGCCGACGCAACGACAGCCCGCGTGGTTGCCCTGCCTACCCCCTTCGCCCCACCTTCCGTATGAAAACCGGTAAAACAACTTATCGCAGCTATCAGAAAACCAAATACCGCAGCCTTGATAAGACCTCCCCACAGGTCGTCTGGATCGACATGGTGATAAAGTCTTGCCATAAACGGCCCCTCGTCTATGGACATGAGATATATACCCACGAGGTATGAACCCAAAACTCCCACGAAATTGTAGAGCATGGTGAGCATGGGAACCATGATCGTACAGGCCACAATTCTCGGTGCCACAAGATATTGCAGCGGATTTACAGCCATGGCTTCAAGCGCATCGATCTGTTCGGTAACTCGCATCGTGCCGATCTCTGCGGCCATAGCCGAGCAAGCCCTCGCAGTGACCATTATTGCGGCGAACACCGGGGCAATTTCTCTGGTAAGGGACATCGCAACCGTCGCACCCACCATGGTTTCCATATTGAAAAGCGCATAAACCCGGCCGGTCTGCAAAGCAAACACCGCCCCGGTAAAAAAAGACGTGAGCACAATTATCCAGGTCGATTTCACTCCCACGAACTCCATCTGCCTTAGATATTGCTCGAAGCGAAAAGGAGGACGAACTATCCATAAAATCGTTTCCCAGACAAATCCACACCAAGCGCCAAACGCCGAGAGCACCACGAGCACCCTTTTACCGAGGGGATCGAAGACCGGAAACGCCCTTTCCATTATATTTGTAAATATCTGCATATCTCTTTGAAGCTACTCCACATATACGCGGGGCATTCGCTTCGATATCCCGCAGAGAATTTCATAAGGTATAGTTTCGGCCCACGATGCAAATTCTTTTAGGGTTATTGAATCATCGCCCTGTTTTCCCAAAAGCACTACGGAATCGCCCACCGCTACACCATCGAGATCGGTTACATCAACCACTATCATATCCATCGTAACCCTTCCCGCGACAGGCGCCCTCTTCCCCTTTATGAGCACCGATGCTTTTCCGGTCACCCTCCACGGATAGCCATCCGCATAGCCTATGGGAACGATGGCCAGACGGGTTCTCTTTTTGGTGATAAACACGCCCGAGTAGCTCACCCGGGTACCGGCCGGCACCGACTTCAAGAGAACCACCTTGCTTACAAGCCCCATAACCGGGACGAGCCCGTCTTTAAGAAGAGAATCCGCACCCTCGCACTCTCCGAAAAGAGCAAGACCGGGCCGCACCCAGCACTCTAAAGCGTCCAAAACATAGCTTTGCCGACCAAGAAGCGCCGCCTGACTGTTTGCAACATGCCATATCGGAATTGGGCCTAGCATCTGTTCTATCGTATTTTTGCACCTCATAAACAGATCGTGCTGTCCCCCAGAAATTTCGGCATTTCCAGCGTCCAAGAAATGGGTCATCGCCCCTTCCACATAGAGATTTTCGCAGGACTTAATACCTTCGATCAAATTCTGAAGCGATTCAGGTCTAACACCTAGCCTGCTCATGCCGGTATCGACTTTTATATGCACTCCCACACGTTTTCCGGCCGAGCCTGCCGCGCTGTCTAAAGAATCCAGCACGCCGCGGGAATGCACCACAGGTGTAAGCGACATCTCGATCATCTTCTGCGATGCCGGGCTGCCGGCACCCATAAGCCCGCCCATCACGAGCACCGGACTTTTTATGCCGGCATCGCGCAATTGCACGCCCTCCTCCACGGTCGCAACTCCAAAAGCCCTAACCCCTATAGCTTCGATCGCTCTGGAAACTTCCACGGCGCCGTGACCGTAGGCATCTGCCTTAATCATCGCCATGATGCGATATTTGGAGCCAAGCCCGGCTTCGATAGCACGATAGTTCGCTCTAAGAGCCGATATATCCACTGTCGCCCAGGTAGGTCTAAATAACCTTGTATCGGGAGAAAAATCGTCTGGCATCAAAAATCCCTAGTAAATTCAAGTTTTTTGGCTTCTAACAACGAAGCCGTTCATTGTCAAAACTTATCTAAAACTTATCTAAAAGACACTTTTGTCGATAGAATATTGTTTTCCAAAATCAGCACCTCTATAATGAAGTCCATGCCTTATTTCAGTCATCAGAATATCAAACTATATTACGAGATCTCAGGCAAAGGCGCTCCCATTCTTTTCATCAATGGGCTTGGAGGCGACACCAGGTCTTGGGAGCCGCTGGTTGCTATTTTAAAATCCAAACGCACCGTGATCAGCTTTGACATGCGATGCGCGGGTCGAAGCGACAAGCCGTTAGAGCCATTCGCAATTTCCAACGTCTCAAGCGATGCCGCAGCTCTCATGAAAAACCTTGGATTTGAAACATTTGATGTTCTTGGACATTCCATGGGTGGAATGGTCGCCATCGACCTAGCGCTGGATTATTCAGATAGAACTGGAATTATTTTTCTGATTTCAACCGCACCGGCTGTCACCAGACCCTTTCCGATGTCTGATGCAACCCGAAATCTTTTCAATCGGACTGATATTTCGCCGGCGCTTTTGACGGATGTCTTCAACATGATCTTCGGTCCAAATTATAAAAAGAAAGTTTCGGCACAAAACTTTATCGACTTCAGATTTGCCGACGAACTGATCCAGCCGACCGATGCCTATTTAAATCAACTAAAAGCGTGTATCAGCTTCGACCGCATGGACGATTTTAAGGACATCAATTCAACCACGATAATAATAACCGGCGATTCCGATCTCGTCATACCCCCTGACAACTCAAAATGGATGCAGGCACAGCTCGAGGGGTCAAAACTTATCACCATGAAGGGCATAGGCCACATGCTTGCAATTGAAGCGCCGAAGGAACTTGCCGATATAGTGGCGGAGTATCTCTAAAAACCACGATGTGACTAATCCTCATAAGTCCCATAGTTTTTACTTGTTTTTGCGGTATTTCTAACGATAGATACGGCGCTACGTTTTTTAAAATGTTGTAGTCCTTGAGGCGCTACAAAAAAGGGAGGAAAAATGGAAAAGAAATGCTGTCCGGGAAAGGCCAAATATCTCTCCGGCAAGAGAGTTCTGCCAACGCCTCTTTCTGCCAACACCAATATAGAAACCCTCATAGATAACATGGATGCCTACAACGGAGGCAGGCTGCGGGCGGCATGTCACCTAATGCGCGACAGATATTCAAAAGATGATGTCACCATAGGGCTTAGCATCGCAGGCGCACTCACTCCCGCAGGGCTTGGGCCTTCGGCCATCATCCCGCTCATAAATCACGGCTTCGTGGACTGGCTTTCGGCCACCGGGGCCAACATGTATCATGACATGCACTTCGCCCTCAATCTGCCGCTTTTTCGCGGCAGTCACAACGTTGACGATGCCGATCTTCGCGATAAGGGTGTTACGAGAATCTACGATATTCTCTTTGATTACGAAGATGTGTTGATGGAAACCGACAGAAGACTTCGCGAGATGCTCGTGCGTCCCGAATTTCAAAAGGAGATGGGCACACGCGAATTCTATCATCACCTAGGAAAGCTGCTCGATGAATGCGAGCGTAAAAACGGCCTTGGACAGGTAAGCATACTTGCAGCTGCGTACAGAAACGGCATTCCCGTTTTCACCTCTTCTCCCGGCGATTCCACCATAGGCATGAATATAGCCGGAGTGGAGCTTCTTGCAGAGTCGAAGGGTCTTTTGAATAAATTCAAACTTAAAATAAACCCAAGCATAGACGTAAACGACTCCACGGCGATAATCCTCAATGCCAAGAGATATGAAAACGGAAAGACGGGTGTGATATTGATCGGAGGGGGCAGTCCCAAAAATTTCATGCTTCAAACCGAACCGCAAATACAGGAAGTCCTCATGATTCCCGAGGCAGGCCAAGACTACGACATCAATATCACAGACGCAAGACCCGATACCGGCGGACTTTCCGGCGCACCGCCTTCGGAGGCCGCAAGCTGGGGGAAGATAGATCCCACAAAACTAGAGGAGACCGTCACCGCCTATCTCGATGTCACGGTTGCGTTTCCCATCATGGTCGCATATACGCTTCAGACCGCAAAGCCGAAAACCCCGAAACGTCTCTACTACCGGGGCGACGAACTTCGCCAGAAGCTCATAAAATCCTACCTTGAAAACAACAAAGAAGTTGGGCATCTGACCGATCTAATAAACAAGCTTGGATAATAGCCGGAGGGACAAATGAGGGACTATCTTCAAAAACTTGCCGATGAACACGGCACGGCGCTTTTCATAGTAGATCACAACGTCATAAGAGAAAACTTCCGCGCCTTTAAAAAATTTCTGCCCAGAGTTCAGGCCTATTACGCGGTAAAGGCCAACTCCAATCAGGAAATCATCAACACGCTCTTTCACGAGGGTGCAAGTTTCGACGTGGCGTCCTACAACGAGTTCATGCAGGTTTATGAGTATCTGCATTCCCTAGATGAAAACGACAAGCATTTCTACGTCTGGGACAAAATCATCTTCTCAAATACCATAAAAGACCCGGACACTCTAAAAAAAATCAAAAGATACAACCCACTGATGACCTACGACAACCAAGATGAGCTGGGAAAGATCCGCGAATACTGCAACACCGCTGGGCTGGTGCTTCGCCTGAAAGTTCCCGATACGGGTTCACAGGTGGAGATGGGATCTAAATTCGGCTGCGATCCCGCTGACGCGATGAATCTTATCGACAAGGCGTTTGAGATGGGTCTTAAAGTGGAGGGCCTTAGCTTTCACGTTGGTAGTCAGTGTACAAACTTCGACAATTACGCCGCTGCCCTGGAAATCACCTCCGAAATCCTCGTCGATTCACGCAAAAAGGGCTACGGCCTTAATCTGGTAGATCTCGGTGGTGGATTTCCCGCAGCCTACGACGCGCAGGTCCCGCATTTTGAAAAACTCGCAGAGGTTTTGGCCGCAGAATGCGACAGGCTCTTTCCCAAGGACGTGGAACTTTTGGCAGAACCCGGCAGATACATGGTGGCAACCGCCGGCACGCTCGTAACCGAAATAATCGGGAAAGCCAGACGCGAAGGCAAAGTTTTTTATCACATAAACGATGGCGTGTATCACACTTTTTCAGGGGTGGTATTCGACCATTGGGTGCCGAATTTCGAATCCTTCAGGGACGGCAGGCGCGAGGTGTGCGCTGTGGTCGGCCAAACCTGCGATAGCTTCGACAAGATATCTCTTGTAGAACAGCTGCCCGGCGATCTATCGATAGGCGACCGGCTCTACACGATCAACATCGGGGCCTACAGCATAGCGTCATCCACGAAATTTAACGGCTTTGGCGGTGCGAAGATAATACACGTAAATCGCTAATCAAAATCTGCATGGGAAGTCGAAGTCGAGGTCAAGGTCGAGGTCAAGGTCGAGGTCGAGGTCGAGGTCAAGGTCAAGGTCGAGGTCGAGGTCAAGGTCAAGGTCGAGGTCGAGATTTATTATAATAGAGCCTTGACCTTAGCCTTGACCTTAGCCTTGACCTTAGCCTTAACCTTAGCCTTAACCTTAGCCTTTCAACGACTAGCTAATTTACTCCGTCCCCTTTTACTCAGGGACCTAAAAAAAAGCATTGCCGTAAGGACAAGTGCCGACCACCCAAGCCAGTCGCCGTATCTCGTGTAGAGGCTTTCGGTATGCAGCATCGGCACGTCTGCAATCATAATTGCAGGTTTGGCAAGAGGCGTCTTGGCAACCATCCTGCCAGCGGCATCCACGAAGGCGCTGATTCCAGTGTTGGTGGAGCGTACGAGCCAGCGGCGGTGCTCGACCGCCCGAAAAAGCGAGAGCACCAAGTGCTGAATGGGTTCGTTGGTCATGCCGAACCAATTATCATTGGTTAGGTTTATCATGACGTTTGCGCCGTTTCGCATCATGCGCGCCATGAAACGCGGCAGTATTCCCTCGTAGCATATATTGACGTTAAGGCGTCGCCCGTCGATCACAAGGGGTTCGTCGGAATTTCCGGGCACAAATTTGCTTATAAATGGCGCCCACCTATAGAGGATGGGAAAGGCTTCACCAAAGGGAATATATTCTCCAAACATCAAGAGTTTTTGTTTTTGGTATTTCCCGATGATGTCGCCGGTTTCATTCGAAAGGACGGCGACGTTGTGGGTTTTTTGAATGAAACCGTCTTGAGAGACTTCTATGGCGCCGGTAAGAAGCGGAGTTTTTAGATCTAAAAATACCTCGGCTGGAAGTTTCTTTTCATTTCCTTCCAGAACTGGTCCCTGCACCGCTGTCTCCGGCCAGACGATGAGCTCTGCGCCATAGGCTTCAAGCCGGCGCGACAGCTTCTGATTTATATCTATCGCCCTTTCGGGAAATCTTTCTTTTTCGCGTATTCCAAGATTGGCTTGCGCGATACCTATGCGAAGTTTAGGTGCTGCAGCCATAGCTTCATCGACGGCCGACATGCGCACATATCCATAGACAAGCGTCATCGCCAAAACGATGCTTATTACAAGAAGCTGTTGCCAATAAAATTTTTCCTGTCTGACTATTCCGCGAACAAGTTCAAAGATGCCTGCGTTCACCATGACCAAAACGGCGGTTATCCCCATCACACCAGTCAAGTCGGCTATCTGAATGAGGGGAATTATCTTATGCTGGGAGGCCCCAAAATAATGCGGAAACAGCTGGGGGCAAACAAACTCGGCCGCAAGGAAAACTATCGTACCTGTAAAAATCGCCCCACACCTCGTCCTTTTACATGCGAATGTATAGGCAAAGCCGAAGGCGGCAAACTGCGTTGCCTGAGCCGTGCACAGCAAAACACAGCCTAGCACAGCCAGAGGCCAGGGCATGAAAGCAAAAACGCGTATGGTATAGGCTATCCAGTAAAATCCGCCCAC
>Ga0351882_1091_pt1 | contig 29603 bp, 26 predicted proteins | sample BONcelFGM3001F13_FD_206762 | JGI IMG/M metagenome (GOLD analysis project Ga0351882, IMG submission 206762) | Enriched cells from coal bed in the Powder River Basin, Montana, United States - BONCAT cells FGM rep3 HSBNCT.FGM.300.1.F13 ... | reverse complement strand
GGAACGGTAAAAATCGCCGCCAACTGCTGCGTACATAATGTCGGGATTGCCCGGTTTGAAAACCAGTTCCTTAAAGTTGCCCTGCGCATTTCTTACCCAGGTTTGTCCGGCATTTGTTGATTTGTATATTCCTCCGGAAGTAGCTGCAATCAATATATTGTTATCGGCAGGATGCATCAGAAGTCTGCCCACGGTAACATTTCCCATTCCTGAACTTGATTGAGCATAGGTAAGTCCGCCATCCAAACTTTTCCAGACACCAAGTCCGGGAGCATCGCCGGCATCCCTGTCGCCGGTTCCTATGTAAATAACATCAGGATTCACATGATCAACTGCTATGGATGAAACACCAAGGGTTGGAAGAATATCGGTATAGGTTGACCATGTTTGTCCGCCATCGCTGGTCATCCATATGCCTCCCGAAGGAGCACCGATATATATTTTGTTGGCATCGGTCGGGTGAAAGGCAATGGCATTTACCCTGCCAAGTCCGCGATAACCATTATAACCCGAGGGAACAGTAAAAGGTCCCAGCGGAGTCCAGTTTCCTGCCGAATTGCGCGAACTGTTCGCACTTGTATAGTTATAGTATTCGCTGATGTCATGGCCGGGTGCCGGTTTTGTACCGTCGGAGCTAACGCGTTGCTCCATCCAGTATTCCCAGCGTTTGAATGGTTTATAACCACTTCCTTTGGTAATTTCGCGGCCTTCCCAGTATGTGTTGAAAGCTTGCTGAGTTTCAAAAAAATTGGCATCCGGATCCTGCATCATTTCAATCCAGTAAGGATATTCCGCAGCGTCGGCTTTTAGGGTTTGAGTGTAAGCGTCTGTTGAAGCAAACAATCCTGCAAAGATTGCCAGCAAAATCAGACCCGATTTTAGAGTTGTTTTCATTGATATGTTGTTTGAAAAATATGAGAAAAGCAAAAATACATGTTTTCAGTGTTTTAATTACCGTTGGATGTTAAAAAATATTAGAAACATAGGAGCTGTGTTTGCGAATCACACCTCATCTGCCCTTTGGGCAGCTTCTCCTGCAGGCTATGGTTTCGGCTTGGTTCATATTTTTGTGGGACTCTAGGGACACGGGCGACTCTGTCGCAACTTTCGCCAGAGTCCCAAGAGGTAAGCTATTCTTTCTTCTTATTTCTCTGTTCTAATCTTGCTTTGGTCATTCTTTCTCTTAAACCACCCTCTTTGATAAAGGCAATCCTTACTGATCAACACCATTTTTAATTATTTTCTTCACAATTTTATGGTTTCCCGTATCTGCTATTATTAGGTAGAGTCCCTTTGGGAGACCTGACAAGTCTAAACTTATTTGATTTGAAGAAACTATCTTTTCTATGACTTTTCGCCCATTTACATCAAATATATCTATCCTTTTGATGATCTGATTGTCCTGGCAAATAACAGTTAAATAGCCTGATGTAGGGTTTGGAAAAACAGTAGTGATATTTTCTTTGCCGTTTTCTGTTATTCCTAATCCAATGTCATTGATAATGATTGATTTGAATGCAAAATATTTCCAGTTTGTAAATCTGCTGTGAAGAAGGTTGCTTGAAAATGAAGAAACACCGTAAGATGTGTAAAAATCATTATTTACTACTTTGACCAATGAACTTCCACTTTCACCCGGTAAACCACTCGTGTTGGAAATACCTAAAAAATGTTCATTTGCCAGATCAGCAACACCATAATTATAATAAAGTGTATCACCATTATAAATATTGGGGTCAATAAATGGAATTGTTATGGCCGGATATGAAAATCTATAAAAAATCCCATCCAGCAACGAAGAATCAACAGCGTTAAAGCCAATGCTTACCCACCCTGTTTTTTCTCCAATAGGCGTTTCAAGTTCAAGCACAGCGAAATCGGTCTGGGACATATTCCAATTTTCGAAATAGAAAACCTTCCTGACCCAGCTGCATTCAAAATCAGGATTTTGTGTTCCATTATCAAAAACAGGGCAAACAAAAAGTGAGTCTGTTCTTAAGGTATTTGCATATAAGTCAGCAACACAATGGGCGGCGGTCAATACGTGTTTTCTGCTGATCATAATACCTGAGCATAAATCATCAATTGAGTCATTTGCCCATTCAAAGAGTTTAACACTGGTTCTGACAGGAAAACTATTTAAATCATAATCTTTTGATGCCTGCCTCTTTTTCGTGAAACTGGAATTGGGGTAAATGTTCCCGGTTGGAGGTGTACTTTCAAGCACACACCAATCGCTGTTTAGTTTCCCCATATTGAAATTGGTTCTCTCATTCAGAATGGTGCTATCAAAATCCGGCATTTCCAGCGTGTCAACAACACCGGTAATCAGATCAAATGAAAGAAGTCTTTGTTCTTGTGAATAAGTGGTTGCAGATAGAGCTAATAATATAATCAGTAAGAATGGTTTCATAATATGATGCTAAGGTTAAGGGTTATTTTTGGCGGAATAACGCAAATGTATAATGAATGTTGCGGATTTGAATGCTTTGGGGGTGAAATTTTATATTCCGCCAACAGTTGTTCCAAAATAAACAAACTTATTCTTTTTACAATCAAACTTGAACAGGATAATTACCCAATCTTACAAGGAAGTTTATTAATTCCCGTTTTTCTTCATTATCTCTATTGCCTTTTCCAGTATTTCATCTTTTTCCTCAATAACGCCTTTCACTGTCCTCGTAACTTTTACATCTGGTATAATACCTATTCCTTGAAAATCTCCTCCATTCGTATCCACCCCAGCAACCCCATCTTACTCCAGTAAATTTTTCTCAATAAATTGCGGGAGGAGTTCCTTAAGCCGGGAAGCTTTGGTGTCGTTGATGTTGTTGATTACATAGGTGAGCCATTTTTGAGGATCGATGTCATTCTTCTTGCAAGTGCCGAAGAAGCTGTAAAACATGGCGATATTATCAGCTGCATCATGATTGCCGGCAAAGAGGTAGTTTTTCCGACCTATAGCTAAAGGCCTGATCGAGTTTTCAATCAAATTGCTGTCAATTTCCAGGATTCCGTCTTTGAGGTAGTTTTGTAAACTAATCCACCTGTTTGCACAATATTCAAATGCCATACCAATAGGGCTTTTGGGCAAAACCTTACTTTTTTCATTATAGATGTAAGATCCAATCTCATTGATAATGGACAGTGATTTATCCAATCGCAAGGCATAACGTTGTTCATAAGTCATGTTGCCCTCCCTGGCCAATGCCTCGATGGCATACAATAGCTGAATGAGTTTTAATACTTTGGAGGCCCGTAACTGGTCGTTTGGAAGTGCTTTGTCAAAATACCGGCGCGCATGTGCCCAACATGACAGGTGTGTGATGCCCTGGGTTTCGGCTAAATGGGTATAACCTGAGTACCCATCGGTTTGGATGTAGCCTTTAAAGGTTGACAAATCCCGTAAGGGTTCATGCGCAGATCGGCCTTTATAGTATTGAAAGAGCACTGATTTTGACAATGGAGCATACCTCACCCACATATAGCCTTGGTGTGTTGTGCCGGGTTTGTCCTTATCCTGAACTTTTATAGGCGATTCGTCAATCTGTTGATATATTTCGCTAAAAACATACAACCGGTGTACTGCATAAAGTGGTTTTATGTGCTCAGCACCCAGTTTAACCCACGACTCGAAAGTGCTTGAAGGTATAGGGACACCCATTTGCCCCAGTCTCTGTTGAATGCGGTAATAAGGAAGATGAAAGATGAATTTATCGGCGAAGATCATTGCCAAAAGGGCAGCACTAGCGATACACTTATGAATTGGCCTGTGTAATTCAGCAATAATTTGCATCTGGCAGCCTTTTTCATCCTCTTTGGTTATGTATATTGGGCGAATGGTACGGTGGATATGCAGTTTTGCCGGTGTATAATCCAATTCTTCGGTTACTTCAGTTCCAATACATGCCATTCCGGTTGTGTCTTTATCTGGCTCAAGGATGGTTTCCACCACAGGCAAATGAGCTGGTAGGGCTAAACGGCCCGGATGTGCTTTCTTAATCTTAGTGCGCTCGTAAGTAATACGGATGCTTTCACGCTCTTGAGCGACAACTTGCTCAACTTCTATGGTTTTTGGCTCAAATTCCAATTTCATTTGCTCTGGGGCGCAGCAGGAGATGAAGCGCTCCCTTTTAGAACCATAGATCATGCGCTGCAACTGGGCGTATTTAAACCGTTCTGCCAGTAATTCGGCAGAGAGTTTTAAAATGGCATCAGTTTTTTCGGTAATGATGGAAGTCTTTTCGGTAATAATAGAAGTATGCTCAGAGATGATAGCATCTTTTTCAAGCATGGCAGCCTCCAGAAAAGCAACTCTTTGTGCGAGTGCTTCAGGGGTTAAATCAGCTGATTTTTGTTGTGCTTCCATGTATCAAATATACACTAAAACACTTAACTGACAAGGGTTTCAGAAAAATAAATGTAAAATATTTACACAAATTCAAACCGTTTCTTTCTTGTCATCTTATCATAAGAGAGGCCTTCTAAAAGCATCATAAGCTCTTCTCTTTTGATCTCTTTGGAAGGGTTGTTAACCGCTGTACATTGTCGATACCTGCCCTTTTCCAATCGCTTGTAAAACAAAGCGAACCCATCGCCATCCCAATACAGCAGTTTAATATGGGTGCGTGGCTTGTTCAAAAAGATAAAAATATCGCCGGAAACCGGGTCTTTGCCAAGATTATTGCGAACAATCCCGGCCAATCCATCAAAGCCATTTCGCATATCAGTGGGCCGGCAACAGAAAAAATAGCGTAATTTGTTACTAAAGCCAAACATACTATAGGCTTACTCTGATTGTCATCCCATTGGCAAAACTAAATACGATCTCACCCTGATTATGCTCAACAGGTGGATGCTCAAATCGCTTTTGCTCTTGGTTGACCTCTATTGATGGAAAAATCTGAACAAATTCATCATTCACTTTCTTATGCTCCTTGCGGTATTTTCTTACCCAATACTCAAACCCAGATGCGCTCATACCTATTGACTGTGCATAGGCTATCATGCTCAGGCCACTCTGCTTACATTCCTCTACTTTGGAGTACATCTCTTTTGTCTTCTCTTGCTTTGTCATTGACTTTTTTTAGCAAAAGTAGGCAGCGGGCTTAGCAGAAAAAAGATGGGGTTGCTGGGGTGGATACCTCCATTCCCGAATTTTACTACTTGACCTGTAAATGATGTTTCACCCCCTCCAGGCAAATTAATTTTTGTCACCTCTCCATTTGTTCCTTGTGTTTGTTCCCCAACAAAAAACACATTTGAATAAGCTTTTAACGACATTGCAATATCTTCAGGGCGACTTATCATAGTTTTATCAACCAGAACTGCTATAGGCTTGACGTAAGAAAATGAATGACCAGGCTCAATAATCGTTTTATTCACCACGAGCTGATCCAACATAGTATTTCTGCCCGAAACAACTGGTACTTCATCAATCCTAACGGTTGTTTTTTCAGAACATAGCATTTGTAAAAACTTCCGATAATCATGATGTGGATATGAATTTCGCAGGTCTATAATTAAACCACGTGTTCCTGCCATTTTTACCAGTTCATTTTCTATGTCATCAGGGCCATTAATGGCGGCTAGATTAAGAAATCCAATATTGCCATCCAGAACACCACTTGCTTGTCGATTATCTCCAGAACCCAGAAACCCGAACACATATGTATTACGCAAAACATCAATAGATTCCACTTTACCACCCTTATTAATCGCGAGTTTCATAACACTGCCCTCTTTTCCAATAAAAAATCCAGGGTTTATAATTACTGAAATCAGCCCCTGATTATTGCTGGTTGATATTCTTTGCTTTTCACCTTCCAGAATTGAATGAATGGGGTTTCCATCAATTGATAGTATTTCATCGCCAATTGCCAGAGTTGATTCCAGAGAGCTGTCAATTGCAGTTATTATAACCTTACCCTCAATCCATTCAAACTTAATAGGGGCAACAAATAACTCAGTGAAATCAACAATAGAAGGGTGGTATGTTGATACATGAGAGTCATTCAGGTGAGACAGCCACTCCTGAATAAGCATATAGTAATCCCTGTCATTTTCTGTTTCCAGTCCGCGTTCGAGATACTTGCCCAATGAGCTCTCCCAATCGATGCCAATCTTATCGGGATGAGTATAAAAGTACTTGACTATTGTCCATACTTTTATGACGCCTAAAATTTTTTCCTCTTTGGAAAGTTTTTCATTTGAGCTATTATACCTTGGGGGAGCAATTTCAAATGAAAAGTATTGTGGCAAATCAGGTTCTACCTGACTGGATTTAATAAAACTTATGATATCCGTCTCATTGAGTTTTGCAAAACTGGTATTGGGTTTAAACACAGAGTAGTCAGGATTTATCCGCGATACCAGGTTTAAGATAAATTCAAAGTTGTTGAAAGTGTATTTCTTTAAGTCAGGATTGGTTTCAAAAATGGGCCCCGTGTCCTCATTAATTACATAAGTACAAAGCCTGTTCGAAGCCAAAGTGGATAACAAGTTCTCATAGTAGAACCTTATGCTGTTATTGGTAATAAAGTACACCGGACGTTGAATGGGCGTAAAATCATTAAAAGAATTTTCAGGAAGTAATTGCTGAATTCCTTGCTGATAATGTTCAAATGTCATTATTCTGCCATTTCCGGCAATTTGTTTGTCGTCAACTGCAACTTTCAATCGTTGCTCATACAACCACCAGTCGTTGTACTCGTCCCATCCGAAATGCTCCCTGCTGACGTTTAGACTCATTGGAATACTCTCCTTGAGTAGCATTGAAGCAAAATAATCGAGGGGAGTGAATGAATGCTGGTCAATAACCAATAGATTTTCTATACGAACATCAATAACCAATGGTATAAGTGAGGATCGATCGCTTATCAGAGAGTCAAGGTAGATAAGGAGTCTGTAATCTGAAAGTTCAGATTCTGAAATTCTGATGTATTGAACCTCTTTGCTATTTTTCAAATTAAATGGACTTATAAAACTTTCATATTCTTTCAATTGCACTCTTGTGAACGGATCATCCAGTACTGATAAAAGTTCTGTATTAATAATTACAGTAAATTCTTCATGAGTTAATTCATTCTTAATTGCAGGGAGAAAATCAACAAGTTGTTTTTCCCATTCAATATTCTTATCAGATCTGATAACAGATGGATGAAACAAATAGGTTTCGCCCCAGATAATAGAAATTTCCTTAAGTCTCTCAATATTATATTCTTGAGAATGAGAAGCAATTGTAATCCACGATAGAAAAAATATAAGTACAGTTTTCATTTGCTGGTATTTATTTTAATTTGAAAGTACAAATCAGTTCTTCGTAACAAATATAACAACTTTTTAAATATTTAAGCCAGCCATCAAGCTGTTAATTTACTCATAGGATTAAAGGTTTTTGTGTCTTCATTGAGGCTGTTGTGGTATAGTTACTGCAGGATCTGCCGGAAACTCACACAAGAGTGTATTTAGTAATTTTGTATCATCAATTTTTGGCAAAAGTAAATCATCACTTTGCAACAAGAATAAGTTCACATTCACAGTAAACGCAAAGAAGTTCACAGCTTGCTCCGATTATTTCAGGGTTCAGGGAGGTCAGTAAGCCGGAATTGCATTGTGACCCGGGGTCAGTATTGCCGGAATGGCAGCACTGCCCAAAAGTATAACTCTGAGTTTACAACAACTTAAGGGGGGCCGCTTGATCGGAATGGGGGGCAGGATGGTCCGGAATTTACATAGTCGGGTATTATATTGAATTGCAGATTCAATGGTGTGCAACGCGGAATTGCAGCCGAGGCCGCCTAAGCAGCCGAGCCATCAAAAAGCGTGCAGGCTCAGCGAAGCTAAATTCTGCATAGTCGGGAGACTGCGTTTACTTCTTATTTGTTTGGCCTGCTGCCTTATGTCAGAAAAGAGATGAATTATTCATTATTTCTGGGCGGTGGTGCCAGAAGGCCTGCTAATGCACCTATTGCTGCTGAGCCTATGGCTGTTAGAATTGTAGGTACACCGCTATCATTAGAAATTACTCTCATTCCGATTAATACAATTACTCCAATAATAATTGATATTATTGTCACACCCAGTGAAAGGACAATTATTCTGTATATCCATTTATCATTGGAAAGTGGATTGATTTGTTGAAAATTCCGAATCGCATCAACCGGGTTTTCCTTAAACTCATTTTGCAATTGAGTATTATTTTCAAGTTGACTCTTGAATTGATCGAATGTTTTGATTTGTCTAAGTTCCATTGTAATTTTCTTTTAAAGTTAATAATACGTGTTTATATTCTTCAGACTTGCAGGTAAGGTGAATATACAAATAAGACTGCGTATATTCTCCTTGTTTTCATAAATGGCTTAAACAATTAGTTGGATGGGAATGTTCAGGGATTGGGGGAGTAGCTATACCTTGATTTCCCCCGGAATGTTAACCAATTTTCACTGGATTGGTTATGTACTATCTCTTTCGTTTATAATGCAGTTGAGTTAGTCCTGTGTCAAATGTTTTTGAATTGATAAGTTCAAGTGTTTGTTCGGGTCTGCCGTCTTTGAAAAGTCTTGTGCCATTACCAATCAATACAGGCACAATTGAAATAATGAATTCGTCAATCAGGTCGCTTTTCAATAGTTCGTTCACTATTTCAGCGCCACCATCACAATAGATATTTTTTCCGTTTTCGCTTCTTAGCTGTTGTATTAAGTCAGTTAGATTTCCGGTGTAGAACTTTGTTTTGCCGACATCTGGTCTTTCTGTTCTGGTAATAACATACACATTTCTTTCCCCGTTGTCGTAATGTGAAGAGCCAATTTCTTTAACTACCCAATCATAAGTTTTTCTACCCAGAATTATGGTGTCAATACCTGCTGTAAATTCGGTATAGCCATAATCTTCCCCTTCTTTTTCGACCAATTTCAGAAAACTAAGGTCGTCATTCGGTTTTGCGATATAACCGTCCAAACTTGTTGCTATGTAAAGTGATAATTTTCGCATCGTTTTGTTAATCATTGGTTTTACGTGTTTTCCCACCTGAATGCATCCTGATGCATCGGGACGGTGCGGCTAAATGCAAAAATAATAAGATTTCTACCATCACCCTCTTCCATCCTAAGCCTTTTCCTTAAAGCAGTTGTATTACATTTCTTGAAGGAACTTGTGAGCCAAGCGGGACGCTGTCACGCTTTTTGTTTACTGAACTTTTACGAATACTCGATAAACTCTTACACTTAATAAAAAAATACGGACACTTATACATTTACTTACACATATATAAATTATTGGCGTTAATTGCGGCGTTCAATTAAATTAATTATTTACATAAACTAAATTAAAATGAGCGTAAAGTATGTACTTGTAGAAAGGGGCAATCCGATGAATGTTCAAGCGCCCAAAAAGTTTTATGCAATAGCTAAGTCGGCAGGAGAAATTACACTGAAGCAATTGAGCAAAGACATTTCATCCAGGAGCACAGTAAACTCTTCAGATACCCTTGCGGTGCTTGATTCACTTATCCAGCAGCTGGTAAAGGAACTTGAAGCAGGCAGAATCGTAAGGCTGGGTGATTTTGGTAGTTTTCAACTATCAGTGAGCAGCGAAGGAGCAGAATCTGCGGAGAAATTCTCCAGCTCATACATTAAAAAGAGCCGTATTATTTTCAGACCCGGAGTAGATCTCAGAGATATGCTGGCAACTGTGAGCTATTCAAAAAATTAATTTGTTGCTTGTTGATCATTAAGTTGCAGGCCGGTTTTTACCGGCCTGTTTCTTTGAAGTTTAACGCTATTAGGAAAGGTCCCCAAAAAACATCCATATCTTTTTAGAAAAACATCCATATCTTTTTGGGAAAACATCCATATCTTTTTGGGAAAACATCCATATCTTTTTAGGAAAACATCCATATCTTTTTCCAGAGTCGTTTTATCTTGTAGAAAATGCATGTAATTACCGGCTTATTATTGCAAATTGGAATGCTTTAAAGGGAATAATTAATGGGAAATGTGATGCGATGGGCTGGAAAACAATCTCAATATCATCAATAACTTATAAGTCTGTTCAAACATTATTAATTTCTGTATTTTTCTTTACGTCATATTTAATAGCAAAAGTTATTATTTTAGTCTTTAAGAAGCAATATTCCTTCATTTATTTTGTCCAATATCTTATCATAAATATCCTTGCCAAGAATCTTTTCCAAGACTGAATTTATATCTAAATCTACATTGTTTAATTTAAATATTTGATCGCCCAAAAATGGGATTTTTACTATAAAGTAGTTTTCAGTTTTTGACTGCAAGAGTCCAAAAATTTGAGAATGCTTTTTTAGCTCATTAAGTTCAATAATTTTGATAGATTGCTTCTCTATAAGTTTGTCAACAAAGCTTTTGAATTCATGAGAATCTTTGTCAATAATGACTCTATTCTTTTTTGTCAAGATACCAAGTTCACTTGTAACATCACTTAATAGTTCAATTTTATAAATTACAGAATGATCACTAATGCATTGAACTTCGTCAAAATTGGATAAGTCAAAAACAGATTTACTAATCTTAGCCAATAAATCTGGTAATACTTCGAAAATATTTTGATGAGAGATGTTTAAAACTGTAAAATGGTCCCCTTTTTTATTAGTTAAGTGCAAATCGAAATTCCCAGATCTATTTCCAAATGAAAAGGTATAATGAAATCCCTCACTTAAAGCTGAATTTCCAAAAACTAATTTGTTCCCTAGGATTGTAAACCATAGGTCTTTGTTTAGCTTTATTTTATTGGCAATGTTGTTCATAGATACCTTATGTTGCTTACAACGCAAATATATGAAGAATGTAAGGAATTTCACTAAAGGGGATAGATATTACTTATATTAAGTAGATAGAACCTTTTAGATTCTTCCAAGAACCATTTAAATCTGCTGTACGTGTAAAATAGGGATAAACTCTCTTATGTTTTGAATTTCTCTCACACTATTATTTTATGTTGTTAAAATGGAATCTCTTCAATCTTGAAAATAAATGAAATAACAAGATACGCAGATATCAAAAAGAAAAGCACTGGATTAACAACAAAAAATAAAAATTCCCATGATAATTGCACCTTATTTTTCGCCATTCTGAACAAAATTGTTGATGAAAGAAACCATATTAAAATAGGCGAAACTAAAAAGAATATAACGGTAAACTTTCTGGATTTTGGCCTTTTATTTTGATAGGGAACAAATTCTTTAAACTTAACATCAAATATGCTCCCGTCAATTTTACTAGTTACAACTTCATTCCCAAAGTATAAAAGTTGAACTTTTATTCCATTACCAGGGTCAAAAAACTTCCAATCTAGAATATAAACACTGTCATTTTTTGATGTGAATACAATATTTGAAACTCCCATTTCAACTTCTTTAATAACATGATAATTAATAAGCTTTTTTATTCCAATAAATTTCATTTCGATCTCACTACGGATATCTCTTTTATCAATCGGTAAATCTCCTGAATTCCAAATTGTAAATGTTGTCAAGTATATATTTTGCTCAATTTTAATACTATCCTTAAAAAAAACATTTAGGTTTGATGTCTTATGAATTAACTCATTGTCATATATCTTATACGAAGGGGAATATATGTTGTAGCTTATCTCTTTATTCTTTGTTGTGCTGAGATATGAAATAAGGCTAATTATTACTCCAATTAGTCCTACAATGAATGCAGCAATATTAAAAGTTTTACTCATATAAAAAATCATTTTTAATTTTGGGAATTATAAAAATAATTAAAAGGGACTTTCCTGCCCATTCAAAGGCAAATGTATAAAGAATGTAACGAAATTCAATCCGGGGATAAAAAATTACGTTAAGTAGTGCATAAAAACCATACAACCACTTGGAATAATCGTTAAGTCTTGCAGAACTCTAATTTTACTATCAATTGTTTACATTTAATCGTTTTATTTAAAGTCATATAATTCCAATTCGTCCCAAAGTTTAATAATTGGAAATTCACCCTTTTTAATTTCTTTATCTCTTCTCCCTTCTATCACTTTTGCATTTTTAGTATAAGGATTATCATCCTTAAGATAAGGACAAAATCCATAAAGTTTTTTGGGCGATTTATAATCAAAATCAACATAAAATTTACAATGTTCTCCTATCGAAAGATTATCCATATCTGCTCCGAACAAATTACCATCAATATTTATTTTTTTTATTTTCTGTTTTGCTTTTACGTGTGAGGCATTAACATTTTTCAACTTGTCGTACATATCGCCTCGATCATATCGACCAAAGGTCCAAAGTCCAACATCAGATTTAATGAACCTATCATTTGTTTTACAATTTAAGGTTGCTACACTATTCCCAAGCTTGTCGATTAACTCTAGTTCAAAACTCAGAGCTTCAATAGGCTTATCAGTCTTATTAATCATTTCAATTCTAACTGCAACTACATCAAGATAACCAATTTCTGTTTCTCGAATACTTAATAATTTTAATTCGACTGTTTTGTTAAGTGAATCTTTCATTAATTCTGCTTGTCGTTTATTATCATCAATCTTTGCTTGTGCTGAAGTACAAACTGAATCAATTTGTAAATAAATTGGCTCTAACTGTTTGTAATACTTTTCTTTGATAATAATGATTTCATCAATTTCTTTGAACAATTTTTTATAAGTGTATTTCTTATCTTTTAATTCGGTAAACAGCTTTGTTGTGTTTTCTTTAAATGTCTCGTTTGATACAAGGTATTCTTCTATGGAATATTCCTCACTATATTTTTCTTTTTGGACTTTAATATAATAATCAAGGTCTTGAGAAATTGAGAGTAAACCATCCAAAAAATTTATTTTAATACTGTCAGGGTCTGAATCTATAATATATTCCTTAATTTTAGCGATATCTTTTTCAATATTATCTTTTTTAATTTCCTTATTCGTTACATCGCATGAAGTAAAAATAATTCCGATTAGAATAGGGAAGAAGAATTTGAAGAATTTTGTTTTCATAATATGTTTGTTTTAAGATTTTATGTTAGTAATCCTGAACTTTTCCGTTTTTTTAATTCCTTCACACACACAATTTTGTGAATTATTTATGATATCCCATATTTCTTTGAAGTATCTCTTAAATTCACTCTCTCATCCGAAATGTTCAGTTTAAATTTGTTAAGCAAATATAATAACTTTTAAATATCCAAGCTATCTATTGAATATTTTATATTCCTAACTCCTTCCCCAACCCCACAAAAAAAGGACAACCCCCACAGATTGCCCTTATTCTTAAAACAGTAAAGAAAGAAACTTCTTACGGTCTGCTGTCTTCGCCCAAAGGATCTTCAAGGATTTGCTTTTTGAGGAGTTTTAAGGCCAGCAGCGTGAGGTAATATGACAGGACAATCATTGCAGGCCATGCCATAAACCAGAGGATTTTATCGAGGTACATAATGTTTTGGTTTTAAGGGTTTACGCTTAGTAAATGTGTGAGTCTTTTTCTTCAAGATCAGCCTTTTCGATGGGCTTGTTGTTGATGGCTCTCCACACAAAAAAGATGTAGGTGATGACTACCGGCACAAACAAAGAAACATAGCTCATGGCTGTCAGGGTGTAATGACTTGATGAACTGTTTTCGATGGTAAGCGATTGTTGCAGATTGTAAAGCGACGGGTAAAAGGCTGTGTTGTTAAGCCCCGCAATAAGGAACAATGCAAGCACCGCCAGAAAAGTACCGGCACCCGAGAGCCAGATGCCTTTGAGACTCCGGCTAAAAACAAAACGGGCAATTCCGGCAAGTACCAGTACCACTCCGGCAAGGAAAGTCACCAGCACCAGCGGCATCTGAATCAGATTATTGAAATATTTATAAGGTTCCATAAATACTTCTCCGGTTTCAGGATTGTAGGCAAAACCTTGTTTCAGCAGCAGATGAATCACAAAATAAAGGAAAAACACCAGAAACGGAACTGCATTGTACCACATCTGTTTGCGCGAGCGTGCCACGATATTGTCATCATTTACGCTGTTGGCGATATATAGAATGCCGAGTACCCTTGCCAGAAAAAACACCGACAATCCAAGCGCTACATTATGGAAATTAAGTACCGCTTCCAGTCCGTGTGTGGGTGTCATCCACCGTGAAATTGCCGAATCATAAATATTGGTAATGTTCAGCTTATTCATCGAAAACATGGCTCCGTTAAAGAATGTACCCACAGCGGTTCCGATCAGAATGGTGCCCAGTGCGCCATTGATAAAAAGAAAGGTTTCAAAGGTTCTTTTTCCGAGGAAATTGTTGGCTTTGCTCCGGTATTCATACGAAATGGCCTGAATGATAAAGGCAAAAAGAATGGCCATCCACACCCAGTAAGCACCGCCAAAACTGGTGGAGTAGAAAAGGGGGAAGGAGGCGAAAAATGCACCGCCAAAGGTAACCAGGGTGGTGAAAGTGATTTCCCATTTACGCCCGAGGGTATTGATGATCATTGAGCGTTCGTCATTGGTTTTGCCAAGCGTGTAGATTAGGGTTTGACCTCCCTGAACAAACATCATAAAAACGAGGAGACTGCCAAGTACCGAGATGATTATCCACCAGTACTGCTGAAGTGTGAGAATTGAAAAGGTTTCAAACATCTTGATTTCCTCCTTGTTTAGGTCCGGTTTTTATTGTTTTGAACATAATGCTGAGTTCGGCTATGAGCAGAGCAGTGAAGATTACAGCAAACAAAATGAAGGTTGTAATTACCGCATTTGCATCCAGCCGGGACACAGCCACCATGGTTGGCATCAGATCCTGAATAACCCAGGGCTGACGACCCATTTCGGCAGTTACCCAACCCGATTGCGACGCCAGATAAGCCAGCGGAATATTCACAATTCCTATAATGAGCCAGAATTTTGATCGACTCAGCATATTCTTGTAAACCAGCAACAGCACTATCGCAAAGAAGACCAGAAACCACATGCCCAGCGCTACCATCAGGTGGAAACTGTAGAAGGTAATGGGCACATTCGGTACGAGGCGGGTCGGATCATCCACAAAATATCCATAACCAAAATACTGGAAATTCTCCTCCAGAATGATCTGTGCTTCAGCAAGCTTTGTTTCATCGCCGGCTGTTTTTGCGGCTTTATACTCCGCCAGCGCATCGATGGCCAGTTTGCCACGGGCGATTTTTTCGGCGGCCGATTTAATCCCATGCTCCTCATTGCCTTCCATCAGGTCTTTAATACCGGGAATAAAGGCGTTGACATCCTGAAATGCCATATAGGAAAGGAAGTTGGGAATTTCAAGTTTAAAAACGAAATCCTTTGCATTCACATTGTCCGGATCATCGGGTGAAGAGGAAACAATTCCCAGTGCAATTAGCGGAGCACCGCGTTGTCCGACATATAAACCTTCAAAAGCAGCAAACTTCATGGGTTGATGACGGGCCACTACTTTTGCACTGTAATCGCCAGTGAGGATGGTAAAAAATGAGGTAATCAATCCGAAAACCGCGGCCACAACAATGCTTCTTTTGGCGAAAACCAGGTGTCTTTTTTTGAGCAGAAACCACGAACTTATGCCAATCACCACAATCGCCGCCAAAAGATATGACGAAGCAATGGTGTGCGTGAATTTACTCACGGCCATTGGCGAGAAAAGGATATCCCAGAAATGGACCATTTCGTTTCGGGCAGTCTCGGGATTGAATCTCATGCCGACCGGCAACTGCATCCATGCATTTGCCACCAGAATCCAGAGTGCCGAAAGGCTCGCTCCGAAAGCAACCAGCCAGGTTGAAATCAGGTGAAATCTTTTGCTCACCTTATTCCAGCCGAAGAACATAACGGCGATAAAAGTTGATTCCAGGAAAAAGGCCATAATGCCTTCGATGGCAAGCGGAGCGCCAAAAATATCGCCCACAAACCATGAATAGTTCGACCAGTTGGTGCCAAATTCAAATTCGAGGATAATACCCGTGGCAACGCCAATGGCGAAGTTGATACCGAAAATGGTCATCCAGAACTTGGTGATGCGCTTCCATTCCGGATCTCCGGTTTTCACGTAAATGGATTCCATTATGGCCACAATAAACCCGAGGCCAAGCGTAAGCGGGACAAACATCCAGTGATACATAGCCGTTAGCGCAAACTGTGCCCGCGACCAGTCAATCAATGAATAGTCAAAAGTTTCTGTCATGGTATGGTTATTTTGGATTAATTAATTGCTCAAGCACATAATCGCTTCTCTCCTGATCGGTTTCGAAATTTGTTTTCAGGAAATTGGGAAAGAAAAATATTTTAAGAATGACGAACATCACAAACAGCTTTATAAGAATAATCAGCCATAAGGTACGGCCAAGTTTCATGCTCCGGAATCCCTCGTAATAGAAATTGAAAACCCTGAGAAATATATTTTTCTTCATTATTAGAGCTTCTTTTTGGTTACCCCCAAAGTTATTTATAAACATTGCCCGAATGCTATCATTTTCTAATTTAGAAATTGTCTAAATTGTTGAAGCGGGGAGCTCATGAGATATCCAATATGTTTTTGAAAATAGTTAAACCACAGACTTGCCAGGCAGCCTGCCGGGAAAGGACAAAGCAAGCAAATTAAAACCATGTCATCACGGGTGAACAGAACAATCTTTAATTGGCTGGTGGCGGGGCATTGCACTTCCCAGATGAAACACATTTACAGCCAATGTGTGAATGATGTAAAACTTTGCATTTATTATGGAACGATTACCTTCTTTACAATTCTCAACTTTGTATAATCTGTTTTCAGGATCATAGAGCTGGATTTCAGCAGGCCAGATCAGCATCGTTGAAATCAGAATGTTGATAATTTGCATTCCGTGAAAGGAATTGAACCTGACAAACCGGATTCAAATGATTTGACTGATAATCAGAAAAAAAAGAGTGAGCCGAAAATCTTTAAGAGTAAGTCAAAATCCAAAAAACAAAAAGATGAAATTTAATATCACAATCAGGAACATTACAACGGTTGAAGAAATTCCCAACTATTGGCAGAACCAGGATTACATCAACTTATTGGAACTTTTTAATTTCCCTGATGCCAATACTGTGAAGCCGGAAAATTTAAAAGAAATGCTCCATATGGCCATTACAGATTTTGAACCCAATGAAGCTGCTGCGATGGTATTAACCTATAAACTTTCTGAGAGACTAAATGAGGGTCAAATCGCTCAGATTTCAAATGACATGCTTCTTGACAAAGTATCTGAAGAATATCCTGATATTGATCTGCATTATGATTTATATAACATTAACCAATTGATGTTTAAGGCATTCAATGGGAAATTTCCGAATGCAAAGGCTACAATTGTAGATTTCTCTATGATTTCCGAAGATGGTTTTGATGAAGAAATAACCAAAGAAATTGTGCTTAAATCTTTCAACAATGGACTTTCAGACAGAAATCTCATTAAAAGATTATTTGATGAACAAATGACTTCAGCTAAAGCATTTGAAGAAGCTGAAGCAATCTTGTGGGAATTGAATAAGAAAGATGTAACTGATTTCACTTTGATAACCTCGGAATATTGGTTAAAAGATGAAGAATTTGAAAAACTTGAATTTCAAGGTGAGTGTATGTTGCCTGAAGAAGATGAGAAAGAAAACAATTAGGTTCGGATGAGATTGCAAAATATGTAAATATTACCGAACCTCAAGTGGATGAGATTTTTCAGGAAAATACAGAGAGTTATAAAGCGAAACTTTCAATAAAGGATATTTAAACAAGGTATTAACTACAAGTTGAAGAGATGGAGAATGATAAACTCGTTGTAATTGGAGGTGATGCTGCCGGAATGAGTGCAGCATCAAAAATCAGACGCGAGCAACCCGGGCGGGAGATTGTTGTTTTTGAGCGTGGAAACCACACATCTTACTCAGCATGTGGCATACCCTATTTTATTGGCGGCCAGGTGGATTCGGAAGAAAACCTGATTGCTCGCAAGCCTGAAGTATTTAGGGAAATGCAAAACATTGATGTGCGGATACGGCATGAAGTGATTGAAATTGATGTTGAGAATAAGCGGGTAAAGGTCAGAGACCTTGATAAGGAGGAAGATTTTCTGGAGACATGGGATGAACTGCTGATTGCAACGGGAGCCTCACCACTTGTGCCAAAAATGCAGGGCGTTGATGCCAGAGGGATATTTGCCTTGTCCACACTGCAAAGTGGCATAGATGTTTTTAACCATATTGACAAAAACCGTCCGCTCAAAGCGGTTGTTGTGGGGGGTGGTTATATTGGCATTGAAATGGCTGAAGCCCTGCTCAATCGTTCCATGGATGTAGCCCTGATTGATATGGCGCCACAGCTCATGAATACGCTTGACAAGGATATGTCAGACATCATTCTTGTGTACATGAAAGAACAAGGGGTAAAAATTTTTCTGGAGGAGAAACTTGTGCGATTTGAGAAAGATAGAGATGGCAATGTAAAATCGGTGATTACCGATAAGCAAACCATTCAGGCAGATATTGTTATTTTGGGAATGGGCGTAAAACCCAATTCTGAGCTTGCTGCCAAAGCGGGCATTGAGCTTGGTGCAGGTAATTCTATTCAGGTGAATAACCGAATGGAAACTTCTGTACCTGAAATATGGGCAGCAGGCGATTGTGCCGAATCATTCCACCTGATTACTCAAAAACAGGTTCACATTGCATTGGGCACCGTTGCCAATAAGCATGGACTGGTTGCTGGCATCAACATTAGTGGAGGGAGTGCTGAGTTTCCAGGTGTTTTGGGAACAGCAATCACCAAATTTAACCAGATGGAAATATCCCGCACAGGATTATCGGAAAAAGAGGCAAAATATATGGGAGTTGAATTTGAATCTCATACAATCACTTCCGTTTCACCAGCCGGCTATTATCCAGGATCAGAAATAATCAGTGTTAAACTTGTGGCAGACAAACTAACCAGGCGAATTCTGGGCGGGCAAATTGTTGGATTTATGGGAGCTGCCAAGCGAATCGACACCATTGCGACGGCCATTACTGCCGGAATGACAGCACAACAGCTCATTGACCTTGACCTTGCCTATGCACCGCCCTTTTCAACTGTTTGGGACCCGGTGCAAATTTGTGCGAGAAAGCTGGGTTAGTTGCAGTTTTTAATTTCCTGCCTGAAATCCGCGAGTCAGGGTTTGACCAATTGAAAACTTGTATGTTGCAAAAACCAACAATTACCAAGTCAAACCCAGACTTTCAACGAAGAACTATAAGTCAATGGCGGTGATACTGTTCGAATTTGGAATACCCCACTTCATCTGTCCGGCGAAGGCAAACCATGTATCAGAACAATTGGTCTGCCTTCGCCGGTATCTGTGACATGAAGATGAACATTGTGTTCCTCTTCAATATATTCTGTGCTTGTGGCACGAATACTTTTTCGAACTTTAGTAATCCTTCAAGCGTCCGGTTGTTTTTTCCAAAGCACTTTTCAATTTGTCTATAGCACCAACCATAGCCTGTTCATGGGTGTTTGCCTGGTTGGTAACTGCAATTGGTTGCATACCGGCAAGCCGTGCTTCCATCATGCAGCGTTTATCATTGAGCCCGTCTTTACTGCCATCTTCATCCGAGAAATGAACTTCCAGCCTTGTTATCTGCTGGCTGAACCTGCTTAGTGCTTCTGATATAAAAGAAGTTGACGAAGCAATAAGACCATCGCTTTCAGGTACATTACTACCTTTATTGAATTGTATATGCATCTTTTTTATTTGTTTAATAACGAAATATTGCTGCCAGCCCTGTTTCAGAAGGCATCTTACCGGTTGGAAGAACCATCACCTGGCCTCCCATCTCAATTACCAGTTCTCCCATATCGTCGAGCAGGTCATCTACTTTCGGGTTTGTCAAATCCTTTTTCTGCGTATTGCCCGTAACAAGATTAGTAATCCTGACGGGAATAATCCGGTCGGCTTCCACAATCAGCGTATCAATCCGCCCTTCAACTGCTGCTATCGCAACTTCCTTGTAGTCATCACTACCTTTATCATTTGCCCTTGCCTGCTCAAATCGGGCAACCAGACTGTCAAGTTTGAGGTTATACTCCGGTTCCATTATTTCCCAGGCCATTTTCGCCAGTGTATCCGGTGAAATTGATGAGGGGTTAATTGCAATACCATCAGTTAGCAACAATGGATTTTTATTTACCTTTTGAAAAAGGTTGTGGTGTTCAGGTAAAGCAGCAAGAATCAGTGGTAAATCAGAAGGTTTTGAATATCTTTCGTAAATGTTATTTGCAACCACACGAAAGAACCGCTCAGCGTCTTTTTCCAGTTCATCTTTTCTGCCACCATGGCCGTGGTGCATGCTTGAACTTTCACCCCCGGTGCCCCCATAAGATGCAACCGTTGAATGCTTGTCGGTCAAATCATCTCCAAGTGCTTCGGTTATGGTTTCCGGAATATCAGGCATGAGTTCAATCTCTGTAAGCGAATGACGGTTGCCTTCAAAAAGCCTGATATCATGAAGACTTAAGCCCAAAACGTGATAGCGGTCAGTCGATTGCATATATTGCCTGAGTGGCTTGGTGTGGAAACTATCGGCTACCACTGCCAATTCATCAACTGATACTGGCAAACCCACAACTTTAAATAACCCGTCAGCACTAAAAACTGCCAAACCATTTGATGTATGATTCCATAAACTGTCGTCATCAGCAAGGGCTTCCAAAGGTTCAATATATTTTTTCACTTCACCGGATGAATATTTTTGTGAAAGTGATTCTTCCAGTTGCCTGAGAAGGTTTTTAAACCTGATAGGATCCTGAAGATTTTCAGGATGACTTCGGTGCGTTGGCATGTAAAGAGAAAGACATGGTTCCTGTTCTATTGTCAGGAGTTCCTTAATGAATTCTTTGCTGAGTAGTTCCATCATATTTTTTTTATTATTAGTAGCTTTGATTTTATTGGTGAAGTAAATCCGGGTTACTTTTCAGCCCTGCTTGCTCTGTAATGAGTTGTTATGATCCTTTGATTTTTTTCTGAAACATTCGGCGTTAAGCAATTGTATTTACGCCAATGTATCATAACCGCCGGCATGAAAGTATTGTATGATTTATCACTTTACGAAAGTAGTTATGATTGATTGGGGGAGTGTTATGGAATTTTTTTTAAAAATTATATAATTCACGGGTATTCTGAAGAGTCATACAAACTGCATTTAGTGGTTGGCGACTACTGGCAAAGCGTCAGATAAAGATTTTAAGGGTTATTCAATTGAAAGGCAGAAAGACCTGAGTAATAATTTGATTTCATTCTGACTCATAAATTACAGACTCTGAATCAAATAAACTACAAGGACAATTCCAACCACCATGACTGCCATAAGAAGCAAAATGTTAAGTATTGATGAGGGTTGGAATGTATCTGAGTCTATTTGACTTTTAACATTTTTGTACCTTATAAAAGCAAGTAAGCTCATCAAAGTGCCAAAACCAACAAGGGATACTCCAATAATAGAAGAAAATTCTGGAGTAGGAGGTGCTGAATATCCGATTGTTGAATTTTCCAAAAAAACCGACATTTGTTTCATGAACAATGCAAACTTTTCGACAACAAAGCCGAATGCCATTATTCCAAGGCTTGTGCGCACCCAGGCAAGATAAGTACGTTCATTTGCCAGATGATCATTTGTCGCTCCTCTCTTTTTTTCTTCTTTCATATAATTCTATTTTCGAGGAATGAATTTCAAGCATTTTTTCTACTTTTCCTTGCTTGCAATTTGCGCAATTTTTTTTGCAATTTCTTCCGGCGAAAGAATAAAGTCGATGCACCCGCTGTCAATTGCGGTCTCAGGCATATCTGGTTGTGCGGCTGTGTCGGGCTTCTGAGCGATGGTAATGCCACCAACTTCTTTTATTCCGCAAAGTGCGTCTGCACCATCGCCATCATAACCTGAAACTATTACTGCGACTAATTGACCGTCCCAATTCTCAGTGAGGGAGCGCATGAAGACAGTTATTACATCGGGCCATCCCCAGGGTTTTGAGATGGGTTTCAGACGAAATTCTCCGTTAAGTACATGTAAGTCGCGTTTTTCGGGAATGATGAAAACCTGATTGGGCGCAATGTTCAATTTCTCTTTAATCAACCTTACTGGCATCTGGGTGAATTTCGGAAGAATTTCGTGTAACATAGTGGCCACCGTTCTCTGGTGATTCACGATGACAATGGCAACACCCATATCGGTTGGAAGATTTTTCAATAAACGGATATAAGCATCCAGACCTCCGGCAGAACCGCCTACACATACAATTGGAAAGTCTTTTTCAGTGTTTTTCGCTTTCATTGATGATCTTTTTAAGCTAGCCGGAATTGTTCATTATAATAATGAATTTTAAGGCACACTAATATAACAGCGTTGCTGCAGAATGAATTATAAAACTTAGAAAATATATTTTATCATTCACACATTTGTGGAAAGTATCATTCTCTTTCTTCTTTTGTTTGAACGAATAAATATTTTGAAAATCTCGCTCACCAGCAGCGGAACCAATCCCAGCGAAACAGCCATTATCCAGCCTTGAAAGTCGGGCATTTGCAAATGGAAGGCGCGTTGCATTACGGGTATTTCAATGATAATTAATTGAAGAAGTATACCCAAAACGATTGCACCTGTGAGGTATTTATTGGTGAAAACTCCAATCTGGAAAATTGATTTTGAAGCATGGCGAACAGCAAACGAATAGAACAACTGGCACATTACCAATACCATAAAGGCCATGGTTCTTGCATATTCTACGATTTCAATAGGAACGGAACGATCAAACGGACTGTAACCATGTTCGTAATATCCGAACCAGAAAGCCATTATGGTCAGTGCTCCGATTAAGATGCCACCAAGAATCAGATGCAGTCCTGCGCCACCGGCAAAGAAACTTTCGTTTGCATCGCGAGGTTTTTCCTTCATCACATCCGGATTACCGGGATCCATGCCCAGTGCGACTGCCGGAAACGAATCGGTGATCAGGTTTATCCAAAGCAGCTGTGTGGCAATTAACGGAGCCTCCCAACCAATCAGAATGGCTGCAAACATAGCAACCACTTCGCCCAGGTTACAGGTTAGCAGAAAGATAACTGACTTTTTAATGTTGTTGTAGATGTTTCGTCCGTGCTCGATGGCTGAAACGATGGTGGCAAAATTATCATCCGTAAGAATCATGTCAGCCGCGCCTTTGGCAACATCGGTGCCTGTAATTCCCATGGCAACGCCAATATCCGCAGCATTTAACGAAGGAGCATCGTTCACTCCATCGCCGGTCATTGAAACAATATTCCCTTGCGATTTCAGGGCATGAACAATCTGAACTTTGTGTTGGGGCGATACCCTTGCAAAAACACGATAATTCACAACTTTCTCTGCAAATTCTGTTTCTGAAAAGCCTTCCATATTCTGGCCGGTAATCGCCTGATCTATATTTTCAGCAATTCCCAGTTCGCTGGCAATGGCAAAAGCAGTGTTTTTATGATCGCCGGTAATCATGATGGTTGTAATTCCGGCCAGCTTTGCTTTTTGAATAGATTCTTTTGCTTCCGGTCGGGGAGGGTCGATCATTCCCACAAGCCCGATCAGAATCAGATCCTTTTCCATTTCAGCGGTTTCAATGAATGAATCCGCCATTTTGTAAGCTACGCCCAGCGTACGAAGCGCATTGTTCGACATGCTGTCTGTCGCATCGTGATATTGTTGTTTATGTGCTTCGGTAATCGGAATGACTTTTCCTTTTTCCAGAACATATGTGGAAATTTTGATCAGATTGCCAATGGCGCCTTTCGTGTAAACGATAAACTTTCCATTCTCTTCGTTGAGTGTGGACATTAACTTACGGTCAGAATCAAACGAATATTCCCCGCTTCGTTCGTTTTCGGCATTTATTCTTTTACGGTCAATTCCCAGATCGTCGCCCAGAAGAAGCAACGCAATTTCGGTTGGGTCGCCGGTTGCGTTTTCGTTTTCAAGAGTTGCATCGGAACTTAACACCATTGCTTTGGCAAGCAACTTTGCATCTTCGGAGGCTGTATTTGTTTTGCCCCGTTCAACAGTTTTTTCGCCTTCCAGATTGAAATAGCTTTTTACCGTCATCTTGTTTTGGGTGAGTGTTCCTGTTTTGTCGGAACAGATCATATTAACCGATCCAAGCGTTTCAACAGCCGGCAACTTTTTGATGATGGCGTTTTTCTTCGACATGCTGGTTACACCGATTGAAAGAACTACTGCCACAATGGCTGCCAGTCCTTCAGGAATTGCTGCAACGGCCAGTGAAACTGAAATCAGAAACATTTCAACCAGTTCGCGTCCCTGAACCAATGAAATCAGGAAAATAAAGACACAGATACCGATGGCTATTTTGCCAAGCGTTTTTCCCAATTTGTTGAGCCGGACTTCCAGCGGTGTTTTTGACTTCTGTTCCTTATTGATGATGTTTGCAATTTGGCCAACTTCAGTATTCATCCCGGTTTCAACCACCACACCAACTGCACGGCCATGGGTAACAAGCGTTGACATAAATGCGGTATTTGCGCGATCTCCAAGTGGTGTTTTCGGATCGGGATGAAGCTGTGAAGCATCTTTTTCGGAAGGAAGGGATTCGCCGGTTAAAGCCGATTCTTCAATCTGAAGATTGGCTGATTCGATTAACCGGATATCGGCTGCAATGTACCGCCCTGCATCGAGAATTACAATATCACCGGGTACAATGGTTTCAGAATCAACCTCTTTAACTTCGCCGTTTCTGCGGACAAGCGCTTTTGGAAATGACATTTTCTGAAGTGCCTCAATTGCCTTTCCTGCTTTCACTTCCTGAACTACACCCAATACCGCATTTACAATGATAACGAGTAAAATAATTACAGAGTCGATGTACTCGCCCATAAACAGGGTTATTACTACTGCCGCAAACAATATGTAGATCAGCCATTCCCGAAGTTGGGCAAAAAACAGTTGGAAGATGTTTTTCTTCTTTTTTGCGAGTAGTTGATTGGATCCGTATTTTTCCAATCTGACTTTTGCTTCTTCGGCAGAAAGTCCTTGCGATAGATCAACACCAAGTTCTTTGAGAACATCTTCGCTTGTTTTCGTAAACCACATATTTTCTGTGCTATAAATAGGATAAAAGGAAGTTAAAAGTTCAAAGTCCGGATCCGTAAGTTGTAACTTCGGTCTCCGGACTTTCTGATTCTGATTTATGATTTTTAATACCGCACCTTCAGGGCTATATTTCCGATGGATTTAAATTCTTCGGAGTTGGTAAAGATGGCCCGGCCTTTTTTTGAGATCACGTCCCAGGCCAGATCGCTGGTAATATCGTCAATAACACCGGGTAGAGTAAGATCTTCAACGGAATGAAAGGAGTACTGTCCGTTCATTTTTACAGCCTGATGGTATTCGTCGTGCGTAATTAATAAATCTCCACGACCTGCTTTAACCGCCATAAAAATTTCAAGTAAATCAGTAAATACTTTACCTTCTCTTTTGGCATCCTGCATTTCGCGTATAGCCTGGGTTCTGCCTTCTTCCTGAATGGCAACTACTGTTTTCCATGCTTCTGAAGCCAGGGAACTATTGGATGTGCCGTTTTGGTTGATGCTGACCGGGCCATAGTAAATCGAAGGTTTGTCGGCTACTTGCATCAAACGGCTCCAATTGTTTTCGGTACAAACAACCACAATATTCATGTCTGTTTTGTTGTAAATTTTCACCAGTGCTTTGTCTATCTGGTTGAAAAATTCACCATTCTGGCTGTCGGTTTTCTTCCCATCGCTCGCTTTAAACGGGAAATCATCGTCTTTGATTTCAACGGAAATAGAGTCGTTGATGGCTTTCAAAAGTCTGACATCCGACTGGGACAAAACCAGAATGAGGTATTCTTCAATCCGGTTAAAGTCTTTAATCAAAGGTTTTATGACGAAATTTTCGCCTACCGAAACCGTATTTTTCAATATTGGCCATGATGATTTTACGATTTCTGTTGTTATCCCGGAAAGGAAAATGTGAAGACTATCCAGGTTATAGTTAACGTCAATCTGTTCAGCAAGAGAATCAATTTTTTCGAGCAAAACCTTAACCTCTAGCTGACCAAATTCATTTACTACATGGTCGCGGGCTTCTTTCCTGAGTTTTTCCAGTTCTTTAATATCTTCCAGGTTTTCGGGAAAGGTACGATGTGTATTCATGGAAATAGTAACACAAGGATAACTTCGCTCTGTGGCGAGTTTTTCAAGCTTATTTCTTTGCATTTTATTTATATTGATTCCCACATCCGGCGGGCCAGGTATGCCTGTTTTAGCAACAGTTAAAGATATACCTGCTATTTCGGTTAAAGTTTACACAACTTTGGAAAAGAATTTCATCATTCACACATTAACTCAATAGAAGTAATGGCCTCCCTTTCGCTTTAAAAATTTACCTTAATTCGGACACTTTGGAAGGTCAGCATGAAATAATCGCCGGGCCATGCAGCGTCTATTAGTCATTCAATTGTAAGATGCAGAAGTTTGAAAAAACTCAGTTTATCATAGTCTTAATTGTTATCCTTTTCAATGCAACATTTCTTGTATTTTTTACCGCTTCCACAAGGGCAGGGTCGTTGCGGCCGATTTCCTTTTCCGGCTTAATGTAGGGCAATGAACCTGAATAAAACAATTCTTCTGTCAGATTTTAACGGTTCCCATTCGATTCTTCATTCTTCTCTTTAGCTCACGAAACATCATCGCCCTGGAATTGAGCTGGCTGATTTCTTTATCGGCTGTCTGTAAAATCCTGACATGGATGGTTTGTTCTTCGATTGAAGAAAGTTTCACTTCTGGTTTAACAAATGTGTCATATTGGCGTTTCGTGCTTTATTCGTTCCAACAGATTAATCCTTCCTTAAGATTTTAATTTTCCCATTACAGTGTCCAGTGCTGCTTTTATTTTGGCAATAGCTTCATTAAGAGCCTTCTCTGTTGTATTGCTTTTGCCTGCAACTAAAATGGGCTGTAATCCCTCTAATCTTGCTTCAATTTTGCACTGTATATCGTCGGTACCTGCTTTTTGGGAATTTTGATCTGAAATGTGCACTTCAATGCGGGTAATTTTATCGGCAAAGTGCTTCAACGATTTGCTGATTTTTTCAGTTACGAATGTTTCCAGTGCTTCTGCACCCTGAATGTTTTTGTCTGTGTTCAACTGAATTTTCATCTTCTTTGAAATTTAAAGTAAATTATTTGTTTTCAAGTTCCGGAGTTTCCTCGTCGTTCATTTTTTCTCCTGACAAGAGACTGATTAGGTGCCAGGTTGATTTTCTTACAAAACCTTTTCATATTATTGGTCTTTTGACTTGTTCAATAATTTAAACAATTCCATCACCAATAATATGGGTACAGCCAAAACCAAAATATAAAGCCATTCATTAAAGGTAACGGGTTCAACGCGCAGTATATTTTGCATAAAAGGAATTTGCATGCTCAGTATATGAATACCCTGAGCTGCCAGTACCCCAAATACAAGAACAATATTTCTTTTTAACGGAACTTTAAACGCTGAAACTCTTTCGGAACGGGCATTGAACGCATGAAAGTTTTGCATAAATACCATGAGTAACAAGATAATATTCCGTGCATGTAATTCAGTCATTTGGGTGTAATTGGTCAGATAATACCACAATCCAAACACAATAATTCCCATGGTTGCCCCTGAAACAAGGGTTTGTTTAATCATGAGAGGATTAAATATTTTTTCGGAGGGCTTGCGCGGACTTCGTTTCATGGCGCCCGGTTCGCCACCTTCAAAAGCAAGGGCAACATCCTGTATGCCGTTGGTAACTAAATTCAGCCATAGTAACTGTACGGCAAGAAGCGGCAAAGGCAGCCCGGCAGCAATTGATGCCAGGAAAAGAATAATTTCAGCAGCTCCTGTTGAAATCAGCAGGTAAATTACTTTTCGCACATTGTCGTAGGCAAAGCGACCTTCTTCAACTCCGGCAACAATAGAGGAGAAATTGTCGTCCAATACAATCATCGAACCTACCTCTTTTGCCACATCGGTGCCCGAACCCATTGCCACACCAATATTAGCGCGTTTAAGTGCCGGGGCATCATTTACACCATCACCCGTAACAGCAACGAATTCTCCGTCACGAATCAAAACATCAACAATTTCTAGTTTTTGCGTTGGAGAAACCCTTGCAAACACCGAAGTTGATGCTACCAAACTTTCATAGGCAGGACTGTCGGATGCACCTGCTTCGGCAAGCATTTGTCCTGTCACTACCGGAGTACTTTCATCAGCTATGCCCAATTCGCGTGCAATGGTAACTGCCGTTTCAGGATGGTCGCCGGTTATCATGATCACTTTTATTCCAGCCTCGTTGCATTGCTCAACCGATAATTTGGCTTCAGACCTCAATGGGTCAATAAAGCCCACAAGTCCGTAAAAGGTAAGTGCTGGAATATCTTCATCTTGATAGACTTCCTTTTTCTGATACGCTTTGTAATCCCCCCTGGCAAAAGCAAGTACCCTGTATCCTCCTTTGGCCAGCTTTTCAGCGTCGGCAAGTATTTTATCCTTATCAATATCTTTAATTTCGCCATCGATGGACATAAAAGGACAAAAATCAAGAATGGTTTCAACAGCACCTTTTACACCAATACTTACGGAGTCGTTTGTTTCGCAAAACGAAGCGGAGAATTTTCGCTCCGACTCGTAAGGAATTTTTCCAATGGGTTTTTCCTCAAGCTGCCATTTCACAGGATCAGCCCCAAGCTTGTAGCTCATGCCCAGCAATGCTACATCCATGGCATCACCATAATACTCCCATTTGTCATTTTTATTTAATAAAGAACCTTCGTTTGCGAAAACAGCTATACGGGTAATTTTTGATATTTCTTTGTTTTCTGAAAATTCTATTGTTTTGTCATCGGTATTGGTAACTGAACCTACTCCGTTATATCCTTCACCATTAACTGTAAACCTTGTTCCGTTTGCCAATGAAATAATCTTTGCTGTCTGCTCATTTACGGTAAGAGTCCCGGTTTTATCGCTGGCAATTACAGTGCAACTACCCAAACTTTCAACTGATGTCAATTTACGGACAATTACATTGCGTTTTGCCATGCGCTTGGTCGCGATTGACAGGGCAACGGTTAAAGCGACCGGTAAACCTTCAGGAATGGCTGAAACCGCCAGTGCTACTACAAAAAAGAAGATAGAGGTTACATCCATCCCCTGCATGCGGAGTACAACTGCCAGTATAACACTCAAGGCAATAATAAAAAAGCTGATTTGTTTAATAAACTTCTCCATTCGCTGCACCAGGGGTGGTTTCGCGGAAGCCGACCCGCTAACGTCCTGCGAAATTTTGCCAACCTGAGTGTCGGGCCCGGTGCAAACTACCACACCCATGCCTCTGCCTTTCAAAACGGTAGCGCCTGCAAAAGCCATATTCGTTCTTTCGGCAACACCAAGATTTTCCTGCAAAACGCTAATCTGTTTTTTAGCTGCTATAGATTCACCGGTAAGGAAACTTTCGTCAATTTCCAGGCCCGATACATCGAGCAACCGCATATCGGCAGGCACTTTCATGCCCGACTCGAGCAACACAATATCGCCGGGAACCAACT
>Ga0351882_1090_pt1 | contig 29725 bp, 22 predicted proteins | sample BONcelFGM3001F13_FD_206762 | JGI IMG/M metagenome (GOLD analysis project Ga0351882, IMG submission 206762) | Enriched cells from coal bed in the Powder River Basin, Montana, United States - BONCAT cells FGM rep3 HSBNCT.FGM.300.1.F13 ... | reverse complement strand
GCTGTAAAAACAATTGCGGTTAGATCTTCAACGACAAAGTGCAGAAAAGCATTCATGAAAAAGCCGCTGCAGGTATTTCACTACAGCGGCTTTTTTTATTGTTAACCTGCGTATTGCCAGATCAGTCGAGCATCACGACGAGGTATTTTGATGCGCTCCAGAAGTCGTCCGGATGTTTGATGAGCAGGCTGTCGGCCGTTTTATAGCCGGCAATTTCGTAGCTGCCTGCCGGATGAATGGTCAGTATCTTGGCTTTTTTTGCCATCAGGTTGATGGTTTTGATTTCGCGAAGGTCGGCTTCGGTGAATAAGGTTTTGTCGAAATTTTCGCTCACCTTACGGCTTTTGCCTAATCCTACAAATCCACCTTCCTTGGTTACAATATTCATGTCCTGAAGGTTCTTTTTGGTGCCTACTATGTACCATACCTGGTTAAGTGCCTTTGTTTGCGCGTCAATGGTTGCCTGACGTGCCCTGCTGCGGGCGGCAGACTCGGCCAGGTTTTTCTCGAGGTCGGCGATAGCCAGGTTTTTGCGTGCCAGCTCTTCACGCAGCAAGCCAATCTCAGCATCTTTGGCCTCAATCTGTTGGGTAAGGTTAGCTACCATTTTATCGAGTTCCTCACTTCGGTTTCGGTTACCCCTGAGTTGTCCGCGCAGGTTGTCAACAATTTCGCGGTTTTTCACCAGAAGTTCATAAATGGCATCAATATCGCGGTTGATGTCTTCTTCGAGTTGTCCACGGTTCTCAATACGGCCACTGGTAATTTCGGAGATCAGTTTTTCTTTCATCCGTATCGAATCAAGGTTGGACTGTATGCTGTTGAAGGCCTTCACATAACTCATGGTAAAGGTGTCCTGTTCAATGGCGGCGGCCATAAGGCTGTCGCGCTCCGTGTTGAGCCTTTCCACTTCTTTTTTGTATTTTTTGTTGCAGGAGGCCATGCCAAGCACAACGGCAAAGATGATAAACACTGAAAGCACTTTTTTCATGGTTGGATGTATTTGGGGTTTGATGTTGCAAAATTATAGCCATATGAGCTGATTTCGACAAATAAATGTTATTTTTTTATGGATTTTCAATCAGATAGTCCTTTCAGGGAAATAATCACACATAAACCAATTAGATTTCTGTGGCCCGGTAATATAGATATACTGACTGATAAGCCCTGAAGAAGGTTTCATGCTTTCGTTATCTTTGCGCTGTAAAATTGCCGTAATGAATACACTTTACCCAATGAAGTTCGCCCCCTTGTTCAGGGATAAGATCTGGGGCGGGAGCAAGATTCGTGAGCTACTCGGTTATGATGTCGGAGCACTTCCCAATTGCGGTGAAGCCTGGCTGATCTCGGGCGTTGACGGCGAGCCAACACTAATCAGTAACGGTTATCTTGCCGGGAACGAACTCAATGAGCTGGTCGAAGTATTCATGGGTGATCTTGTCGGCGATGCTGTTTATGAGCGTTTTGGTGATCAGTTTCCCATCTTGTTCAAGATACTGGATTCGAACGACTGGCTTTCGGTGCAGGTGCACCCCAATGACCAGCTGGCGGCAGCCCGCGGCACAGGTTTTGGCAAAACCGAATGCTGGTATGTGCTGCAAGCCGACGAACATGCCAGCCTCATAGCAGGGTTTAACACCGAAATGGATCGTGACCGCTATGAGAAAGCTTTTGTGAATGGACAACTGAAGGATATCCTGAATGTTGAACAGGTTAAAGCCGGAGATGTTTTTTATATGCCTGCCGGAAGGGTGCATGCCCTGGGGCCGGGTTGCCTGATTGCCGAGATACAACAAACTTCCGACACTACCTATCGGATATATGACTGGGACAGGGTTGATAGTCAGGGTAAGTCAAGGCAACTTCATACCAATGAAGCCCTCGATGCCATTGATTTTAACAAACCCGAATCTTACAGGACAAACTATCAGGCAGTCACCAATCAGGCAGCCAAACTTATTGATAGTCCTTTCTTTAGCATTAACCTAATAACATTGGATAAAGTGCTTATTAAAGATTACAGCAATCTTGATTCCTTTGTGATTCTTTTTGCAGCCGAAGGGAGTTTTTCGGTTCACTGGCAGGAGGAAACCGTTGAAACGGGCAAGGCTGAAACCATTTTGCTGCCTGCCGCGCTCGGCGAGGTCGAAATTCGCCCGGAGGGAAATGCCGTGATCCTCGAAGTCTTTATAAGGCCAAATTGAGTTGATGCAACCTGAACCTTATCAAAGTTGTCAATATTTGAAAATGTATATCCTAACGACACTAAAATTATGAGAAAGATTCTGTTAAGCCTGACTATTTTGCTGGCTGTTAATGTTTTAATGGCTCAGCAAAGTGATATCCCATCAGTTACGTTGAAAACGCTTGATGGCAAAAATTTCAACACTTCGGATATTAAAAACGGGGGAAAGCCGATAATTTTGAGCTTTTGGGCCCTGTGGTGCAAGCCTTGCCAGAAAGAACTGGATGCGTTTAATGAATTATATGACGAATGGCAGGAGGAAACTGGTGTGAAGATAGTCGCTGTTTCCATTGATGATTCCCGGTCAACCAGTCGTGTGATGCCTTTCGTAAATGGCAAGGGATGGGAATTTGAGGTATTGCTCGATCCTAACGGTGACCTAAAGAGAGCCATGAATGTCAATATGATTCCACACACATTTCTGATAGATGGAAACGGGAAGATCGTTGCACAGCACACCTCTTATTTTGATGGGGCCGAGCTGGAGTTGTATGCGAAAGTTAAAAAGCTGGCAGGAATTAAGTAAGCATTGTTCCTTTCAGCGCAAACCACCAAAACCAGCTTTATGAAACATTTCATCTTCATATGTATCGCCTTTCTGGCTTCCGGAAGCCTGCTTTCGCAGGGAATCACCGATGGGTCGCGGGTGAGCGGCAGTTTTCAGGTTGACGGGCAGTACTACATGCCTGATAATGCTTTAGGCATCAACGATTCAGTTATTGCCGGCCGAAAAATAGGTCTTAATGGCTTTGGAAAAATCACCTACACCTTAGGCAATTTCAGTGCAGGATTGCGTTACGAGGCCTATATGACCCCGATACTTGGATTCGATCCCGCCCAGGAAGGCAATGGTTTCCCGTTCTTTTTCATTAACTACAACAGTGATCTCATTGAGGTTACAGCCGGGAATTTTTACGAGCAATTTGGCAACGGTCTTATCCTTCGCTCATATGAGGAGTGGACCCTGGGTTACGACAATGCCCTGAATGGGTTGAGGGTGGTGTACAGGCCTTTCAGAGGTGTAAGCATCAAGGGTGTTTATGGAAACCAGCGCTATTACTGGGAAAAATGGGAGCGAAACAAACGTGGTTTGGTGCGCGGTGCCGATGCCGAAGTTGACCTTAATGAAGCTGTCGGATCGTTACAGGGTTCAACACTGAGGGTCATTCTGGGTGCCAGTGCGGTGAGCAAATACCAGGCCGACAATGATCCCATTTATAACCTGCCTGAAAATGTAGGCGCTTTTGCCGGACGTGTCAACCTGGGTTTTGGCAAGGTTAACTTCATGACCGAATATGCCCGCAAGATTAACGACCCGTCGGTGATGAACAACTACATTTACAAGGATGGCGAAGCCCTGCTTTCTTCTTTGTCCTATTCACAAAAGGGACTGGGCATGGTGCTCCAGCTCAAACGAGTGGACAATATGAGTTTCAAGTCGGACCGTGGCATCAGTGGCAATGTGCTCGACATCGGTTTCATCCCGCCCATCAACCGCACACATTCGTATAGCCTTGCAGCCCGTTATCCTTATGCCACCCAGCCCAACGGCGAAATGGGGATGCAGTTTCAGGTGAACTACAAAATACCCAAAGGAAGCCTTTTGGGAGGAAAGTATGGTACCGGACTGGCGGTAAATCTCAGCCAGGTGAACGACATCAAACGAACCGCCCTGAACGACACAACACCCGTCGGAATGCCGGGTTCTTTGGGTTACAAATCAGGATTCTTTGATGTTTCGGACAAGGTGTTTTTCCGCGACCTGAATATTGAGGTGGACAAAAGGTTCAGTTCCAAATGGAAGGCTGTGTTCCAATACATGAACCAGTATTTCGACATCGAAACCCTGCAGGGGAAAGCCGGCAAAAAGCCGGTTAAGGCTCATATTGCCCTTGCCGATGTTACCTGGAGGATGAGTTCGGTGCAGTCGCTCCGGATTGAAGCTCAGGGAATGTGGACGAAAGAGGACAAAGGCGATTGGGCGGCCTTGCTGGTAGAATATGCCATTGCGCCCACCTGGTTTTTTACACTTGCCGATCAGTTTAATTATGGCAACCCCGACAGCGGACAACGCCATCACTATTACACTGCATCTTTAGGTTACACTAAGCAAGCCACCAGGGTTGCGCTGACTTTTGGCCGCCAGGCCGAGGGAGTGATCTGCGTTGGTGGGGTGTGCAGGCAGGTGCCCGCTGCCAGTGGATTAACCCTATCGCTAACTACTAATTTCTAATTACCATGAACAAGAATATCAGCATACTTGCAGCAGTGTTGATTGCTGCCTCCATGTTTTCCTGCGACAAGATCGAGCCGCCCTACCGGCAGGGTGGAGTTGTTACAGCCGAGCGAAAGGTGCTGCTTGAAGACTACACCGGGTCGCGTTGTGTGAATTGTCCTTCGGCAGCCCGTATCGCCCACGATCTGAAACAAGTGTACGGGGAGAACCTCATCGTTCTGGGGATCCATACAGGGTTTTTCGCATTTCCTTTTCCACCCCAGTTTCCGCTCGATTTGCGCACCCCTGCCGGCGAAGCATGGGATGCAGCCTTTAAAATTTCCACCGCCGGCCATCCCAAGGGACTTGTGAACCGAATCAACAAAGATGGTATTTATTATTTGGGCCCCGGCGAATGGGGTACAGCAGTGGCTGATGCAATCAGCAAAAAAGCCGATGCCACAATTGAACTTGAAGCCGGATTCACAGCAGGGAAGACCAAAATTTCCATTTCAGCCAATGGTTCTTTCCTGCGCAGGATGGAAGGTGAATTTTACTTGCAGCTATGTGTGGTTGAAGATAGTATTGTAGGCAACCAAAGTAACAACGACCCAACAGTGGGCACAACACCGCTGATTGAAAACTATGTGCACCGTCATGTACTCAGGGCTACGGTAAACGGCATTAATGGCGAATTAGTATCTGATGGCGATGTGGTAATGACTGGCAATACGTTTACGAAAACCTACGAAATTGCTGTTGATGGTGTCTGGAAAACACAACATCTTTCGGTGGTGGCCTGGGTGTTCAGGGGATCGGATTTCGAAGTCCTTCAGGCTGAAGAAGTACACGTAAAGGAGGATTAAAGCTGCTCACTTATTTTGAATGCTCACGGGAGAATATTATTCATTTCCAGGCAGAATCAGTTTTTTTGGTTTCATCAACCTCGATGAGGGTGTCAGTTTTCTGCAGGTTCTGGTGCATGGAGTCGCCGGATTTTTTATTGAAAGACTTCTCCCATTTTCTGAACTTCTGCTTAAACTCTTCCTTGCGCTGCATTTGCCCCGAATCAAGCAACGGGTCAATCTGGCTCTCCATCTCACGAAATAAAACGCCTTGTTCCATAAATGATTTTGACATGGCAGCCGAACTTTTGCGGATGTAATCTTTAAGCAAGACCTCGAGCGTATCAGCCTGATCGGGACGGGGCTGCAGGAGGTCAACCCATTTCTGGTACATTCCCCCCGGGCTGCTGCCCTCTTTCCATTTGTTCACTTTCTGCCTGTTGAGGTAGCCCGAAACCGACATCCCGATTACGAAGCCAACCACCAAGGAAACAAGGGCTAAAAGTATTATTCTGGTTTTCATAAGATAACGTGATTAATAATTGGCAAATAAATTGCTCATTTCTTCCTGGCTTAGCCCGGCGTAGCCGAACAGGCTGTCAAGGTTAAACGCATGTTCCTTCCAAAAGAGGAAAAAGGCAAGCAGCAAAATGGCAGCTGCTGCAGTCATGCTGAAATTATACAACTTTAAAACAAACTTGCGTTGGTTTGTTTCCTCATGCATAAATTGCTGAAGCTTCCCGAGAACATTAGCTTCGCTGATGGGTTTAAGGACAGAGGGCAGATGAGCCAGTGTGTAGCGCAACTGCTGAAGCTCATCCTTCATTTGTCTTAATTGAGGATTATTGTCAAGCGCATGCTCAAGAATGGCATGCTCCTGTTCTGACAAATCCGAATCGAACGATCTGATTAACAATTCTTGTACGTGTGTTATTTTCATGACACTGAAAGTTTTTCGATGATTCTGCGCAGTTTATCTTGTGCCCTGGCCAACCGTGAAAGCACGGTTCCAAGGGGTACACCAAGAATGTCTGCTGTTTCTTTTGTTGAATATCCTTCCACCAAACGGAGCACGATAACGCTTCGGTGGACAGGGTCCAACCGCTGAAGGGCTACCGACACTATTTCAGCATCGCTGAATGCCTTTTCGTGCGAGTCCAGTTTTACCAGTTCGCTATCCTGCTGGTTCAGGGCAAAAGGTATCAAATAGCTCAATTTACGTTTTCTTCTGTTTAGTTCATTGATCGACAGATTGATCGCAATCCTTGTCAGGTAGGTCCGTACTTCAGCTTCGTGCCTGTAGTTTTCCACAGACCGCCAGAAGCGCACAAACACTTCCTGTCCGATATCATCAGCCTCAGGCACATTGCCCAGCATGCTGCCGATTATCCGAACCACAGCTTCTCGGTGCCTGCTGACCAATTCGGCGAAGGCCCGCTCATCACCACTCCTGATCAACCCCACCAATTCCGACTCGTCAAGATTCTTCAAACCTGCCTTCAGCTTTAGTTTTTAGACAATTATTGTTATCCATCTATTCCTGTTCTAAATGCCAACTTTTTTGGTTTGATTGTTGCCAAATTAGTTGCACTTGAAACCAATAAGCGACCAAAAGTAGCAAATTGATGCAATAGTCTGACAAGTGACTGCAAAATTGTACTTAAAAGCCAATGTACAGGCTGCCTCAGTCAAGGACTGATACACGCAAAGCAATGCATTGTTATGCTTTCCCTGCTTGCGAAAATGCTTCATGATATTGATAAATAATTGCCAGTGAACATGAAAATGAGTATTTTTACAATCCATTAGAATAGTGATCTTTGTAAAGAAACCAAATAAACAAAATCATGAAAGCATCCGCCATTCTTCTTCTTGCCTTTTTGACGATTTTCGGTCTTACCGCTTCAGGGCAGGGTTTTTCCAACTGTCAGGCAACGGTGACAAATAATAAGTTCGTATTTACCTTTGAATTTGAAGGCGAAGCACTTCATTTTCAAATCATGCGTATTTCGGGGTTTAACCCTTGTGAAGGCGAAACGCCTCAGAACCATGGAAGTGGGACGATTGTGGCAACAACTAGTAACTGGACGTTTGTTGATAATAGTTATATAAACTTACCCAATGGCTTTTATGCATATGCCGTTCGCGCCAAGCTTCCAAATCAGGAATACACTCAATGGTGCTATTCGAATATCGTGTTTAAAGGCTCCTATGACCTCACGCTGCAGATTGAATTGGGCCAGCCATACTATGTAAACAAAACGGTAACCTTTACCTCCACTGATGTTTGTGGTGCTGAACTGTCAATTATCAGATCTTTAGGCCCTTACTACGAAGACGAAACTGTATTCGCACACCTGATGCCCGGAACCTATTCGCTTTTGGTGGAGTATGAGGACTATTTTGTGGATTATTTTGATCCCGCGATTGAGATTTCTTCCGACACTACAATTGTCATTGTCGCACAGGTGGGCATGTTACCTGTAGAATCAATATCGGTGGATACCGTGAATCTGGTGGCCGGTTGGGAAGCCCCCTCCGATCTTGTGCTATCATATTTAGTGTATCTTGATGGTGTTCAAATAGCCGCACCCACAGAACCAGGACTTCAACTCCCGTGTATTGACATAAGTACAACACAACATCAGCTCAGCGTTGTTGCCGTGTATCCCTGGGGAAATTCCGAGCCTTCAATAACTCATTTCTTATCAGGTTATTTGCCAGCTCCATCCGCTATTTCATGCGCCATGACTTATGTTGGTAATAACCATCTGATATCCTGGAATACACCCTTGCGCTGCGATGGATTGGATGCTTATGGGATTACCCATTATGAGGTTCTGGTCAACGGACAACCCGGCATTACAGTTCCGTCAGGTCAGCTGAATGTGGTTCTGGATGCGTTGCCAACAGGTGTGCACAACATTGGTATCAAGGCACAGTACGACCTTTTGGCTTTCGGATTGACAGGCAGTGGTAGCTCGGGCACAGGCGAGGAATTTGTTCTGGAAGTTGCCGAAGGTCATTATCTGCCCAACGAAGAAAACTGGCAATCAGGCACTTTTTCAACACAGGGGTGGCAGGCCGACGAACCGCACTGGGCTATTGTGAATGAAAGCCGGTCAGCTGAAAGTTATGCCCGTATGAAGCCTGTGCCTGACCAGAATGGGCAATATCAGTTCGGTTTGACATCATCTTTGTACCAAACAAAATATAAGTCATTTCTTCCCCTGGTGCTGGAATATGACCTGAAACTGAATACCATCGGCACCAGCGGCACGGAGAGGCTTATGGCTATGATCTTATTCACTGACAACACATTCGTTGTTCTTGAACAGTTACAAAATGCCGCCGCATTCGACTGGCAGACCAGGAAATTTGACATCAGCACACCCAGTAGCGGTACAAACATTCGCATTGCCTTTGTAGCCCGGGGACAACAGTCATCTGAGATCAATGGCTGGTATGTGGACAACATCAGGATTTATGAGGATTGCCGCCGACCTGAAGCACTGATGGCTCTGCAAGAGGGAAACAACATCAAACTGACATGGGAAATGGATCACAGCGGGATTCAGACGTTGTTATCCGGTTTTACAGTGTTCAGAAGAACAGGTACGTCTGGCGAGTTTGAACAAATCGGCACGGTGGCATATAACGGGAATTCAGGCAGTGAATTCTCCTTTGCTGATTCACAAGGCCTTGCCGATGGCATCGAATATAGCTACAAAGTGATGGCAAACTACACCAATGGACTGGAGTCAGCCGAATCAGAAGCTGCACCTTCATTTGAAAATCCTGCACAGGACTGGGTAAGTGTTCAGTTTGTGGGTATGTTAACCACCGAAGAATCAGGGTTTAAGCTTCAACCAAACCCTTCAGGGAACTTCATTACGGTATCAGCCCCCGGGGCCTTACAAAGGGTTGTGGTTACCGACCTGCATGGCAGGCAACTGCTTGACCTTTGGCCTCTGACGCTTGTTCATCACGAAACAATTGATATCCGGCACCTGCCTGGAGGGATATACTTTGTTACACTGCACACGCTCAGGCAAAAGCGCAGCCTGAAATTGGTTGTGGAGTAGGAGGGTTGTGGATTGCGGGTTGAACGTTTCGGGTTGCGAGTTGAGCGTTTCGGGTTTCGGGTTTCGGGTTCCGGGTTTCGAGTTGCGGGTTCAGGGTTTCGGGTTAGGTGAATGTCTCTTAGTGGTTTGACCCCCTATAAACTGGACTAAATTACACGATATTTACAAAGTTAGTTTCATTAGGCATAATTTTGTTTTTCCCCCAAGAGTATTCAGATGAGGAGGCCACGGGTTTATGACTTGTGGTCTCTTCTCTGAAGAAATAGATTACCTTTTTGTTTTCAATTTTAGCATCAATACGTCCTTCTTTCCAAAGCATTAGGAAAACGTAAGGTGTTTTGTAGAGTATTGATTCCATGATTCTTATGTTGTTATATACATCAAAGAACTTGTGGAAGACATTGAGAGCATGGCTCAAATCATCGAAGCAATATTTGTTGCAGACAAGTTTTGTCAGTGTAGCATGAAATGACTCGATATGCCCATTTTGTTGAGGAGTAGCAGGCTGGATATATTCATTGGTGATATCAGCCGTTTTGAGGTGTTCGCGGAAAAGAGAGGCAATAAATTGTGAACCATTATCAGTTCTGATGGTAACTTTGGTCTGTTTTGGGTCAATATTCCATGGGATGAGCCAGTTCTGCAAGAGTTGGTTAATCAGATGTACCACCCGAGAAGCTTTCATGTCGAGGTCGAGACTCCATGCCAGGGCCGCACGGGAGAAGACATCGAATATAGTAATGAGGTAGGCATTTTTGCGCAATCCATCAATAAACACATACTTGATATCTATTTCCATTACCTGAAACGGGGCATTGCAAAGCGGTACAAAATCACGCACATAATTTTTCTTGATAGCAGCTTTCTTCTTTCTAAATAACAAATGATTGATCTTCATTAGTCTGTAGATCTTTTTCTTGTTAACATGATAGCCTCTTTCCACCAAAGACCTGGTAGTTCTGGCATATCCGTAGTCGATAAAATCTACCCCTAAGATGTCATTCATATCATTCAAAAGATGTTCATTGCTAACTAGCTGGCCATTTTTCAATGTGTGTGTACTAGGTGCTTTTCCTTTATGCGAACCCAACGAGCGATAATAATATGTACTTCTGGGTATCTTAGCTATTTCAAGTGCTTTGCTGATTCGCATTCCTATACTGACCATTTTGCAGACTACTTCTTTGCGTTCTTCCATTGTTCCATCTTTTTTTTTAGAAGTTCGGCCTGCATTCTGATTTCCAAATCTTTCTCAACCATGAGCTCCTTGAGAATCTTGTTCTCTTTCTCGAGTTTACGTATCATAGCATCATGATTTTGCGAACGTCTGTTTTCCAAACCATTGATGCCGTGCGCCTGATACCTTTCCAACCAAACGTAATATGTTGATGGATCGATTGAATATCTGCGGCAACCTGCAATAACTCCAAGCTTTTGTATCTCATACAATAGCTTTTCCTTTTCTTCCTTGGTTCTGCGTTTCACAGCAAGTTTGTCTTTTATTTCAGTCATAAAATTAGGATTTATTTGAACAATATGTGTCCAAACTTATAGGGGGCTGAAACAGCGGGTATTAGCCAACTGTTCACTGTTCACTTTTCACTACTCTTAAGGTTTCTACTTCCTTACCGTTTTCAATCAAACTGATGATGTAGGCTCCGGCGGGGAGGTTTTCACCGGCACTGCCGCGGCCGTTCCAGTGCAGGGTGGTGTATGCCAGGCGGTTGTCGGTCTGATCGAACAGGCGGGCTACTTCGCGGCTCAGCAGGTTGTGCACCGTGATGCGCACCGGAACCCCTGTTTTAGGCGTTACCGTGAGGCTGAGCTCATGAACAAAGGGGTTGGGCGCGGCCACAAGGCGGGCAGGTGTTTTGGCTTGCAGCCTGCTTTCGCCAATGGTTACCGGGTTGAACTCATATGCACCCATATCCACACTGCCGCCCCACACACGCGGGTTGCCGGCCAGGTCGGTAGCCGGAAGGGTGATGCCCTCTGGCAGCTCGAGCGTACCGGCATCAATGCAGGGCGAAAGGCCCGACAGGGAATAAGGGAACTCGCCATAGCCGGTGAAGAGGGGGTCGGTGTCGATGTTGGAGGTGTGGTAAACAATGGTGTTGCCTGTGCCAATGTTTGCAATGCCCGACAAACCATCAGTGACCATTGAATGGGAAACTTCCAGAGAAACCGGAAAGTCCCAATCCTGACTGTTCTCATACAAGGTGAATTGATTAGGCTGGTTTTGGTAGAAAATACTGTTCCAGGCTTTCACATGAGTTCTGCTACGGACATATATTGCGGCACCTACAACCGCTGCTGTAACATTGTGGGCAAAAGTGCTGTTAACGATGTTCACAAAAGATTCCTTGGCATTGATACAAACTCCTTGTCTAAGCTGAAACAAGTTGTCAGAATTGTTATCAAACAGGCAGTTGACTACATCAGCCCTGGCTATGTATTGAGTTGAGTTATGCCCGTTGAGTGCCAGCTGAGGGCAGGTCTGATACTCGGTTCCGCCATCATAAGTATTCTCTGAAAACACAGTAGTGTACATGTCGAGTTTTATTTCAGGTTTTACAGGATAATAGTTTGGGGCATTCAGAAAGTAAACCCCTCTGCCCCCGACATTTCCAATGAACCTGCAACTGTCGATGATAGCAGTATCTACTGATTGAAAAGTTGGTCCAAATGGTGTTTCAAACATATCGGCATTACTGAAGACAACATCCCTAAACTCGATTAAGCTGCTCACATAAAAATCAGAAAAGCCGGTAGTTGGAAACTCTGGATAACCACCGTTTTGGACGGCAAGCCCTTGCATACGGAACCGGTAAGTACCAACTATGAACAAGCCCGACAGATTGCCGCTGCCTTCGAGGTCAATGGTGGTTTGCCCGCTGCCTGCCCCTTTGATGCTTACATTGTGCTTGAACTGTAAGGGGAATAGTTCGCCTGTGGCCGTGGCCGAATAGGTGCCCGGTGCAAGGTGTATGCTGCGCTCAATCATGCTATCCGACACGATGCGTGTGAGCGCCATGCTCAACGACTTCAGGGGTTCATCGGGACTAAGACCCGAATTGGCATCATCACCCTGAGGCGAGACATACACATCCTGCTCAATATAACCGTAATAGCCCGTTTGGCCCTCTGTCTCAACCAAGTAGGTGTTGTAACCCTTGGTGTTGTATGAAGCAAAATGGTAATAATTGTTTACCCTCATAGTGGTTACCGTGTCCAGTTTAATTTTGATAGGGGGCATCAGGACAGATTGGCCATAATCGCGGATTCTTGGGCCATAGTTGTTAAATACAGAGTTTAGCTGAATGGTGTCAAAACTTACCTGTGATGAATTCAACACCAATATGCCACCCCTGCCTACAAAACTTCTGTTGTTTTTGATGATATTGCCACTAAAAAAAACTGATGCATTGCTGATCCATACCCCACCTGCAGATGCGGCATAGTTGTTTTGTATGATACAGTTCAATATATCAACATCAGATTCTTCAATACGAATACCACCACCGTCAGACCATGGAATAAAATCGAAAGGCGTTCCGCTCCCGTTCTGGAACACCAGCCCATTGACAACATACTGGTAGCTATCGTGTGTAAACTGCACACAGGAGCCGTTATGGTTGCCATCCACCACCGTGGCGTATATGTCGGCCCTGTTACCGCTCAGCACATAGGTGCCACACAACTCAAGGTTGCCCGGAGGCATTACTAAGTTTTCAAAATAGGTTCCGGGGTACACCAGCACAACATCGTTGTTTAAGGCAGCATCCAAAGCCTGCTGTATCTGGGTGTAGTGGCCTGTGCCGTCCTGCTTCACCGTCAGGGTGTCGGCTATTGCCAGCTGACATAGCACCAACATCAAAGCCAACAAAATGGCTGACTCACGGACAAGAAATTTATGCCCGATAGGTTTTAGTTCGCTTTTCATGCTATTGAACGATGAGTTTTTGTGTAGCGGTACCAAGAGCACTGCGCAACACAAGCTGGTACAAGCCTGAGGGTAATGGAGCACCGGAGGTTTTCAAATCAAAACTCATCATGTTGTTGCCCTTGCTCAAAGGCCCGGTGGCATGTGTGGCCACGATACGACCCTGCATATCGAGCAACAGCAAACTGCCCGGTGTGCTTGCTTCGTGTACGGTGACCCTGATGCTGATCAGGTCTCCTGCAGGGTTGGGGTAGGTTATGAAAGTAAGACCCATGTTTGCCGGCATAGTTTCATCAGGTTTGTCTTTAAGACTGATCAGGTACCAAGGCTTACGCTCCCGTGTGTTGATGCTGCGATAGCGTGGCTCCTCCTGTCCGGGTGCGGTTACATAATACTGTCTGACCACCCTGTTGCCTGATTTCATTCCATCGTATAACTGCAGGGTGATGCTGTCCTGGCTGCCGGGAGGCACAAAAGCCCGCACCAGCACAAGACTGTCGCCGGGGTTGACCACGGCTGCGCCAATGCAGCTGTCACCGGCAAATGCACCTATCTCTTGTATTGTGCCACTGCTGTCAGGCTCAATAAACAGCGAGGTGTAGTCATAACCTTCCGTAAAGCTGAAGTATTCAGGCGGCTGGTAGGTGCTTTCTGTCTTTTGCCCCGGGACTTGCTGCCACTGAAAGCTGAACTCCTCGCGTTCTTCGGGGTAAACGGCTACCATATCCCCATAGTTCAGCCATATGCCGCCGATCTGGTTGCAGGCACAGAGCCATCCCTGGACGATGTTTGATTTGGTCGGGCTCATGTTCTTTTTGATGCACGACCAGTATTTTCCCTTCATGGATTGAAGCTTCGACTGCACTTCATCGGGGAAGGCATCAAAGGGGCTTTGTGACTTATACAGGAAATAGCCCAGCCAGTTTTCGTAAAAGGGGTTGATGCTCACGTCAGTATTCGGAGCCAGCACAGTGCCGGTCATCGGGATATAAGCCTGACTGAGGTGTTTTGTACTGATTTTATAACCCAATGATGACCTGATAAAATTAAGGTTACCTGTCCAATCACCTTCGCTGTATGTTTTGTCAATTATCACACCTCCTTCATTGTGTCTGGCTTCGAAAAAATTTGAGGGGTCGGGTATGGTTGCATTAAAGAGGGTTTCGGAGTCATAGGGCTCGTCCACTGCGCGGTCCAGTCGGGGGAACGAAACCCAATTGATAGTTTCGGGTTGGAGGGTGATGGTTTCGTGGGGTTGTTCAGTTGATGTCTGAAACACCCTATCCTTGCTTTGTTGTTGCTGCCCAAAAACCGACCCGATGGCCATCAAAACAAGAATAAACAATAATGAGGCCTGTATGGGTTTTCTTTTTACACTGATTCGTTGTTCGTGATGGATTGCTTTCATGGCGAAACACTTTTAAGGGAAGAAGAAATTGTGGCTTTAACTCCAGAATTAAGGTCTAAAAGTATGAAATTTTGGTTATTAAAGAATGAACTGTCAACTAAAAAACCTTTATGGATGAGTAATTTTAGAGTGGTTCTAAAGCTGATAACTGGTTGCCGGGAGTTTGATACCTGACTTTAAAAAATGTGATGCTGATTTTTAGCGTTTAACCCCAACCCTAAAGGGAGCCGCTAAAAATCAGTTTTTACTGCCCTTCGAGAGCCTCAGGGCACTCTAAAGGGAGCTGCTAAAAATCAGTTTTTACTGAATTATCAGGTGACAATTTCCCTGCAACGACCTCGGCCAAAATGGTGAAACTGAACCGAAAATCAGCCCAACCCGCAACTCGAAACCCGCAACAAGGAACAAGAACCCCGCAACCCGCAACCCTGAACCCGCAACCCTGAACCCGCAACTCGAAACCCGCAACAAGGAACAAGAAACTAGCAACCAGGAACCAGGAACCAAGAACCCGTTGAAAGGGTTTATTTGGTTTGGGGCCTATCCCTTCGCGTACTCTTTTTCCTGCTGGCATTGTGCGCCCAGCACGGCAATGGTGATCATGTTGACAATTTCCGTAACCCCGCTTCCCATCTGCAGCACATGCACCGACTTATTCAATCCGTTGAGCACCGGTCCGATGACTTCAAAATGTGCCATGTCCTGCATCAGTTTGTAGGCTATATTGCCTGCTTCTAGGTTGGGGAAAATAAAGGTGTTGGCCGGCCCTCCAAGCAGTTTTGAGAAGGGGAAGAGGTCGGAAAGGAGTTCGGGATTCAGGGCGGCATTCACCTGTATCTCACCGTCAACGATTAGTTCGGGGTGGTTTTTGTGGAGGTATTCTACCGCTTTGCGCTGTTTGTCGGGGCCTTCGCCATCGGAGGAGCCAAAGTTAGAGTATGAAAGCAGGGCTACCCTTGGGGTGATCTTGAACTCGCGAACGGCACGACAGGTTTGCAGGGTGATCTCAACGAGTTCTTCGGCTGTAGGGTTTTTATTCACGGTGCAGTCGGCAAAGAACACAGGCCCTGTTTTGGTGATGATGATATACATGCCCGAAACCACTTTGTTGCCTTCACAGCGGCCAATAACCTGAAGTGCCGGGCGGATGGTGTCGGGGTAGTTGCGGGTGAGGCCAGAGATCATGGCATCAGCCATGCCAACTTCGAGCATCATGGGCGCAAAATAGTTACGGTGCGTCATTTGGCTGCGGGCAGCGTTAAAAGTCATGCCTTTGCGGTGTCTTTTCTGAAAAAGGGCTTCGGCAAACTGTTTGCGTCGGCCGTTTTGCTCGGGCGAACGCGGGTCAATGATTTCGACCCCATGCAGTTCGAGGTCGTTTTCTTTGATCAGCGACTTGATTTTGTTTACATTGCCCAGCAGAATGGGTTCGGCAAGTTTTTCGTTGAGCACAATCTCGGCGGCTTTCAGCATTTTGTAGTCTTCGGCATCGGCAAGGATCACGCGTTTTGGGTTGTATTTGGCCCTTGTTTTGATTTGCCGCAGCAATGGGTTACCGATGTTGAGCCGTTTACGGAGTTCTTCGGAATAGGCATCCCAGCTTTTCACGGGGTTTTTGGCCACTCCGGTTTCCATGGCGGCTTTGGCTACTGCCGGGGCTACCCGTTCGATGAGGCGCGGGTCAGTAGGTTTGGGGATGATGTATTCGCGGCCGAACTTGAGGTTGTTCACGTTAAAGGCCACATTGACTTCTTCTGGCACAGGTTCTTTGGCTAATTGGGCCAGTGCGCGCGAAGCCGCTAACTTCATCTCGTCGTTGATCTCGCTGGCCCGCACATCGAGTGCGCCGCGGAAGATGAACGGGAATCCCAAAACATTATTGATCTGGTTTGGAAAATCGGATCGTCCTGTGGCCATTATGATGTCTTCACGGGTGGCCATGGCATCGGTGTAGGGGATTTCGGGGTTTGGGTTGGCCAGTGCAAACACAATGGGGTTGGAAGCCATTGTCAGCAGCATTTCTTTTTTGACCACACCGCCCACTGAGAGACCCAGAAACATATCGGCACCTTTGAATGCTTCGGCCAGGCTCATATCAGGCAGGTCGAGGGCAAACTGTTTTTTGGTTTCGTTGAGGTCATTGCGTTTTTTGTGCAGAAATCCCTTACTGTCGAACATCAGGATGTTCTCGGGCTTTGCACCTAACTTGATATACAGCTTGGTGCAGGATATGGCTGCTGCACCGGCACCATTGACCACGATCTTAAGTTTTTCAATCTTTTTTCCGTTGATCTCCAACGCATTGAGCAGTCCGGCAGAGGTAATAATGGCCGTGCCATGCTGGTCGTCGTGCATGACGGGAATTGGGAGTTCTTTTTTAAGCCGTTCTTCGATCTCAAAACATTCAGGCGCTTTGATATCTTCGAGGTTGATGCCACCGAACGTAGGCGCAATGGCTTTGATGATCTGAATAAGTTTTTCGGGGTCTTTTTCGTTGATTTCAATGTCGAACACGTCAATGTCGGCAAACACCTTGAACAGCAAACCCTTGCCTTCCATCACAGGCTTTCCGGCTTCGGGGCCAATGTCGCCCAGACCAAGCACTGCCGTGCCATTTGAGATCACTGCCACTAAGTTGCCTTTCATGGTGTATTTGTACACATCTTCAGGGTTTTTGTCTATCGCAAGACAGGGATCAGCAACGCCCGGAGTGTAGGCTAACGATAAGTCGCGCTGTGTGGCATAAGGTTTCGAAGGGATCACTTCCAGTTTCCCGGGTCTTCCCAGGGCGTGGTAGTTTAAAGCATCTTTGTTGAAGAGTTTGTCCATGGCGGGGTGTTTTAATAAAGTCCAAAAGTACAAAAACCGAAAGGCTTTTTGTGAATAAAAAAACAATGATGCAGCTAATTTATAATCATTCTAATGTGCACAGAATGTCATATCTATAACGTTTGCGCTGCCAATGGCGGGATTACCGACTTTAGTGGCTGATTCAGGAAAGGATTAATTTTTTGACGACGTGATAAAAACTTAACACAAGGTTTAAAGAATTGAAGTTTCTGAGCACTTCTCAGTATTGCCTGCAGCGAAACCTTAGGGCAGAATCCAGGGTCGCTGCATCAAATTGTGCACTTCTTTAATTATCCTTACTTTTGTTCAAACAACCGCACATATGTTGACATCAAAATTCAGGGAACTTGCTGCCAGGTTTTACCCGGAAACAGTAGCCATCAGGAGGCATCTGCACCAGAACCCCGAGCTGAGTTTTCAGGAGTTGGAAACTGCCGCATACATCAGCAACAGATTGTCTCAGTGGGGCATTCCGCATAAAAGTGGAATCGCAGGTCATGGTATCATTGGGATGATTTCAGGGCGAAACCCTGAAATTGAATGTATTGCCCTGCGTGCCGACATGGATGCCTTACCCATCACTGAACATGCCAGTCATGATTACGTTTCCCTCAAGCCCGGTGTGATGCATGCTTGCGGCCATGATGCGCATATTGCCATGCTGCTCACCGCAGCGCGGATATTGCATGAACTCAGGAACCATTTTGAAGGCAGCGTCAAACTGATATTTCAGCCTGCCGAAGAAAAGCTACCCGGGGGAGCCCTGGAAATGATTAAAGCCGGAGCGCTCAAAAATCCGAAAGTAACGTCTATATACGGGCAACATGTCTTACCGTCGCTCGAGTCTGGCAAGGTTGGGTTCCGTTCAGGACCATTTATGGCCTCTTCCGATGAGATCAACATCAGGATTTTTGGCAGGGGAGGCCATGCGGCCATGCCCCATCTGCTCACCGACACCATACTTGCTGCTTCACAGGTGATTGTGGCCCTGCAGCAGCTCAGTTCACGGCATGCACCCCCATTGGTGCCCACGGTTCTTTCCTTCGGAAGCATCTCAGGCAACGGCGCCCATAATGTGATCCCCGATGAAGTGTTGATCAAAGGGACATTCCGCACTTTTGATGAGCAGTGGCGGGCAGAAGCCAAAGACCTCATCAGAAATATTGCTACACACACAGCCCTGGCAGCCGGAGCACAGGCCGAGGTTGGCATAACTGATGGTTATCCAGTATTGGTCAATGACGAACAAACCACGGTTGCAGCCATGAAGGCTGCCCGGGAATATATGGGCGAAGATCAGGTAGTGGCGATTGAAAGCCGCATGACCGCTGAAGACTTTGCATGGTACACACAACAGCTGCCCGCCTGTTTTTACCGTATAGGCACAGCCAACCCTTCAAAAGGAATTACTGCCAACCTGCATACGCCTGATTTTGACATTGACGAATCCATGTTAGAGCAGGGCAGCGGACTGATGGCCTGGATGGCATACAGGAGGTTATCGGCGGAATGAAAAGACAGAACTAATAAAACTTAAAACCTGCGCACATGCTGGTCAACGACAAATCATATCAAACGGTGTGGATGGAAGGCAATTCGGTGATGATGATCAACCAAAATCTGCTGCCTTTTGAATTTGTGATTCACGAATGCAAAACACACTGGGACACATGCATGGCTATAACAGACATGACGGTCAGGGGAGCAGGGGCGATTGGTGCAGCTGCCGGTTTTGCCATGGCACAGGTGTATCTCGAAGCCAGCGAAGCGGACAACCCGTCGCTGATCATCGAAGGCCGGCAGGATATTGAGGCCACGCGGCCAACAGCCCGAAACTTATTTTACGCTGTCGAAAAAGTGTTTGAAGCGGGGAAATTGTCTGCCGTTAATGCCCGTACCGAAGCTCAGCGTCTGGCCATTCGCGACACCGAAGACACCAGAAGCATCGGACAGTTTGGGAACAATCTGATTAAAAAAGGAGCCAACATACTTACCCACTGCAATGCAGGATGGCTGGCATTTGTTGATTACGGAACAGCCCTTTCGCCTGTGTACACTGCCCATCATTCAGGAAAGCAAGTGTTTGTTTATGTTGGCGAAACCCGTCCGCGCGGACAGGGCGCAAGACTAACGGCATGGGAGTTGCACAACGAAGGCGTGCCACATGTGATCGTACCCGACAATGCTGTTGCCAGTCTGATGGCCCAAAAGAAGATTGATTTGGTGGTGGTGGGTGCCGACAGAATAGCCGCTAACGGAGATACAGCCAACAAAATCGGAACGCTCGACAGGGCTATTCTGGCGCATCACTTCGGAGTGCCTTTTTACGTGGCCGCGCCCTTGTCAACATTCGATGCTGCCTGTGCCTCAGGCAAGCATATTCCCATCGAAGAAAGAAGCCTGGATGAGGTTTTTTATCAAAATGGCATTGATAACAACGGAAATCAGGTCAGGGTGCGTATAAGTTCACCCGGCAGCGACGCCATTAACCCGGCATTTGACGTAACGCCAGCCGGTCTGATTACTGGAATTATTACCGAAAAAGGCCTCATCGGAGCCGATAAAAAGTCCATTGCTGCTGTTTTAAAACAAAACTGATATGTCGCAGGCATCATCAATCTGTAAAGAAATCGCTTATTTTATGAGACGTTTGTATAAACGCGGACTCACAACCACCTCGGGTGGAAACATTAGTGTACGGTCGGGCGGGTTTGTATTCATTACTCCCTCACAGACTGATAAAGGCAGGATGAAAGCCACAGACATCCTTACCATCAGATCACAGGATGCATTTAAGTCAGGAACAGGTAAGCCCAGCATGGAAACCGGGATGCATCTGGCGGTATATGCCATCCGGCCTGATATAACAGCCATTGTGCATGCACATCCCGTGGCTGCCACAGGATTTGCGGCGGCCCACAAACCGGTGGATTGCAGCCTCGTGGGCGAAGCCAGAGCGTTACTCCAACAACCTGTACTGGCACCGTACCGCTTGATGGGTACCGAAGATCTGGCCGAAACCGTGGCCGAAGCCTGCCGGCATTCCAATGCCGTACTCATGGCCAACCATGGAGTGCTGACCACCGGAAACAGCCTGCTTGAGGCCTTCGACAGGATAGAGGTGCTCGAAAGCTGTGCCCGTATCAACCTGATTGCGGCCATGCTCGGCGGAGGCAAAAGCCTTAATCCGGAACAACTTCATGCCATTGACAAACTCATGAACCCATGATCCCCGAAATAACCATTCACAATACAATTAATTTCCCAAAACTCGGTCTCGGCACCTGGGAAATGGGCGGGCGAAGCAAACCCGACTACAGCAAGGATGATGTGTGGCTCAAAGCAATCAGTTTTGCCCTCGAATCGGGTATCAGACACCTCGACACCGCTGCCATTTACGGTGGAGGACATTCTGAAGAACTGATCGGCAAAGTCATCAAAACCTACGACCGTTCTCAGTTGTGTATCACAACCAAAGTTTCGGGCGACAAGCTCAGATATGATGAGGTGATTCGCTCGGCAGAGCAAAGCCTGAAAAACCTTGGGACAAACTATATTGACCTGTTTCTTATTCATTGGCCCGATGCGACCGTGCCGCTCAGCGAAACCATGAAGGCTTTTAACCGGCTTCTCAACGAAAAAGCCATCCTTCATTTCGGGCTGAGCAATTTTCCAGTGCCCCTGATCCGCGAAGTGATGCAGCTTACGGACAGGCCGATACTTACCAACCAGATTGAATACAATGTCTTCACACGCAACAAGGGAAGCTACAACACAGGGATGGAACGTGAAATCATTCCGTTTTGCCACGAGAATGGAATCAGCATCACTGCATGGAGGCCGGTGATGAAAGGTGATGTCACACTGCCCGGACACGCAACGCTTGCAGCTGTGGGCGAAAAGTACGGTTTAAGCAGTTTTCAGGTGGCGCTCAACTGGTTGTGCAGCAAACCATTGATGATGGCCATTCCAAAAATGAGCAGTGAACAGCACATCCGGCAAAATATAGAGGCCTTGTCGGTTAATATGGATGCGGAGGACTATGACTTGCTCGACCGGCTTGGAAATTAATTTAGTACAATACGGCTGATCAATCTCTTTCCTTCGTTTCCGGCTTCGAGAATGTACAATCCCGGGGCAAGTCCGTTGCGTTGCAGGATCATTTCCTCGCCTGCGATGACAACAGTGCGGGCGCGAACCCTGCCTTGTATGTCGCTGAGTGTTACAAAAAACTTCTCCTCTGTATTTCCCCTGACCAGAATGCGCGCATGTGTTTGCACAGGGTTGGGAATTACAGTGATTTCCTGTTCATTGAAGTGCTCTGGAACTGCTGAATAATCCACAACATCAATATGCCAATCCTGTCCGCCGTTGTTGTTCCAGTTTTCGCCTCCGTAGTGAATCACGAAATCGAGTTTGTTCACGGCCTGCAGGCTGTTGTTGAATGGTCCCAGTTGAATTGTCCATGCGTTATTGTGTTGTGCAAAAGGACTTTGCACAGCCACTCCGTCGCTCCAGAGCTGGCTTCCTGCCGGCCAGTAAACTTCGTTGGGTTTTGTCCATTGATTTACCCCCCAGTGCAGTCGCGAGGCAGCCTGCATATTGGCATCGCCCGAAACAACCACTGTGATCACATCCTGTGTTGAAGGCGTTTGCGGATACCAGCTGATTCCGGGAGGGAAATTTCCGGCAACCACAATGCTGAGCTGATAGGTAGAATTGCTTTCAAGTCCCTGACTGTCCACCAACCGGTAGCTGAATGAGGTGTAGGGATTACCTGTTTCACCGGCAGCAGGCACAAAGGTCATTTGTCCGGGGTTGTTTACGAGTTCTCCTGTCAGGACTGCCGTTCCGTTTTTTAGGAGCTGACCTTTGGCGGGCAGGGCTTCGATGCGGATTCCGCCGAAGGTGTTACCTGCCGGGCTGCTGAAGGCAAAATGGGAAGCCGCAAATTGGAATGTTTCATTCACCAGCATGCTCACCGTGCTGTTTTGTCCGACAGGGTTGCCCGACAACACCCTGAGGAGCATGGTGTAGGTTTGGGTTGAATATTGCTGCTGCTGGTCTTTCACTTTAAAGGTGAAACTGGTGTAAGGATCGCCCTGCTGTCCTGCCACAGGAGTGAACATGAGCAGTGAAGGGTTAGGGCAGACTTGTCCGATGGTTACGGCTGTCCCGTTGTAGGTCAGGCTGCCTTTGTCGGGCAGGCTTTCGGCACGGATACCGGCAAAGCCGCTGCCAATCGGGCTTTGGTAGTAAAAATCATTTGTCGAAAAGGAATAGGGATTACCCATAAGCATACTTACACTTCCATTTGCGCCTACAGGGTTTGGGTTGGGATCATTGTCAATGGATATAAACCAGTCGTTTCCATTGTTGTTGTCCCATTGGCTGTCGTTGATTTTCAGCACGAAGGCGACCTGATTCACTTGTTGCTGTATATTATTGAATGGCCCGAGGTTCCAGAAGTAATGGCCTTCATTGTTTTGGCCTGTCGGTGGCGTTTGCACGGCATTGCTGCCCTCGTGTTCTGTTGTTCCTGCCGGCCTGTAAGCTGCAATAGGCCTGTCCCAGTTGTTCACGCCCCAGTGCAGCAGGGTTTGGGAGGTAGCATGTTTGGCAGTGATGGTGATGATTTCGTTCAGGTTGGGTTGTTGCGGGCTCCAGCTCACATTGCCCGACGAGCCTCCGCTTCCGTCGCCTACCCACACGTGCTGGATGGGTGAGCGCGCAAGGTTTCCTTTGGTGTCCACTGCTTCCACGTAATAGTCAATGAGCTTATTCTGGTAGCCATTAATCTGTGCCGAGTACTCCTTTGCTTTGTGCAATGGCATGGGATCGGTGACCGATGTGATGGAGATGCCGGTCATAGGCAGACTTTGCCAGGGGCCTGTACCGGCTCCTCCGGCATAGATCATATTGTCATATTGTACGGTTTCGGTATTGCTGATTCGGTATTTGAGGGTAACATTTCCGAGTCCGTTCATGTCGAAGGCGTATGTCCATACCGTGAAATCTGAGGGCATTACACCTGCGCCGTCCCATTCGATCGCGCCGGGATTATAGGGATAACGTTGAGGCAGGTAAATGGATGGTGCGGTAAGGTCGGTACCGCCCTGGGCAACGGGAAGGGCGTTATTCACCGCCTGGTTGGCTGCGCGCACAGGGTTCGAATCCCAGATTTCGGTGCCATCCCAGTACCAGTAGTCACTGGCCTGGCCATTAAGATAAAACTTCCACCCTTGTTGTGTGCCACCGGCGTTGGGGTTAACCTGTTGGGCAGTTTCCACGATATTTTTGGCGGCGGTCATGATTCCCCAGCTGTTGCGGTCGGGGCTGTAAGGGCCCGAAGCGCCGGGATAATTCCCTGGTTCGCCGTTCCATTTTCTGAACTGCGGGTCACCGCCTGCCGCACCCAGCCAGCTTCCGTCCTGCACATGAATCACGTCGTTTTCGGGTACCGGAAAACGCTCGAGGTAATCCTGTATGGTGGTGCACTCGAAGCGGTTTGTCTGGCCCTGCAGCCAGTTAATAAAATTCTGGAAGTTGCTGTTGTAATAGGATTCGCTGCCGCCTCCGTAATTGTCGCCATCGTGGTGCAGCACGATGAGTATCGGACGCGATGGGTCGGTGTTGTACTGCTCGAACTGGCTCATCACATGCTCATAATTCAGGGCTCCGAAACCGCCCCTTCCGTCCTCTTCGCCCAGGTAGCGCGATGCCGGAATTCCGATGATTCTTTTGGTTGTTCCGCTTGCAGGGTCGGTATAGGAAACATAGCGCGGTTGGTGTCCCCATCGGATGGAAACCGGAGTGGGTGCCCAAAGCCCGTTGAGTTGTTTCCAGTCCTGCGGGTCGGGATTGCGCACATCGGCCTTGTTTGGCCTGAGCACGCCTGATCCATCACTTACCGGTGCATTCTGAGCTGTACGGTCGAAATGAAGGTTGTCAATAATCACCCATTCGAAGCCTTCATCAACAAGTGCGGGAATCACGCGGGGCGAAAAGGCCGTTTCGGGAGGGAAAATACCTTTGCTGTAAGAACCCGTGAAATGCTGGGCAAAAATTGTCTTGTGTTCCTGAATCTGCCTGCGGATATCGGCATAGTCAATCAATCCCATCAGGGGGTGGTGGTAACCAAATCCAACCATGTCCATGCGCGGATTGCCCAGCGAGGTCTGTTGGTTTTTGATATAGTTCCAGTGGCTTTTCCAGTTGCTGAACCCAACCCCTGCCTGCTGCAGGTTGTTCAGGTTTTCGATCAGTGAGCCGCTGAAACTCACCTGTGCGCCGAAATGGGGCATATTGGCATTGATGCCCTTCTGCACGGCATTACGCGGCCAGTCAGTATATGGACCTGTGCGGCTCAGGTGCACATTGAACAGCGAAAAACTGAATACGCCGCTCTGCTCGGTTTGCACAATGTTCTGATAGGGATAGTAAATAGGCTGGTGCATATGCCACAAAAAGGCGATATAAATCTTTGGGCTTCTGACAGTATCGTTTTCGGCCTTGAGCAGCAACGATAAACCTGACAGGAATATCAACAGGGTAAATATGCGTTTCATAGAACTGATATTTTTCTCAAAGTTATTGATAATCATTTACTTTATACAAGTCCGAGATTATGCTCTGTCAACGTAACAATAAGAATATCAATAAAATAAATGAGTATGAGGGTTTTTTGCAAACGGTTGCGGGTTCTGGGTGCTTGATAATAAATCTTAAATGGTCAATCATCGATCGTCAATATATTTGGGGATGCATTGATTTTTGATGGCCGATTTTTGATTAAGTCAAGGTTCACGGTTCACAAGTCAACATCTATCAGTGGATTTTAAAGCTTTGACTTGCAGATATTTAGTGCTTTACCCCTAACACAGGAACAAGAAACACTCAGGAAACAAGGAACCAGGAACCAGAAAGAAGAAACTGAACTGAAAACAAGCCCGACCGTGAAAAAGGAAACCAGTTCCTCTTTTGTATGATATTTAATTGATTGACGATTTTTGAATTTCGATTTAAGATTTATGATGTGACTGATTTTATAAGTGACTGCTTCCAACAAATGACATCGGCCGGAAAGGAGAAATCGTAACAATACCAGCCTAATCTATTATACGGAATCAACGACTCACAAATCACGTGAACTTTCAAACCTACCAAGCCTTACTTATTCTACCACTTTATAAACAGTCTTTTTGCGGTACACTTTTCTGATCCATCGTGGCAGAACGATTGCACCGATGAAGAGATAGGGATAATAACTGAGAAAACGCCAGAGCAGTGCCAGAGGTATGGCCCAGGCCAGGTTGGGGATAAGGTCGCCCAGGAAGTCGGTGAATATGAATTCAGCTACACCGCTGCCTCCGGGGGTGGGGCTCACCAGCAATATAATCCACATGGTCAGCTGGCGGGCATAGACGAGCAGGTGGTCAGCAAAACTGAGGTGGCTGAAAAAAAAGGCCATAAACATAAAATTGACCACCCAATAACGTCCGGTCCACGACATAAAAGTAGCCAGTCCGGAACCGAACCAGTATTTCCATGATTTTCCCCTGATCTGTCTTGAAGTAACGATCAGCTGGTTGGCTAATTTTCGGGCACGCATACGCCACCGCCTAAGAAAGGGGATCAGAAATACGAACGAAAGCAGCCACTTGAAAAAATATGGGTTGAAAAAGAGCGTGTAGTACAACAACAATGTATAAATCAGGATCGCCAAATAACCCAGATAGAGCGCTGTCCGAACCCCTTCGGCGAACGGAAGACCGTCGGGCGGAAAAACCTGACTACCGAAAATTAAATACAGAATGGGCACCATCAGTATGAAAAACACCTCGTCGAGGAAGATGGCGGTGAGCACCACGGCTGTGCTTTTGCCCGAGTTAAGCCCTTCTTTGTACAGAAAATAAATAGCCGGGCCCGTACCTCCAACTACTGAAGGTGATACCGCCGAACTGAATTCCCACAGCATGATCACCTGAAATGCCTGCCGCCAGCCAATCTCACCATCGGTAAGAATTCTGATGCGGATCATATAGGCAAGGTCGCGCACACCCATCATCAACAAGGCCACAGCCAGCCAGAATGCAGCAGCCCATGTCCACCGGAAAAAACTAAAGGCCTCGGGATCGAAATTGCGGTAAAGCATCCAGAAGGCCACACCCAGCCCAAGTACAATCGGGTAGATGATCCGTCCGGGCCGCAATGATTTCCTCAGGTCTTCCATGATGATAAAATTACTGCAAAAATACTGTTTAGGCAATAACCTGCTTAAATCCTAAATAAATAATTGATATATAAATTGTTAAGAATTTCTAAAAATCAAGCAAACTGACAATATGACAGCCGTGTTTTTGTCTAAACTGTCAATATGACGTGAAAACCAAATGATTAGGCTATTGGAACAGATTTTGACCTGATGCGGTTGTAAACAATAAAAAAATAACCAATAAAAATAGGAGGACAAAACCATGAACTTAATCAGATTTAATCAGCATCCGGTTAGTTTGCTCAGCGAACTTATGGAAGATTTCGACAGGAACTTTTTTGCCCGCAGCCCCGAAACAAGGGGAATGGTGCCGGCAGTGAACATCCGCGAAGGTGAAGATAACTTCGTGCTTGATGTGGCTGCTCCGGGGATGAAAAAGGAAGACTTCAAAATCAACCTCGACAACAATGTGTTGACAATCAGCTCGGAGCAGAAGAACGAAAACGAAGAGAAAAACGAGAAGTACACCCGTAAGGAGTTCTTCTACAACGCCTTCTCGCGCTCGTTCACCCTGCCAAAAACCATTGATCTCGACAAGATCAGGGCCGACTACAAAGACGGAGTATTGTCCGTCAGCCTGCCGAAACGCGAAGACGCCAAAGTTGCCGTAAACCGCGAGATTGCCATCGCATAGGCCGGCAAAGAACCCGTCTTACTGACTCAAGCCCATGCTCAAACGAGTATGGGTTTTTTGTTTTTTATACTTTATGTCTGAGCAAAGCGATCAAAGCCATTATTTTCGTTGATTTGAAAGTATTTAGGCAGATATCAGAAAGCGTTTTTTATGTATTTTTATGCTTTCAAAGAACCAATAGCAAAACACATGAAAACCTTCATTCAGCTAAACTTCAGGGCATCTTTAATCTTAATTTCGTTGTTTGTTCATTGCCTCTCTTTCTCCCAGACAGACCAATTCGACAAGGTATTTTACAATGGTGAGAGATTTATTTCTATAAGAGCAATGGCACAATCAGAAAGTGGTTCTATTCTGCTGATCGGTGCTGTTTCCAATCAGGGTGCACCAAATCAAATAAATGGGGCACTGATACAACTTGGCCCGGATGGCACGGTTGAATGGATGCGTGCATTGCAGTCGCCCGGAACTACTTATAATATTCATGCGACTGCATCAAATGATGGATGGTTCGTTATTGCATCACAATTCGACACAGATGTTTTCGTTTTAAAATATTCTATTGAAGGCATGCTGTTGTGGCAGCGAGGGATTGGTTTTCCGGCAGAGGTAACGCCTTCGGCGATTTGTCACGACGGAGTTGGGGGTTGTGTGCTCATCGGTTCATACGATTATTCACATTGGCATGACGGACAATCCATGATGCTCGTTGCACGGATTGGCTCCTCGGGCAATCTTTTGTGGTCACATACTTATTCGGGCGATTTTGTCAAAAGTCGTGGCGTGACTGTCAGACCTGCCGGTGACGAGAACTTTCTGCTTACCGGTTTTCTGTCAGAAACTTCAGGTGTTGCACCTTTGATCGCAAAGATCACCGGCGACGGAAACGCCTTGTGGGGTAAAAAATATCATTCGCCGGATGTTGTTTTTGGAGGAGTTTATGACATGATCAACACCGAAATGGGATTAGCTTTACATACCTACCAAAACGAAAGTTCGAATGATTGGGATGTGGTATTCTGCACCGATCCGGAAGGAGAACCTTTATGGGCAGGGAAATATGAATACTTAACCCAATGGGGATGGACAAATTTTGATTTTTTCGGCAATATTCGTCCTTTGCTCAACACAGATTATGAAGGAAACCTGATAGTGTCCGGTAACACTTATCAATCTCAGTTCATCCACATAGGCTCAGAAGGCGAAGTAATCCGTGCCAATATGTATGAAATGTATGGAATTGGTTCCTTAACCTCGCCCGAAGGCAATATGATTGTCATCGGCAATGGTCCCGTTATTTATGTTAAGGGATATCAGGATTATACTGATCCTCATTCAGGTTTAAGCAAGCTAAGTCCGGAAGGCCAAAGCGAAAAGTGTATGGCTTCTAGTTCATATTCTGAATTTCAAACAGTTCAACTGGAAGCTGTTCCGGTTGATCTGTTTCACAGTCCGGCAGGGGAGGTTTTCGATGCCATTCTGGAAAGCAATGAATTGCTGCTTACGGTCAGAGACACTTGTTTTTCAATCATTGGCAATATATCAGCCCACGATGCACAATCCGGTGAACAATTAGTCATCACACCCAACCCCGCCACTACCGAAGCCTGGCTGCAACTGCCCGGGAATCTGATTCTTACACAGGCAAGAATAGAGCTTTACGGACCAACAGGCATACTGCTACTCCGGACAAAACCGGAAGGTAACTTCCACCGCATTGAAGCCGCCCTGCTGCCCCCCGGCTTGTATGTCGTCAGGCTGTGGGATGGAAAAGGCTGGAAGAGCGGGAGGTTTGTGGTTAAGTAGGTTGGAAGGGTTGAACGTTAGTCAGAATTTAGTAAAAGCTGATTTTTAGCGACTCCCTTTAGGGTTAGGGGTAAACGCTAAAAATCAGCTATCCGAAATGTAGCATTATTCCAGTCAAATATGCGAAGATTACCTTCAGCAAGAAAAGCTCGTGCAGCAGCGTTGAGAAAAAGTTGCCTTTTATTAATTTATCAAACGCTCAACTTTTTGAGCATCTTTCACTTGACAATAGCTTTTCCCGGTTGTATCTTCGTGCTTTCTTTAAACAAGCAAAACAATGTCTCCTTTCCTGCAAACCTGGTTACAACTGAAAAGGTGGCCCAACAGCCGGAAGGTTGATGTTTTTTGCGGTTTGTATAGCGTTGTAATACAAGCACATACCCCCCCATTTAACATTTTTAACATGGCAATCATGGGAAG
>Ga0351882_1087_pt2 | contig 29967 bp, 24 predicted proteins | sample BONcelFGM3001F13_FD_206762 | JGI IMG/M metagenome (GOLD analysis project Ga0351882, IMG submission 206762) | Enriched cells from coal bed in the Powder River Basin, Montana, United States - BONCAT cells FGM rep3 HSBNCT.FGM.300.1.F13 ... | reverse complement strand
CCCATCGCTCAGATGCTTAGCAATGGTTGGCAGTTGATCGTTCAAATGAGTATCTTTGTGGGATTCTACCTTTTCTTTTACTTTAAGGGGGCGCCGCTGCACCCGAATTTTCGCATCATCATCGTTCCTGCTCTGATCTTGCAGACGGGATTGTTGGGCTTGGGGGTCGGCTTGATCATCGCTTCGGTGACCACCCGCATCAAAGATCTCCAGATGGCTGTCGCGCCAGCCATTCAGCTCTGGATGTATGCCAGTTGCGTATTTTTCCCACTCTCCATGGTGCCGCCCGAGTACCAATGGCTCATGAGTATCAATCCCATCGTTCCTGTCATCGAAACCTTCCGTTTTGCTGTCATGGGTCGCGGTGAGACGGAAATCTATCGCTGGCTCATCAGTTTGGTCGTGACGGCTGTCATCCTCGTCATAGGCCTCATCAGCTTTGGCCGCTCAGAGAAAACCTTCGCTGATACCATCTAGCTCCACACTTTATACTCTCTGATAATGTCTAACGCGATTTCAGTTCAAAACATCTCAAAGCTCTATCGGCTGGGGGAACTCGGCCGCAAAACAGCCTTTCGTGATCTGGGAGGCTGGGTAAGCCGTGGCTTCCGTCCCCAAAATTATGAGTCATCCGTGCCTGCTGCCGGAGTGGAAAGTGCCAACGACGAATTCTGGGCTCTACGGAATGTATCCTTTGATATCAAACATGGTGAAACTGTCGGCGTCATTGGTCGGAACGGTGCGGGCAAATCCACGCTCCTAAAGATACTTTCGCGCATCACCATTCCCACCACCGGCCGGATATCGATCACCGGGCGCATGGGCAGCCTTCTGGAAGTCGGCACAGGGTTTCATCCCGAGCTGTCCGGCAGGGATAATGTTTACCTGAATGGAGTGATTCTTGGCATGAGTCGAGATGAGGTCCGGAAGCGCTTCGATGAAATCGTCGATTTTTCTGAACTGGAGCAATTTATCGATACTCCGGTGAAACGCTACTCCAGCGGTATGAGGGTGAGATTGGCCTTCTCTGTAGCGGCCCTGCTGGAGCCGGAGATCCTCCTTCTTGATGAGGTCTTGGCTGTCGGCGATATGCGCTTTCAGAATAAATGCCTCAAACGAATTCAGGAACTCGTTGCCAGTGGCCGCACGATCATCCTGGTGGCCCACAGCATGGGGGCCATCGTGAACTTTTGTGATCGGGTCATCTGGCTGGATAAGGGAGAGGTCAAGTTTGATGGAGAGGCCGAAGTCGGAGCCGAGCAGTATCGGAAGGAAATGGTCTCCATTGGGACCCCTCCCAGTAGTGTCGAGGAGAAGAAGGAAATTCATATTGCCGAGCGGACGGGGGCGGGCGACTACCACATCCAGCATGTGAGCATCGTCAATGATCAGGGCAAGACTCTGAGCACTGTCGAGTGCGGCTCCTCCTGCGCGATCAAGATCGACTATAAGAAAATGTCGAATACGTCGATTCAACCGCAGAATGTCATCGCTGCGGTGATCGTTCATGGCGAGCAATCCGAGCGGGTTTTTGGATCCACGAATACATTCACCGGCGAGAAGCTTCTTCCCTTTGGCAATGAAGGTACTCTTTACTGCAAAATCCCGCGGCTTCCTTTGTTGCCAGGTGATTACTCCCTGCGAGTGGGTATCAAAGTGAATGGCACCTTGATGGATAAGATCCTTACCGGTCGCATCCTGCAAGTAAGAGGGGGCGACTTTTTCGGATCCGGCCGCATGCCAAATCGTGAAGTCACTCCGGTCTGCGTGCCGACGTCCTGGGTAAATGTCTGATAAGTGAAGCACCCCCGGCTCACAGTTTTGATGGGCACCTGCAATCGTTGCGATCAGGTGCAGCGGTCTGTCGATGCCGCTCTGGCGGGAGACTCTGGCACGCATCGCTTGATCGTCATCGACGCAGGATCGACCGATGGCACTCTTGCCGCCTTGCGTCAGCGCGTAGATCTTACCCTGGTGGAAGACGGGCAGAAACTAGGGCAGGCGCTAAGTCTTAATCGTGTGGCCAGGACGATAGAGACGCCCTATCTAAGCTGGATCAGCGACGATAATGTCCTCAAACCGGAAGCCTTAAGGACGGCAATCAGAATTTTGGACAAAGATCCTTCCATAGGCATGGTCTCACTGAAAGTGCGCGATGTGGAGGGATCAAAGGTACAAAAGCCATACATAGGGGCCATCTCTGCCGCTGGATTTATTAATTGTAATCAGGGGGTCGTCCGAACCGCTCTCTTCAAGCAGGTTGGAGGCTTTGATGAGGGATTTGCGGATTACATGATGGATACGGACTTTACGGCAAAGATTCTTCTGCTTGGTAAGGCCGTTGTTTTCACCAAGGATGTAGCCATTGAGCACTACCGTGACCATGAATCAGATTCCTGGATCGGAGCTGAAGCTCGTAAAGCGCGCCTTGAGAGCCGCCGGATTTTATTTGAGCAACGTTACTCCGCGTTAATTGATCGTGTGGAGCAAACTCAGAAACGAGGTTTTTTGGAAGACCGTCTGCGTAAGGTCGGTGTTCAGCGCAAGTTGCAAACCATGCTGAAACGCTACAACCTCGTGCGCTATGCCTGGAATGACAGGGATTGGCACAATCTCGCGTTTGCCAGCACTCTCTCCGTATCCGATCCTCTCAGGCATTTATTTGCGCCGCACTATCTCCGCCAATCCCTGCCTTCGGGTCTATCAATGAATCCTCGCTCGTCGTTGGCCTCTCATACGACAACAAATCCTCGACGGGCAATTCATGTTAAGCGATGGGAGTTGGCTTCTCAGTTGGAGTCTGCTCGCAAACGAGCCGACATTCGTGCCGTCGCGATTCTTCGTAGATCTCTTGATGAGATTGACCAATCATTGTCATTGTCCCGCTCATGAAAAAGTGGATTGAGCGCATCGTGGTCAACTACCTTTCCTCATTGGGATTCGTCCATATGTGGAAGGATCAGATCCATGGCCCGGCGGAGCGTCTGCGCTATCGCAAGGACGGTCGAGGCACGGGTTGTATTTTTAATACTCGCTCAGGCACGATTACAATAGCTCAGGGTGTTGTTGTCGGTCATGGCTGCATGTTTCTCACCGGGCGCCATTTGTTTGATAATGGTAAGCTTAAGCAGCCGCGATCCGAGCAGGTCCCTTCCAGCGGCTATGATATTGTCATTAATGAAGGCTGCTGGATTGCCTCAGGTGCAGTTATTATCGGCGGCATCGAGCTTGGTGCGCATTCCTTGGTGTGTGCCGGAGCCGTTGTTACGAAATCATTTCCTCCCCATTCCATTGTAGGCGGCGTTCCTGCGCGCCTTATCTCATCAACCTCTTCACTCGCTAACTAATGCTTAAAGCGTTTCGCTCACTTTTTATTAAAAACCCACCTACAGGGCCGGCCTCGGAGCCGATCTCCTCTCGGGATGTTCCCGACTATTTGCTGCGGACGAAACCGAAGTTGATCGACCTCAGGCAACTTCCGATTTTTGGGAAACTAGCTCAGCAGGCCATATCCGAGGCCTATACCAACCACTACTATGATCGGCTCCTTACTATTTTTGAGGGATTGGTCAATGTGAGTCGTAGAGTGACGGCGCGTCCTCCCGTCCTCGCGGAGGTCGGCGTATTCCGTGGAGGAAGTGCCAAGTTTACCCTTGGTGTGCTTCAGGATCTTGGCATCCGGGATTTTCGATTCCATTTATTTGATACCTTTGAGGGGCATGCCTCTCAGGATATTGACGGTCACTTTGATCGGGTGGACACCCATTCGCCCGGGCTTTTTGGGAATACTAGTCTGGAAGGCGTTAAGGCCACCCTGGGAGATTTGCCGGGTCTTGAGTTTCACAAGGGACGTTTCGCAGACACTTGCGGAGCCATCGAAGGGCAGGCCTTTGATTTTGTTCACCTGGATGTCGACCTGTATCAACCGCTCGTCCATGCGATTGATTTTTTTGCCACCCGTATTAACCCCGGTGGATGGTTGATCATTGATGATTATGGATTCCTTACATGTCCTGGGGCAAAAACAGCTGTGGACGAATTCCTGGCTAAGGATAAAAACTTCACCTCATTGACTCTGTTGTCAGGGCAGTGCCTTTTGATCCGCCTTTAATTGTGAAGAAAACTCGCGTTCTGTTTTGCGTTAGCCATATTAACTTCTGGCTGCAATTGGAGGCGGTAGGTGACGAACTTGCTCAACGGGGGCATGACGTCACCGTGCTTTTTGATCACAAGAAAAGCTGGAAGTTTGATCATCGCTTTCACTGGAAGGCGGATGGTAAAAAGTATGCCGTCGGTTTTCTCCAGGATCGCTACGATAAAATAGGACGCGTGGCCGAGAGTCTTCGTGAAGCTATTAACTACCTTAGCTATTTTTCCGACAAGCGCGCTCCATTCAATGCCGTTCTCGCTGACCGCTGGACTGAGCACGTGTCAACGGCCTACTGGCGGCTCTTTCATTGGCATCGCGTTTGTCGCTGGCTGACTTGGCCTCCAATTTTTTGTCTGCTTCGAAATATAGCAAATTCCGCTCCTCTCTTTCCGGCAATTGTGGATGATCTTTTGAATAGAAAGCCGGATCTCGTTGTCACCGTGCCCACACTTTTGCCCCATAGCTTGGAATACGAGTATCTGCGGACCGCCGAGAGATTAGGATTTCCCACGGCCATTATCGTCCCTAGTTGGGACAATCTGACCACAAAGGGGATTTTTCATTTGGTGCCGGATAAAATATTCGTCTGGAACGAGGCCCAGATCCGTGAAGCCAGGGACATTTTTGATATCCCGCCCGCTCGTCTTTACGCGACTGGCGCTCCGCGTTATGATCGGTGGTTTCATCTGAAGTCCAGCCGCACCCGGGAGCAATTTTGCGCGGAAGCCGGCCTGGACCCCAAGCGGCCCTTCTTCGTCTGGCTCTGTTCCAGCAACTTCATCGCCAATGAAGAAGAGGCGGTTGTTCAAGATGCAGCCCAAGCTGTTTCCGCCTCTATTGGGTGGCAAAAAGCAGGGGCTCAACTTCTCGTCCGTCCGCATTTTCAGAATCTTAAGACGTGGACCACCTCCTCTCAGGAAGGAAAATCTGCCCTCAATCTGTGGCCACGTCCTGACAGCTTGGAATCCTTTGACCCTGAGCAAATGCATCAGGACTTTTACGATACCCTTGCGCACTGTGCGGGCGTCATTGGCCTCAATACCAGCGCCTTTCTGGAGGCTTCCATCGTTGATCGTCCCTGCATGACGCTTTTGGATTCCCGATTCGAAGCCACGCAGTCTGGGCTTCCGCATTTTGAGCATCTCGTGCGAGGGGGCTTTCTTATGGCGGCAAAAACGCCTGAGGAGCTGATCGACCACCTGAAGACTATCCTGGATGGGAAAGATCCTCTCGCTTCCGCACGTCGAAACTTTGTAAAACACTTCCTTCGCCCCGGCGGTCCGGCCCGCAACGCCAGCGAAATTCTTGCAGATGGCCTTGAAGCCCTTGCAAAATCCAACTAAAGCGACCAATCACATTTATGAGTACTCAGACCACACCCCGATCCCTGCGTATCGGTTCTCACGAAATCAACGATTCCACCGACTGCTACGTCATCGCGGAGATCGGTCACAATCACGGCGGCAAGCTCGACACCGCTCTCGATCTCTTTCACGCCGCCAAAATGGCCGGAGCACACGCCGTAAAGCTCCAGAAGCGCGATAATAAGTCTCTCTACACCAAGCAGGCCTACGACAAGCCTTACGAAAACGAAAACAGCTACGGCGCCACTTATGGTGAGCACCGCGAGTTCCTCGAGTTTGGCAAGGAGGAGTACGTCGCCCTCGGTCGTCTCGCAAAGGAACTTGGCCTCGACTTCTTCTCCACCGCATTTGACCTTCCCAGCGCCGACTTTCTCGCGGAACTCGATCCTCCGGCCTACAAGATCGCTTCCGGCGACTTGAAAAACACCGTCCTCCTGAAGTATGTCGCAAAGTTTGGCAAGCCCATGATCATTAGTTGTGGCGGAGCCACCATGGAAGATGTCCGTCGTGCCTACGACACCATCATGCCCATCAATCCTCAGCTCTGTATCCTCCAGTGCACGGCGACTTATCCCACCGAAGCCGAGGACCTGAATCTCAATGTGATCAAGACCCTGCGCGATCAGTTCCCCGATGTCGTTGTCGGTCTCTCCGACCACTACAACGGCATCGCGATGTCCGTCGCCTCATACATCCTGGGTGCCCGTGTCATTGAAAAGCATTTCACTCTCAATCACACTTGGAAGGGCACCGATCACGCCCTTTCCCTGGAGCCCATTGGCATGAATAAGATGATCCGCGATCTTCAGCGTTGCCGTGTCGCCTTGGGGGATGGACAGAAGCGGATCCTCGACGCGGAAAAAGCCGCCATCACCAAGATGGGCAAGAGCCTCTTTGCCGCATCCGATCTTCCTGTCGGGCACAAGCTTTCCGAAGCTGATATCGCCATCAAGTCCCCCGGCGGCGGCCTTCCTCCTTACGAACTCGAGAATGTGCTCGGCAAAGCCCTGACCAAGTCGCTCTCTCTCGACGACATGATCACGGCTGCCGACTTGGCGGCGTGAGAGTCTCACCGAGCAGTCTGGCCTCCGACTCGGACCGCACTCTTCTTACAGGAGTGCGGTGTGCCGCCTTCGACTTCGATGGCGTCTTCACCGACAACATGGTCATCGTCTCCGAAGACGGCAGAGAGTCCGTGCGCTGCACCCGCGCCGATGGCATCGGCCTCACCCGTCTGAGAGCCGCCGGAGTGCTGACTGTCGTGATCTCGACAGAGAAAAATCCCGTCGTCTCCGCCCGCTGCCGCAAGCTCCAGCTTCCCTGCATACAGGGCACGGACGACAAGGTGGCCTCCCTTGCCGATTGGCTGAAGCCACACGGCATCACTCTTCAGGAGACTTCCTTTTTAGGAAATGACGTCAACGATGAGCCTGTCCTTCGTGCCGTCGGCTTTCCCGCCGTTGTCGCCGATGCGCACCCGGATGTTCTCAGCCTTGCCCGGTATCGCACGGTTACGCCCGGAGGGTATGGCGCTGTCAGGGAGTTTTGCGATTTGATCTGTACCCTTCGCTCTTCTTTACCAACGCATGGATGATATTTTTTCCTTAAAGGACCGCGTCATTGTTCTCACCGGTGGACTTGGCCGATTGGGGCGACGCTACACTGAGTTTCTGCTTTCCCGGGGGGCTCGTGTAGCCATTCTTGATCGCAGGGAAGCCGTTTCCAGTCGCGCCGTGGAGGGAGAATCGCAGATCCTCATCGGTGTCGATGTGCTCAGCAAGGAATCCCTTGCCGATGCTCTCCGGCAGATCGAGGCAAAGTGGGGCACTCCTCACGGTCTGATCAACAATGCCGCTCTCGACTCTCCTCCGGATAGCCCCGTCTCGGAAAATGGCCCCTTTGAGGAATATCCCGAGTCCTCCTGGGACGCTGTCATGGATGTGAACGTGAAAGGTGTCTTTTTCTGCTGCCAAGTCTTCGGCGGAGCCATGGCTCGCGCCGGACGAGGCAGCATCATCAATATCGGCTCGATCTACGGAGCCGTCTCCCCGGATCAGAATATCTACGACTATCGCCGCCAGCGTGGAGAGACCTTCTTCAAGCCCGTGGCCTATTCCGCTTCAAAGTCTGCACTCTACAATCTCACTCGCTACCTCGCGACCTACTGGGCTCCTAAGTCCGTACGCGTGAATATCCTGACCCTCGCCGGAGTGGCCGACAATCAGGAGCCTGCCTTTCTTGAGGGATACCTCCGCAAAGTCCCTCTCGGACGCATGGCAACGGCCGACGACTATTTCGGCCCCGTGGGATTTTTGCTAGCTGATGCCTCAGCATATATGACTGGTGCCGATCTTGTCGTGGACGGTGGTTGGACCGCATGGTGAGGCTTGATCATCTGGTCAGCCGGGTTAAGGACCGGCTGAAGGGACGACCATTTCGCTTTCCCGTTCCTCCGAGTCTCCCTCCTCCGAATATCCAGAGGCTTTTGGACAACGATGCTGCGCGCTGGGCGGAAGCTGTTCGCGCGGCAGCAAGTGGTCCCGAGGTGCTCATTGCCACCGGGGTTGGCGGTACTCCCGTCATCCGTGAACTGGACATGGCGCTCGCCATCGGTCTCACCCTACGAGGGGCTCGTGTCAGCATGTTGCTCTGTGACGAGTTCCTTCCTGCCTGTGAGTACTGCACCTTTCACATGTTCCGCTCCCCTCACGAGTACGCGGAGCGTGGCCCTTGGGATCATTGTGGATCCTGCTATGGCCAGGGCCGGGCTGCCTACGATTGCCTCGGCCTGCCTGTCCTGCGCTACTCCTCCTTCGTTTCCTGGGCGCAGAGGAGGGAGGCTCGCTCCCTCGCAGCCTCGGTCCCTCCAGGTGACATTCCTTCCTTTCGGTGGGAGGGCTTGGCCGTGGGTGAGCATGCTCACGCCGGAGCGCTACGATTTATCGCTCGCGGAGAGCTGACAGATACTCAGGATGAAGAAGTCATCCTCCGGCGCTATCTGGAGTCCGCCTTTCTCACAGCGAGGGCCATGCAGAAGGTGTTCGCAAGTCGTCCTTGGCGAGCAGCGAGTTTCCATCACGGCATCTATGTCCCGCAAGGCATTGTGGGGGAGGTGGCCCGCTCACTTAAGGTGCGTATCGCAAACTGGGTCGTCGCCTATCGCAAGCAACGCTTCATCTTTAGCCACGGCGATACCTATCATCACACGCTTCTCGAAGAGCCCGTGGATTCCTGGGAGGATGTATCCTGGACGTCCGACATCCGCGAGGAAGCCGCCGCCTACCTGCAGAGTCGCTGGCAGGGGTCGCAGGACTGGATTTACTTTCATGAAAACCCTTCAGAAGACATCGCCAGCCTGCGAGCCGAGTGGGGCCTTCAGGCAGGTCGCCCGGCCATCCTTCTCCTCACGAATGTGATCTGGGATGCGCAACTCCATTACCGGGCCAATGCCTTCGGCAGCATGATGGAGTGGATCATCTCGACCATCGATTATTTCCGTACTCGTCCCGATCTGGATCTCATCATCCGCATCCATCCCGCCGAGATCCGCGGGGGCATCCCCTCCCGCCAATTGGCTCAGGATGAGATTGCCCGGCACTTTCCCTCTCTCCCCTCGAATATCAAGATCATCGGCCCCGATCGTGATGTGAGCACCTATGCCATGGCCCAGCAGTGCGACTGCGCACTCATCTACGGCACCAAGACCGGAGTCGAGCTTACCAGCATGGGTATTCCCGTCGTGGTCGCCGGAGAAGCTTGGATTCGCGGTAAAGGCCTCACTCTGGATGCGGACTCCCCCGAGGCCTATCGGAAGATCCTCGCCTCCCTCCCGCTACAGAAGCGACTGGATGCCTCCACTCAGGAGCGGGCTCTGAAATACGCTTATCACTTCTTTTTCCGGCGTATGATTCCCGTAAGTTGTATTGAACAGACGGGCAATAAGCATGATCCATTTAAAATCCGGACCGAGTCCTTGGATATCTTCTCCAAGGAGAATGATCCCGGTCTTGATGTGATTTGTCAGGGAATCCTGGAGGACAAGCCCTTCATCTATCCCGCGGAGCTGCTGGGAAGTTCTCTTCCCGGCGAGGAAAATAAATGAAGGTCATTGTCACGGGTTGTCGGGGTTTTGTGGGTGGGCTTGCCGGAGCTCACGCCGCGGCGCATTCCCATGAGGTGCTCGGTATTGGCCGCTCCAGTCAGGCACCCCTGGGTTGGTCGGGAGAGTATCTTCAGGCCGATGTCGCGGAAGCGGCTCTGGGATCGATCATCCGTGAGTGGAGGCCCGATCTGATTTTCCACGGTGCAGGCTCCGCCTCTGTTGCAAATTCCATTGAGCGCCCCCTTGATGACTTGCGTGCATCCGTCATTTCCTTCGCCAATGTCCTCGATGGGGTGCGTGACTCCGGTCTGAAACCCGTTATCCTTTTTCCCTCCAGCGCGGCTGTCTATGGCAACCCCTCCTCGCTTCCCGTCTCGGAGTCCGCGCTGGCAAATCCCATCTCACCCTACGGCTTTCATAAGCAAGCCGCGGAATTGATCGCTCGGGAGTACGCTCACTGTCACGATCTCTCGATCGTCATCGGCCGCTTGTTCTCTGTCTTCGGTCCGACCCAGCGGCGACTTCTCGTCTGGGAGCTTTTTGCCAAAGCCATGTCCGACTCTTCTGAGTTGGTGCTCGGAGGCACGGGCATGGAAACTCGCGACTATCTGCCAGGCAGCGTGGTCGTGCAGAGATTGTTCGATCTTGCGGAGGCAGCGCGTGACTCAGGCCCGGGTGTATTAGCGGTGAATATTGCATCTGGTTGCGAAACTTCCGTTAGAGATTTGACTGAGTTGGTCATGGAATTGACCGGTCGACACAAGCCGATCAAAACAGCGCAGACAGGGCGCGCAGGCGATCCTTCCCGGTGGGTTGCTGATGTTTCTTCCTTGGAGAATCTTACAGGTCCGCTAAATCTTCCTCCTCTCCGAGACCTCCTCGCCGACTGCATCCGTCAGTGGCAGTCAGGCGCCTCAATTATTTGAATCATGATCTCAAAATTCGAAACGGTTCCCAATTTCATTGATGGCAAAGAGATCTTTGCCAACTCCGGGCAGCTTTTTGACAAGCTAAGTCCCCATGACGGGAGTGTCCTCTATCAAGTCACTCGGTCCTCGTTTGATGATGTTAATGTAGCCATTGGCGCTGCTCTCACAGCCCAACCCGCCTGGAGTGATACTCCAGCCGTCCGCCGCGGGGAGATCCTTCGTGCCGTCGCCTCAGGCCTGTTGGCACATCGCGACGCCGTCGCCGATATAGTCGCCCAGGAGACAGGGAAATCTCGAGCCAATGCTCTCGGAGAAGTCGATGCCGCCGCCTCGCTCGGCTTCTTCTACGCCGGAGAGGGCCAGCGCCTCTTCGGACGCACCACCACCAGTGGTGCTGCCGGCAAGTGGGCCATGACTATCCGCTGTCCTGTCGGGGTCGCCGGTCTGATCATCGCCGCCAATACACCCATTGCCAATGTGGCTTGGAAAGTCTTCCCCGCTTTGATTTGTGGCAATGCCGCCGTCCTCAAGGCCGCCGAGGACACCCCCGCCACCGCCAGCATCTTTGCCCGCATCGCCGCCGAGGCCGGCCTGCCCGCCGGTGTGCTCAATATCGTGCAAGGTCTGGGGCGCGAAACCGGCCCCGCACTTGTCGATGATCCCCGCGTCGGCGTCATCAGCTTCACCGGCTCCACCGCCGTCGGCCGCGAGATCGCTGTGTCAGCAGGTAAACGCCTTGCCAAGGTTTCCCTGGAACTCGGCGGGAAAAACCCCCTTGTTGTCTGCGATGACGCCGATCTCGACAACGCCGTGAAGTGGATCTGCCTCTCCGCCTTCAGCAATGCCGGGCAGCGCTGCGCCGCCGCCAGCCGAATCCTCGTTTTTGCAAGCGTCTACGATGCCCTTGTGGAAAAACTCATCGCTGCAACCAAGGCGCAAAAAGTAGGCCCCGCCGACACCGACGACTTCGGTCCCGTCATTAACGAACGCCAACTTTCCCGCATGGTAGCCGCCGTTGAAAAAGCGAAAGCCGAAGGCGCCCAGATCCTAGCCGGGGGCCATCGCCTGCAAGATGATGCCCATGCCGCGGGCTTCTACATGGCACCGACCATTCTCACCGATGTTGACCCTGCCGCCGAGATCTCGGGATGCGAGCTCTTCGGCCCCGTAGCCTGCCTCTACCGCGTTCAGAACTACGAGGAAGCCCTCCGCCTCGCCAATGACTCCCCCTACGGCCTCACCGCCTGCATTCATACGCAAAACTTCGACCGCGCCCTCGATTTCTCCCGCCGCGTCCAGGCCGGTGTAGCCGTCGTCAACGCTGGCACCTTCGGCAGCGAGCCTCATATGCCCTTCGGCGGCGTCAAAGCCTCCGGCAACGGCTCCCGAGAGCCCGGTACTGAAGCAATAGATATTTACTCCGATCTCAAGGACGTTTATCTCAGCGTCGCACGGCCAGCGTGAGTGCAAATTTCTTACATCTCAAGTGAAACCTGAAGTTACGATATTAGTCGGCACCCGTCAGAGACTCGCATACCTAAAGCGCTGCCTGGCGACTCTTAAGTTCCTTCCACCGGGATTTGCTGAGATTATCGTTATTGATGCGGCCTCCACCGACGGCACCCGCGAGTACCTGTCTTCAAAGGAGAGCATAATTCCGATCCTGGAAGATCGGCCCAGTGGTCAGGCGGCTGGCCTTAATCGTGGTGCCCGTAGGGGAACCGCTCCTTACATTTGTTGGCTTAGTGATGACAATAGGCTTCGATCTGGAGCCTTGGAGATGGCTGTCGCAATCCTTAAAAAGGATGCGCAGATTGGAATGGTCGGCCTTCGGGTGAAGGACACCTGCGGTCGATTCACCCCCTATCCCTTCATTGGAGGAGTCTCCATTGCCGGAGTTATTACCTGCAATCAGGGACTTATCCGCAGAGAGCTCTTCGAGCAAATTGGCGGATTCGATGAGGAACTCCGTGATTATCTCATTGATTCTGACATCACGACAAAGGTTCTCCTGGCGGGAAAGGATGTCGTCCATCTCCGCCCGGTTGCCATTGATCATGATCGTGAGAGGGGAGATGAATCTTGGATGTCTGTTCAGGGTCGCGAATTGCAGAACCAGCGAAATACTCTTATCTATCTTCAGCGATACCCCCAGCTTGTTTCCGCGGCATATGATCATGCCTTCACGCAGCAAAAGCAAATCATGTGGAACTTATGGAGTGCTGCCTTGAAGCAGGAGATCAGGTGTCGTTTCACAAAATCCGACCACAATATTTACGAATTTTATCGCTCTCACATACTCTACGCAAAGTCACCCTTCGTCTCCCTTAGCGATGTCTCTCCTGAAGGAGTAGACTGGAGTCTGCGGCAGACACTGAAAAATTATCGCCCGGCATCGCTATCTCCAGATATCTCCCTGGAAACCAGCATCGTTATCCGCCGCCGAATCATTTATTCCATAATCGGACGATTTGAAGTGCTGAGCTTTTTGCATGAAAGATTTTTGAAATTTACCGTCGCTATCTTCTACTTGGGAATACTTCAGTTTGTTGCCCGATTGAGTACCGATAGGGACAGATTTTCTTGGTTCATCCTCTGGGTGACCAACTTTCCCCCTGACCTCGCACGCTATGTGCTCAATCTTTTGAAGCCTCCCATGGCTAAACCTGTACCGGCAATCGGTGTCAAGCCCGAGCCAGATACGGAGTTGGTGACCCCGTGATCACGATGACACAGTTTCCGAAGGCTGCCTTTAAGACCTTATGAGCACGAGTGAGAGTTGGAAAAGGCTTATCAGCCAGTCGCCTGCCTTATGGCGGAAATCAAGGCTCAAAGCGTGGTTCTCCGGCCAGTCTATTCTCCTGCCTACCGGGATCGGAGGCATGGGTGCCCTGACCACTGTGGAGTCATTGCTCGGCGTGGCCCTGACCCTGCGTGGTCATCGTGTGCGCTTCCTCCTTTGTGACCATGTCCTCCCGGCCTGTCTTCGCATTCACCTCGGCAAGATCAAAGACACCTCAATCATCACCGATAAAAGGCTCAACGCCGAGATCTGCCCCCAATGCTATTGCCGTGGAGAAGCCATCTACCGCGAGACTCAGCTTCCGGTACTCAACTACAGTAGTTTTTTACGCCCCGGAGATCGTGAACTTGCTGCCCGGCAGGCCGCGCTGCTGGATCCTCTCGTAAGGCCTGATGGTCAACAGGGAGTCGATTACGAGCACGCCCTCGCTGGGACATTACGCTTTTTTGCAAGGGGGACTCTTGATTGGTCCGAGGAGCAGGTGGGCGTCTTTCGGAATTACTACGAAGCGGCACTCCTGACCCGTGTGATCATTAAGCGCTGCCTTAAGAAATATAAGGTGAAGCACGCTTGCTTTCACCATGGTATTTATATTCCCCAGGGCATCATTGGCGATGAATGCCGCGCGGAGGGACTCCACGTCGTGAACTGGCAGGTGGCTTATCGGAAGTCCTGCTTCATTTTCTCACACCACGACACCTATCATCGGACCCTCATGGATGAGCCTGCCTCTCTGTGGGAGGACATCACTTGGGATGACACACTGGAGAATCAGACCATGGGTTATCTTGAGGCCCGCCGACACGGGCGCGAAGACTGGATTTGGTTTCATAATCAGCCTAATGAGGATATCGATAAGCTCCGCGAGGAACTCCAGATCGACCCTTCGAAGCCGCTTATCAGTGCGCTGACGAATGTCTTCTGGGATGCGCAGCTCCATTACAAGGCCAATGCCTTCCCCAATATGCTGGCTTGGCTCATCGACACCATTGATTACTTCAAGACGAGGCCGGACCTGCAACTAGCCATTCGTATTCATCCTGCTGAGATTCGTGGAGGCATTCCCTCTCGCCAACCTCTGACCGAAGAGATTCGCAAAGCCTACCCCTCTCTGCCTTCAAATATCATAGTCATACCTCCTGAGAACGAGTGCAGTACCTATGCGCTGGCTGAGGCCAGTGACTCTGTCATTATCTATGGGACAAAGACCGGCGTTGAGTTGGCCGCACGCGGTACACCAGTCATTGTTGCTGGAGAGGCTTGGATCAAAAACAAGGGCATCACCCGCGATGTACGGGATCCTGCCGATTATCGCGCAGCCCTTGACGAGCTTCCTTATGCGCGGCGGATGACTGATGCCGCCACATCGCGTGCAAAGAAATACGCCTTCCATTTCTTCTTCCGCAGATTCATGCCGCTACCCATTGTCCAACCTTCGACAAACCCAAAGGAACCCTTCAATCTCGACATTGAGTCCCTTGAAGACCTGCTGCCGGGCAAGAACTCCTGCTTGGATCAGATCTGTGAGGCCATCGTCAATGATCAGATCCCATTCGTTTACCAAGCTGAAAAACACATCACCCCCACGCCCGTCGCTCCATCCAATATCCTTGCGTAGATAATACAGGAATTTCCGCACTCATCGCTTCCTCAAGCCATAATCACCGATTCACCAAGTATGTTCTTCAAATCCTCAAAACCCGCTGCCGCTCCCGCTCCTCAACCCGCCGCCGTTCCGACCCCCCTTGTCGGGACCACCATGTCAGTCCCTGTGGACTACAATCCGGCCGTGACTCTGGGCTCATCCAGCGCCGACCCACTTCCCTACGATCCTCTTGTCGTGGGAGCCAGCACCATTGGCGCGGCAACCCTCACCATCGATCAAGTGAAGAAGGCTTTGGAACTTTACGGCATATTGTCTCCCGATGCCTACACCGAGTTTCTTTGCCAGTGGTATGAGGCCGGCCTGGCAAAGGGCGGTGTTCATTGGCAGTACGCCGATATCATTACCGCCTTGATCACCCTGACAGAGACCCTCCGTCCCTGTCGCTATCTGGAGATCGGCGTCCGTCGCGGACGCAGCGCCTGCTCCGTTGGCAAGTATGCGCCTGATTGTGAAATGACCTTGCTCGATATGTGGACCAACAAAAATTATGCCGGCATGGACAATCCCGGCCCAGACCTCGTCCGGGAGGAACTCGCCAAAGTTGGGCACAAGGGAAAACTCCAGTTTGTCATAGGCAACTCCCATGAACTTCTGGCTCCTCACCTCAAAGAACATGGTGCCCAGGGTTATGACATCATCACCGTTGACGGTGATCACACCCCGGATGGTGCCACCTTGGATCTCAACGACGTGCTCCCTTACGTCAAGGTTGGCGGGGCTTTGGTATTCGACGATATCTCTCACCCTTCACATAGTTATCTCAAAGACGTTTGGAACGATGTGGTGGCCAGCAATCCCGCATTTACCTCCTGGACCTACGGGGAATTGGGTTATGGCATTGCTGTAGGAGTACGGAAGCGGCTGTAGAATGAAGCGCCTACTGGAATTTTTCCGCCCATCCGCAAGATCCTCGGATATGAAGGTCATGCTTTACATGACCGGCGGACCTCATTGGCTGGGTGGAGCCCAGTACACGCGCAATCTGCTCCTGGCCCTGGATTCCCTTCCCCCTCAGAACTGTCCTCCCATTGTCATCAAGATCGTACCCTCACGGGATTGCACAAATCTTGAGCAACTCGCACGCCAGTCCACCAATATCACGGTCGATCGCGAGTATCTCAAGCTCTCGAGCGATGGTATCCGCAGCAAGGCTCGTCTCTCTGACGACTGCAATATCCTCTTTCCCGAGAAGGGCGTCGAAATGCCGTCTGCTCACCAGACGCCCATTCACTGGATCCCGGATTTCCAGTATAAGTACATGCCGGAATACTTCTCGGAGGAGGAGCGCAAGCAGCGGGACCTTCGTTACGAGCAACTCCTGGATAATGCAAAATTCCTCGTTCTCAGTAGCCAGGATGCGATCAAGGATTTTAAGAAGTTCTACCCAACTCGTCAGAGTATTCCCGTAGAGGTACTCTCCTTCCGTGCTGTTCTGGAGGAGAAGGATCTGGCAGAGCCCTCCGACGACTTGCTGGCACGGTTTTCACTTCCAGAGAATTTCGCGTACTGCCCCAACCAAATGTGGCAGCACAAAGGGCACAATATCCTCTTTGATGCTCTCGCTCTTCTCAAACGTCGCGGGATTCTCATACCTCTGGTTTGCACCGGTGCCCTTGAGGACTATCGGGCCCAGGATTTTGCCTCCACCATGCTCGACAAAATCAGCGCCCTGGGCTTGACCGATCAGATTCGCTTCCTGGGTGTCCTTTCCCGTGAGGAGCAGATTCAGGTTTATCGCAAGGCTTCCCTCGTCGTGCAGCCCTCGCGATTTGAGGGATGGAGTACCGTGGTGGAGGAGGCTCGCGCCTTGGATAAGCGGATCGTTATTTCTGATATTGCTGTGCACAAGGAGCAAAACCCTCCCCGCAGCACCTTCTTTGCCGATGGCGTCTCCGAGAGCCTCGCAGAGGTTTTGGGTGCTGAGTATCAGGACTGTCTGGACACCGACGATCGGCCAGACCTCGAGTTGCTTCGAAAGAATAACAAAACACGAGCTGCGGAGTTTGCTAATTCATTCCTGAAAATCTGTACTCGCGCCTACATGACATGCAGGTAGAATTTCTCAGCCTTCTTGCATTTTTTGTTTTCGTCACAGTTGTGGGTTGGGGCGTTCTCGCGCGTTTTCGCCTCCCTCAGGTTCCCACTCTGGCTCTCTTTTTTCTGGGTCCCATCATGGGGCTCACCTTGATCGCGGCCACGCTGCTGGCGGGCTATCTTCATTTAGGTCCGTTGGGATCGTGGAGTCATGGCTATACCATCGCACTTGCACTGTTGGCTCTGGCTTCGATTATCTTCCGGGCCATACAGGAGCGACGGCAATCCGCCTCCTTCACTCTTCCGTGGATCCCAGCCCTCGGGACTCTTCTCTTCGGCGTCCTGGCCTTTCTGGTGATCGCTTGGCCTGCATTGGTAAACGGCATTCAGTACTCGATCTTCAGGGCAAGTGGCAGTGATGCCTTTGTGTATGCATCCCTGGCGGATAACTTCAGGACAAATTCCTTTCCGCAGCTCCTTGATATAGATTCGACACCGGAACAGTTGAGTCTTCTTAAGGAAAGTCCGGGGGCTCTCTTTACCGCTCGTTTATTTGCACGCTATCTTCCCTCGGGGTCATTCCTGATGCAGGGGTATGTGGCTGAGATTTTTGGGTTTGAGTCCCATCGTATCGGCCATTTTCTGGCTTGCCTAGGCTTGTTGGCATTGGGAACCACGGCCGTCGCGGTCCTCCTCGGTGCGGGTCTGCGAGTTGCCTGGGCCTGTGCCATCGGCTTTTTCATTCTGGCAAACCCCTTCACTCGTTTCACTCTGGAGCTCGATGCCACTGCTCAGGCGCTCACATTTGGAATTTTTCTGGCCTACATTTATTTCTGGGCGATCGGTCGCGACGAAGAGCGCTTTTCTTACACCATCCCGGCCCTGGCCGCTTTGTGCGTCGCAGCCCTGTGTGTGACCTACCACTCGCTCCTCCCCATTGTCGCCGTCGCCGCCATCATGGACCTCCTGCTCGCGCCCAGGAAATCCGTTCTCGTTTTCCACCTGCGGACCGGAGTTTTGCTTTTCGTTTGGCTGGCTTGCACTGGTCAGTTGGCTTGGGTTATGACCAGCTTCCTCTCCACAGCTCGTGACCTGAATCAAGGCGTCATTGATGGATATCCGGCTATTACCGAGTTCTTCAAACCCTTTCCCAAGCTTGTCATCGCCCATATCTACGGCTTGTTCAGCCCTCTGCCTTATTGGAGCTCCGTTTGGGATACGGCTGTGAAGCTCACTCAGTTTGCTTTGGGCGCGACAATGCTTGTTCTGAGTGGACTGGCTTTTGTCGTCTCCATCGTGCGCAGTAAGAAGACGGGCGTCATTTACCTGGCTGGTGTCTGTATTCTCAGCATTACCGTCTTTGCCCTATTTGCATTGAAGGGAAATAGCATTTTCATTGTCGGCAAGCTCATTCTCACTGCTCAACCCCTTCTTTGCCTCACGGCATTTTGGATGTTATATACCCTGATCGTTGATCAGACGGTAGTGAGCGGTGCGGGGAGGTCCATTCTTGCGGCTGGAATTACGCTTGCGGTCATCCTTCTCCCTCTCTCGATGCTCCCAGCGTTAACGGACGTGTCGTCTCCCAAGAGTTCTCCTCTCGGTTACGCATCTCTTAAGTTTTCCAACTTCGACTTCTCCCAGATTCACGCCTACTTGTCGCAGAAAAAAAGGAAGCTTAGTATCGATGTTTCCGATAAGCACGATTGGCGCCTTACATACGTACTCAATGCCGAAATGAGACGGTACAATCCAGTCTATGTTTCAGGATACACTCTCGATAACCTGGAGGAATCCGCGATACTGGGGAGAGCTCGTCCCACGGAAAAGACGCATTTACTCCTAACCACGGATCAGATCTTGGACGAGCGTTACCGCGTCGGCTGGAAACCTGTGGCAAGAGATGCAAATTTGGTTCTCCTGGAACGTACCGGTATCAAGCCGCAGATCGGAAAAAATGGGCCTCCCAAGCCGCTTCTTACGCGGGACTGGGAGTTAAAGGAGGCCCCCCTATCAGTTCCGTTCATTCCTTTGGAATTTAGCGGCGAGGCAGCGGATGCGCTCCAAGACCACGATCATAAGCGCAAAGCTCTTCTGGCCGATGTCACCAGTGGAAAGTTCTCCGATGAAATGAGCTTTGCACAACAAATTTCCACCATCTGGAGCTATTCCGGTATCAGAAATTTATCCCCCAACTACTTCACATCTGATCCGCAGGGGCGCGAGGTGGGTGTGGTGGGATGGGACTCGGCTATCGTCGTTCCCCCGGGAAAAGAGATGGATCTCTACACTTTTGGCGTGCTGGAATGCACGTTCGTTTTCGCTCACGACGAGACAGGCAGAAAGCTCGCCATGCACTACAGCGGGTACAATGTTCCGAGCGACGGCACTTTTCATAAGCAGGTCAACACGCTTCGCGAGATCTTTGGAACAAGCGAGGATGTCACCATGTTCATAGCCGGCGCTTATGCAGATCGACTGGCTGTCCATATGCGCCAAGTCATGCCTTCTGCCGAGATCAAGGTGGCAGCTTTTCCCAAGGACAAAAAGACGATACGGTCATTTTATGTTTCGACGGATTCTGATTCGCCCGAGATTTATTTCGAAGAACGCCCCTTGGATATGGATGTGGAGAACTTGCTCTATGGCCAATTTCCCAACAAAGCCATGCTCAGGGATATGTTTGTCCCATTATCCTATTTTTGGCCAAGCTCGGATTTTCCGTCCAAAAAAGTTGCCTTCGATGATCTAAAGAGTGAAAGCGAATTGTAAACTAAGTATCATCAGTCCCGTCTATCGTAACGAAGATAGCTTGGTTGAGCTTGTGAAACGTTGCTTCGTCGAAGCCGAGAAATACTATGACGAAGTAGAGTATATCCTGGTAAATGATGGGTCGCCCGATGGATCTCTGGCGGTTTTACGCCAGATTGCTCAGAGCGACCGGCGTGTCAAAGTCGTCTCCCTCGCACGTAATTTCGGTCAACACACCGCCATGATGGCCGGATTTGGCTTTTGTACGGGAAATCACGTTTTTCTCATTGATGCCGACCTCGAAGAAGACCCGGCATATCTCGGTCTCATGCTCGAGGAAATGTCAAAGGGGTACGAAATCGTTGTCGGAACCCGCACGAATCGACGCCACTCTCTGTTTCGCCGCGCTGCTGCCAAGGCCTATACCTATATCTATCGGCTTCTATGCGATGATCCGGTGCTGGATAATGTCACAAACATGCGCCTCATGACTCAGAAGTATGTCAGCTATCTTCTGGCTTTCACGGAGAGGCCCTTCGTCGGCGGATTTACCGCTTGGCTTGGTATGCCCATCGGTCAGATTCCTGTTAAGTGGATGGACAGGACTCGCAAGTCGGGATTTACCTTCCGCAAGCTTCTTGGCCATGCCCGCGCTGGCATCATCGGTTTTTCTTCGCGGCTTCTCAGATTGGCCTCGGTGTTTGGTGTGCTGGTCAGTTGCCTGGCGGGTCTTTTCCTCATCTTTCTTCTGGTGACCTATTTGCTCAATGGCAGCAAAGTCCCGGGCTATTTTAGCATTGCGGGATTTCTGGCTCTCATGACCGGCATCCAGTGCATTTTTCTTGGTGTTATTGGCGAGTACATCGGTGAGATCTTCGACCGCGTCAAAAATCGCCCCAACTTCCTCATCTACGAGACTATCAATATCGACCCCCCATGTGCGGAATAGCCGGTTTTACGGGAGGCTCTGACACTGGTGTCCTCGAGGCACTGCTGGATGATATGCATCATCGTGGCCCTGATGGCCGAGGGAGGTTTTCCTGCGACTGGATCCAGATGGGAATGACGCGTCTCGCGATCGTGGATCTGGAAGGCGGGAATCAGCCTTTCTTTTCCCAGGATGGGACCAAGTGTCTCGTCTTTAACGGTGAGATCTACAACCATCGCGAGCTGCGCGCAGACTTGATCCGCAAGGGGCGGCATTTTCGTTCAGACCACTCGGATACCGAAGTCATCATCCATCTCTTCGATGAATACGGAATCGACTTCATCAGCAAGCTCAATGGCATGTACGCCATTGCCATTGTCGATCTTCGCCGGCAAAGCCTCTACCTCATTCGCGACCGCATCGGAGAGCGGACGATTTACTACTCGTTGTTGCCCGATGGACAGATAGCCTTCGCCAGCGAATATCCTGTCCTGGCGAATTACTTGAAGGGCTTTGAGGCAGATCCGGGTGCATGGAAATGGCTTCTTGCCATGAAGGCCCCGCCCGTTTCTCAGAGCGCAGACCGCAGGATTCAGCGTATTCCTCCCGGCACCTATCTCCATTGGCAGGCTCACAAGGCTCCACACCTTGAGCGCTATTATCGTCCCGGCGCAAATCGTGTCGATATCGCCTCCACCCGGGAAGAACGCGCGGATCAGTTCGAGGCCCTTCTCAAGGATTCCATCTCTCTGCGCATGACCGCGGATGTGGAAGTCGGAGCCTACCTTAGCGGAGGGATCGACTCGAGCCTGGCCGTCTGGTTTGCCGCGCAGACGACATCAAAGCCCCTGCGCACATATGCCCTTGTTTACGAAGAGGAGGTTTACGGTAAATCGACCGATCGGAAATTCTCCAGACTGATTGCGGAACAAATCGGCTCCCAGCATCAAGAAGTCGTCCTCACTCCGGAAATTTTTCAAGACCAGATCCCATCCATTGTGCGGCAGTATGGTCAGCCCACCGCCGCCACCTTCTCCAGCTGGTTTGTCAGCCGCGCCATGCACCGAGATTTAAAAGTGGCCATCAGCGGCGATGGCCCCGATGAACTCTTCGGCTCCTACTTCATGCATCGTGTCTCAGCGGCCATGGATGCCCAGGCTTCGGGAGGTAAACAAGTTTTGGAGTCTCTCCCTCCCGGTGAGCGCCAGTTTATCGAGAAGTATCAGAGTTCCTCCTTGGCACGCATGGTGGAGTCATTTGCGGTCTTTTCGCATGAAGATCAGAAGCACCTGGTCGGCCCACTCTTGCAGGGAGGGGCTTCCATCTCCAGCCAGCTCGACGATGCCTTTGCCTCCATTCAAGAACCATCCTTTTTGGAGCAAATGCTGCAATTCGAGTTCGATCACAGCTTCATCGAGCAGGTGCTTCATTACGCGGACGTCCTGACCATGGCCCACTCCATGGAGACCCGGATACCTTTCCTCGATCACAGGATCGTTGACTTCGTCTTCTCTCTACCCACAGAGGATCGTTGCGTCGTCGGAGAGACGAAGCGTCTTCTCAAGATGGTGGCCCGTCGTCATCTGCCCACCGATCTGGTGGATCGACCCAAGGAGGGCTTCATCGAGCCCAATATCCACTGGCTGCATGGCCCACTCTTTCCCTTTTTCCAGCAGGTGATGGCCGAGGCTTCGGCAAGGAATTACGGATTGATCCGCTGGGAAAAAATCGCCCCCCTCGTGAAGGAATTCCAAGCCACGGCCAATTTTACCGTGGGTAAAAAACTCTGGCTCCTCTTTGTCATCGCATTGTGGGAGCGCCGATTGGATGAGTGATCTCATGGATCTTTGGAATACATTTCTTATCCTTCTCTCAGTCCTCCTACTGCTGGACTGGTTGTTCTATCTGCCCATCTTTTCCTCCCTCTTCGCATCAGAAGATAAGGAGAAATTTGTAAAGGCAAGTCAGGGACGATGCGTCCTGATTTCCGGTCCCTGGCTTCTCGCCATCTTCGCGCTGGGGTGGGGTGATGGTGTGGTGCGCTGGGGAGCCTGTGTGTTCCTCTGGCTTCTCTTCCGCCATTATTTTATTTCCAGACGATGGTCCACAGTGCGACGAGGCTCGGGGGCACCAGGTTTTATGTCCCATTGGACCCTTCTCTGGGTCACAGCCATCGAGACCGCTCGCCTTCTCGATGGGTCAGGATGGCTTGTTTCTCAAGTCCTGTGGGCGGCGCGTATCGATTTCGCTGTCATCATGATATGTGCCGGGACTTACAAAGCCTTTGTCGGTTTCCTGTCAGGAGATGGCATGGATTATGGCCGGGTAAATCCCTATTGGGGCTATCACTGGCGTTTCCTCAGGAAAGCCCGCCCCAATGACCTTCTTTCTCGCGGGGAAAATTTCCTCGCCTCCATAGTGGAGATCGGCGGCGGCATACTGATGCTTCTGCCCTACGATCCGGCGCGTCTCATCGGGGCTTTTTTGATCACCGTCAGCTTTATCTACGTCTCCCTCTTCATTCGCCTCGGGCGTCTCGCATGGCTCATGGCCTTGCTCCCCGCGATCTTCCTGCCTGGTCTATTGTCCTCCGCCATGCAGTCCATCCCCATCATCCAGCTACCTGCGGCGGGACTCACCGTGGCCGCTCTGCCTTTCTGGATCTTCATTGCCATCCTGCCCCTGATTAAGATTGCCCAGTATCTGAATCTCTTTTGGAACAAGCAGCTCCCCGGTTCTCTTCAGAAGATCTGTGACAAGATCGCCAATACCATACCCGTCATCATTTGGAGGGTATTCACGCCCGATCTCACAAATTTCTTCGTGAGGGTCAAGGGAGTCCGCGCACAGGAAGTGGTGCCTGTTGCCACCGAGGAGGCCACTTATAACTATACGTGCTGGCAGGATTCCTGGGTCAAAAATCGCTTTCTCCACGTCACGGAATCCATCGCCTTGGTCAGCATCTTTACCACCTTGAAGTACTTCCCCTCCCGGCCCGATCTTTTTAATGAGAAACTCCTGCGTTACGCAGCTTCCATCAACGCCTCTTTCACTGAGCCCTGCGAGCGATTCGATTTTGAGTACATCGCCATTGAAAAAACTCCCCAGTCCTTCCATCACCGCCACGTGCTTACCTACATCGTCGATGTAGTTCAAAATTCCGTGACCCGGGAGTCCATCGATCCTGAGTTTGACCCCTCAAAACCCGCCCGCCGCAGTCCGATCCGTGAGTCTCTGGGCAGTGGCACTTACCTGAGAAAGTAAACTCCTTCAGACATGGAATCATTGGCGCTGGGCTTGATTGGCTACGGGGAACTCGGGCAAGTTGTCGAGCGATGGCTTTGCGAAACCCACCCTGCACCAAGCCTGCGCTACTTCGATGATATCGCGTGCAAGGCGGACTGTGAAAATGCTTTTTCCTATCAGCAATTTTCTTCTTCGGACCATCAGGACCTGCAATTCCTCGTGTGCCTCGGCTATCGTCAGCCATCAGCCAAGCAGGCAGCCTTCGCTTTGCTGCGGCAAAACGAGAGCAGGATTTTTTCACTCTTCCATCGTTATGCGATGATCAGCATCTCCTCTCAGATTGGCGCGGGCACCATTGTCGGCCCAGGCGTGGTTATCGATAGTGGCGCGATCTTGGGCGAGGGCGTCCTCGTCCATTGCAACGCGACGATATCACATGATGCTCGTATCGGTAGTTGCTCCTATGTCAGCCCCGGTGCCATCATCTGTGGCAGGGCTCGTATCGGAGAGCGGACCTTTATCGGAGCCGGAGCCATCATCAGAGATGGAGTGGAGATTGGTGACGACTGCCGCATCGGCATGGGTGCCGTCGTTGATCGGGAGGTGCCCGATGGTGTCTCTGCCGTGGGATCTCCACTACGCCTTTTGAACCATCACATCGAGCTATGAAGGTTGCCATTCTCCAATCGAACTACATTCCCTGGAGGGGCTACTTCGACCTCATTCACGATGTCGACATCTTCGTTCTCTACGACGATGTCCAGTACACAAAGAATGACTGGAGAAATCGCAATACCATCTATCCCGCCAATGGCCCGCAATGGTTGACGATCCCCGTTGGCGATCAGATCCATTTGAAGATATTCGAGGTCCCCTTGCCCGATCCCCGCTGGCAGGGGAAGCATCTGCGTACCCTTACCCAGGCATATGCCAAAGCCCCGTTTTTTTCCGATCTGGAGCCACTCCTGCTGGAGATTTACCGCGACGTCCAGTGGAAGACACTGTCAGAATTAAACGCGGCTTTGATCCGCAAGATCAGCGCCCGACTCGGTATCTCCACACAGATCGTTGACTCCCGCGATTTTTCCGCCGTGGGAGGCAGGGTTGAACGTTTGCTTAGTATTCTCACTCAGATCGGAGCTTCCCACTATATTTCGGGACCCGCCGCCCAGGGGTACTTGGCTGGCCATGAGACGGAATTTGCCGACCGCTGCATTCACCTTGAGTTTAAAAAATACCCGGCCTATCCCGAGTACCCTCAACGTGGCAAAACTTATGTCCCGGCAGTGTCCGTTATCGACCTGATCGCCAATGTCGGACTAGAGGACGCGCCCAAATATATCTGGCAGCATGATCCCGTTTAATAAGCCATACTACACCGGCAAGGAAGTCGATTACGTGCGACAGGCCTTTGAGCGGCAGCATACCGCGGGGAATGGCTATTTCACCAAGCTCTGCCAGAAGTTCTTTGAGGAGCGCTGCGGCTTTGCCAAGTGCCTTTTGACCCAATCCTGCACCGATGCCCTGGAAATGTGCGCTTTGCTGGCCAGGATTCAGCCGGGGGACGAGGTCATTCTCCCATCCTACACTTTTGTTTCCACGGCAAATGCGTTTGCCCTGCGCGGTGCAGCCCTTCGTTTCGCGGATAGCGAAGCTGGCCGGCCGCATTTGGATACTCGTCATGTCGAGAAACTGATCACCCCTCGTACCCGCGCTATTGTCGTCGTTCATTATGGCGGCACTTCCGTGGACTTACTCGGCATAGCCGCCCTGGCTCGCAAGCATGGCATCCTCCTCATCGAGGACGCCGCTCATGCCATCGAGTCTTTTTACCACGGTCAACCTCTCGGTTCCTTCGGTGATCTCTCGGCCTTCTCCTTCCACGAGACCAAGAATATCATTAGCGGTGAGGGAGGTATGTTGGTCATTAACAATCCCGAGCTCATCCTGCGTGCCGAGATCCTGTGGGAAAAAGGGACAAATCGATCAGCCTTCTTTCGCGGTGAGGTTGCCAAATATCAGTGGATGGATGTGGGCTCCTCTTTCCTGCCATCGGAAATCACCGCAGCCGCCCTTTGGTCGCAGATTCAGGCCATCGATGATATTCAAAGCCGTCGGGTTTCCATCTGGCGGCAATACGAAAGCCACCTCAGTGATGTCGCCGAGAAATTTAGCTTTTCCCTCCCTCTTATTCAGGAGGGGGAAACGGTAAACGGGCACCTTTTCTACCTCACCTGTGCCTCTCTGGAAGAAAGGACAGCCTTGATCACCTGGCTGCGGGAACGCCAGATTCAAGCCGTCTTCCACTATCAGTGCCTCCACTCCAGCCCTTACCACTCGTTGCAATGCGAGCCCGACGACTTGCAGTCTGCGGATCGATTTTCGGACTGTCTTTTGCGTCTGCCGTTTTATTACGAACTCAGCGACTCCGATATTCGGAGGATCAGCTCATCAGTGCGCGAGTTTTATGAGCAAAGATAGTCCCACAGCACCAACACGCTCTGTCGAAGCCTCCCTCAGGGACGCTCCGGCGACCGTTCAGGGATTTCCCTCTTTTGCTCCAGACTTTGCCAATCTCCACCCCGACTTTCCGCCAGACTTGTTCCCGGGCTTGGCTGAGGCGGAGTCGAAGAGCTTTTGGTTCCAAGGCCGGAATCGCATTATCCAATGGCTGTTTGATCGTTTCCTGGGACCCGCAGCGAAGGATGTTCTCGAGGTCGGATGTGGAACAGGGTTTGTATTGCAAGGCCTTGCCTCAAGATTTCCCTCCTATCGACTAACCGGCGCCGAAGTGTACTCCGCAGGTCTTCAGTTTGCTCAGGAGCGAGTTCCCCAAGGCCATTTCTGCCAACTCGACGCTACCGATATGCCTTTCACTGGACTATTCGATGCTGTCGGTTGTTTCGATGTCCTTGAGCATATTCCCGACGATGAAGCCGCCCTGCGCGGCATCTCGCAAGCCCTTAAATCCAATGGCTATCTCCTTGTCACCGTCCCACAGCATATGTGGCTTTGGAGCGCTTATGATGAGGCTGGAGGACACAAGAGGCGGTATTCGCGTGGCGAGTTGCTCGGCAAAGTTCGAGCGGCCGGCTACGAAGTTCTCTACGCCTCCTCCTTCGTCACCCTGCTCCTCCCCCTCATGTTTCTGAACCGTCTTTTGCAAAAGGGAGATAAACGCAGCCATGCCGAGGTCTCCCGACAGTCTCTGCGAGACCTTACTCCCTCCGGCCCACAAAATCTCCTCGGCACTCTTTGTATGCGCTTGGACTTTCTCCTTATGCGGCTCGGCCTGAGCCTTCCCTTTGGAGGATCTTTGTGTTTGGTTGCCCGCAAGCCACCTCTTTCCTGAGCCGCGATTTTTCTATGCCATCCGCCATTGCCCTCATCCCTGCCCGCGCCGGATCGAAGCGGGTTAAAGATAAAAATATCCGTCTTCTCGCCGGTCATCCGCTTCTCGCCTATTCGATTCGCGCCGCTATCGATTCCGGGGTTTTTTCCAAGGTCATCGTCTCCACCGACTCCGAGGCCTATGCCGAGGTCGCCCGCCAATACGGCGCTGATGTCCCCTTCCTTCGCCCGGAATCCCTCGCCGGTGACAAATCCCCCGACTTCGAGTGGGTCTCCCATGCCATCACTTGGTTCGCCTCTCAAGGTCAGCCCTTTGATGCCTTCTCGATCCTTCGCCCCACCAGCCCCTTTCGCCTTCCCTCCACCATCCAGCGTGCGTGGAATCAATTCACTAACGATGGCCACGCCGACTCGCTGCGCGCCGTCCAGAAGTGTACCGAGCACCCCGGCAAGATGTGGGTCATCCGCGGCTCTCGCATGACCCCCATCCTCCCGTACCTGAACGAAGCTGCCCCCTGGCATAGCTCCCAATACCCCTCCCTTCCCGAGGTGTACGTGCAGAATGCCAGTCTGGAGATCGCCCGTACCTCGGTCCTTGCAGACACAGGTACGATCTCTGGTCACTCCATCATCCCCTTCCTCACTGAGGGTTTCGAGGGTACTGACGTGAACAACGAGACCGACTGGTGGTATGCCACCCACATCGTTGAGCACTTGGCCGCACCCCTCCCCCAAGTTTCCTGACTCTCCCTTCTTGAGCCTCCCTCCATCTTTGCGTAGTACCTCATCCATTCTTTAATGAACACACCCACTCTCTCGTTTGTACCCCCCTCGCAGTTTGCGGATATTCTCGGCCTTCCCGGCTCCGCCACGGACAAGGTCACTCTCTTCGCCACCCTCTGCCGCCTCAATACTCTCTCCATGATCGCGCGCGCGGGCTCCGGCCACATCGGCTCCAGCTTCAGTGCCATGGATATCGTCAGTTGGCTCTTCCTTGAGGAACTCAACCGCGAAGTCCCCAACGACCCCACGACCGTCTCCGATATCTACTTCTCCTCGAAGGGCCACGACGTCCCCGGGCTCTACGCCATCATGATCGCCTTGGGCATCATTCCCTACGAGAAGTCCCTCCAACTCCGTCGGCTCAAGGGCCTCCCCGGTCATCCCGATGTCAATGCCATCCCTGCCGTTCATACGAATACCGGCTCCCTCGGCACCGGCGTGTCAAAGGCTCACGGCATGATCCTGGCTCATCGCGCGCAGGGCAATAATGTCCGTGCCTTCGTCCTCACCGGCGATGGCGAGCTTCAGGAAGGTCACTTCTGGGAATCTCTCCAGCCCGCTGCCAATGCGAATCTCGGTCAACTCACCGTCATCGTTGATCACAACAAGCTCCAGTCCGATACCTATGTCTCGGATGTCTCCGACCTCGGCGACTTGGAGGCCAAGTTCCGCGCCTACGGCTGGCACGTCGCCCGCTGCAACGGCCACGACCTTCCCGCTCTCGCGGCCATCCTCGACGACTTCCGTGGCCTCGAAGACAAGCCCAAGGTCATCATCGCCGACACTCTGAAGGGCCGCGGCGTCAGCTTCATGGAGCCCGATGCCATGGAGAATCCCCGCCTCTATAAGTTCCACAGCGGCGCCCCTGAGCAGTCCCTTTACCTCAAGGCCATCGACGAACTCCTCGCTCGCGCGAAGGACCAACTCGCCGCTCTCGGCGGTGGCGACATCGCCTTGGAGTCTCAGGACCGCATCGCCGTTCCCGCTCCTTCCGCTCCGCAAAAGCTCGTCAATGCCTACGCCTCTGCTCTCGTCGCTCAGGCGGACAAGAATCCCCGTATCTTCGCTCTCGATGCAGACCTTGCTCTCGACTGTGGTCTTCTTGAGTTCGAGGCTAAGTATCCTGAGCGCTTCATCGAGTGCGGCATCGCCGAGCAGGATATGGTCTCCCGCGCCGGTGGCATGGCTCTGAAGGGCCTTCTCCCCATCGCCCACTCCTTCGCCTGCTTCCTCTCCTCCCGCCCCAATGAGCAGATCTTCAACAACGCCTCGGAGCGTCGCAAAGTCGGCTACGTCGGTTCCCTTGCTGGCATCCTCCCCGGTGGCCCCGGCCACTCCCACCAGTGTGTCCGCGATCTCTCATCCGTCGGCGGTGTCCCCGGACTCTCTCTCTTTGAGCCTTGCTGTGAGAAAGAAGTAGCCCTCGGTCTCGACTACCTCGTCAATGATCTCCCCGGCAGCTTCTACCTCCGCCTCGTCACCGTTCCTCGCGACATTCCATACGAGCTCGCCGCCGACTATCAGGTTGCCGAGGGGCGGGGTACCGTCCTCATCCAGGGCAGCCAGCTTGCCATCGTCGGCTACGGTCCCGTCCTCCTCCCGGAGGCCTATCGCGCCGCCCACCTTCTTAAGGAACGCACCGGCGTCCTCCCGACGCTCATCAATCTCCCGTGGTTGAACCGCGTGGATGGCGAGTGGCTCGATGGAGTCATCGGAGATGCCAAGCTTCTCGTCACCTTGGACAACCACCTCATCGAGGGCGGTCAGGGCCAGCGTCTCGCTGCCGCCCTTGCTCGCATCGGCAAGTCCCGCTCGTGGACCCCATTTGGCCTCTCGGACTTCCCGCCCTGTGGTCGCAAC
>Ga0351882_1088_pt1 | contig 30587 bp, 31 predicted proteins | sample BONcelFGM3001F13_FD_206762 | JGI IMG/M metagenome (GOLD analysis project Ga0351882, IMG submission 206762) | Enriched cells from coal bed in the Powder River Basin, Montana, United States - BONCAT cells FGM rep3 HSBNCT.FGM.300.1.F13 ... | reverse complement strand
CTTGTTTGGAAAGTTCTGCAAAATTGGGAATGTGTACATTATATTGCGCTAAATACTCACTGCCGTATTGGATGTTGTTGACGATGAGTATTTCATTCGTCAGGTTTTGGTTGTAGATGTCTGCTGTTTGGAGTACTCTATCCGCAATGGAGCCCATGAGGATGAGGGTGGCATCGGATTTTTGTAGTGTGTCTGTTTTGACGAAGTAGGTGCCGGCGGAGCGGAGGAGGAACACGCTTGCTATGATAGCCACTAGAATAAGGAGAAGTTTGAGGGTTTTTGGTTTCATGGCAGTCGTTTTGGGCGGAGGGCTGAGGGCTGAGGGCGAAGAGCTGAGGGCGAAGAGCTGAGAGCGAAGAGCTTAGTTACTTAGGGATAATAGCTTTGCGAAAGTTGGTGATTTTTTTACTTAATTGGATGAGTTTTTGGTTTGTTTCGACACGCTGATCTTCAGTTATGATATTTCTCTTTAAGAAAATGAATAGGATGTTAGCGCATTCAAAAACAGAGCGTCTTGAAATGTTTAGAAAGTTTGCAAAGTCCTTGTCAGAGAAAGAGCCTGAGCCTTCGGCGATATTGTTCGAAATACTCATACCTGCCGAGCGAAGTTGTTCTGCGAATTTATAAAACCGTTTATTATCTGCAAGTTCAGCAAAATCAAATAATTTATCGCTGATTTGGATGGCTTCTTGCCATATATCCATTGTTTCGAATCGAAAGTGTTCCATGATGTTTTGGGTTTTATTGGGTGATGAGGGCAGGGGCGAAGGGCGAAGGCACTTAGCTCTAAGCTCTTAGCACTATGCACTAGAAGACTTTCCTTAGCAACACATGACTAGATACCATCTTAAACCCATGGTTTTGGGTGAGGCGGTTGAGTTCGGAGATGTTGAAACCGGTGGAGACTGCATGGATGTATTGTATCTCCTTCTCTTTGAGGTGTTGTATGGTGAAAGCTTCGAGCATGTCGGCAGTGTGGTGGTAATCGCTGGTGGAGGCAATACCGTATTGGAACAGTAGCGCTTCGGTTTTGTTGATGATGGCACCGGAACGGAAGGCTATTAACTCTTCGGTGTGGGTGTTGAAAATGCCAAGTAAAAACTCTTTAGGCCAGGAACGAAATGATTTGCAAAGATTTTGGATATTACGATTGGCAGCAAAATCATGAGTTATGAGGGGATCATTTGAAAAGCGGTCATCACAGGGGTTTTGGTTGAGGATGTTAATGCATTTTTCCAGAATTGCTTCGTCTGTAATAATCGCTGCAACAAAGGGATAAAAAGCTCTGGTACTATATTCTGCGTCAGCTGTATTTAAGGTAGATTTGATGCGGAATTCGTTGAATTGGTAACCTGCATGTTCCAGCTGATGGATACTGTCCAGTTCAGTAGCACTCAACTCACAGTAGACATAAGTTGGAAACTGCGGAGGGTTAAATGCTGTAAGCTCAGAGATTGATTTCCAATCTTCGATTTTGATGATTGGTATTTGTAAGAGCTTGGATTCGAGAGGGAGGGTTTTTGTTTTCATTTAGAGAGCTTGGAAGGGAGCAGAGAGCGTGAAATCAGGGAAAAGAGCAGTGAGTTGGGCGTTAATTGGATGAGGTGGATGGATAGATGAGTTTTATGAGGTGCGATAGCACTTCATGAGATTTTGCCATGGGGCCGTGGCCGGGGCAGATAATAGTGTCTGGTAAGAGGAGGGCGAGTATTTTTTTCAGGCTTTCGTGGCTTTGTGCTTTGTTGCCCAATGGTAGTTTGGTTACTACATCCAAGCCCGGGATGTAGCTGTCGCCGGTGAAGAGGTAATCTCCGATTTTATAGGACAAACAACCAGGGTTGTGGCCAGGAGTGATGTATGCTTTTGCAAAGATTCTATCAAACAGCCTGATTTCACCACCCTCATCAAGCAGGTGTGGCTTCTCCCCTATAAATATTATTGGCTGTTCGTGGTAGAATGAGAGGTTCTTTTTTGGATCATAAACTCCTTCTGCAGTATGTTGTGAAGCATAAATCTTGCAACTTGGAAAATGTTCCAATAATTCATTGATAAAAAAGATATGATCGTAATGGTAATGTGTAAGTAATGCACCTTCAATACGTTGTTGAGGTGACAAATCCCGCATTACCTGATCAAAGCTCCCTAAATCAACAAGCCAAACCCCGGGAGATTTGGCTTGCTTTAGTAAAAAAGTGTTTGAGTTGAACTGCTCGTTCACGTAACTTGTTACAATCATTACTTGTGGAACTACCCCATGAAATCAAGGATGTCTTTAACTGTTTTGAACGAATTGATTTGTTCGCCTGTGAGTTTTTTGTTGAACTCGTCATCACAGAGCACGATCAAAGTAAGTTTTGCCATGGAGTCGTATTCCGGAATATCGCTAAGTTTGGTGTCTTCGTTAAGGGTATTTTCGTCCTGTTCGAATGCATCTTCCAAAAGTCTGATTTTTTCTTCGTTTGTCATAATGATAATATTTATTTATTAGTGATTACGTTGTTAAAAAACCTCCGTCAACAGGTAATGAAGAACCTGAGATAAATTTCGAAGCCGGACTGAGTAAGAACATGATGATATTGGCTACATCGGCTGGTTCACCAAGCCCAAGGTATTGTCTGGCCAATGTAGGATCATCAGTATTATTATTCATTTCGATGAGTTGCCGGAATGCAGGCGTATCAATCTGCGCCGGCATAACCGTATTAAGACGAATACCCTTTGGAGCCAGCTCTTTGGCAAGACATCTAACGGCTGCATCCACTGCTGCTTTGGAAGCTGCATAAAGGGTAACTCCAGCACCGCCACGAATGGAGGCAATAGAGGAAACACTGACAATGCTTAACCCGGAATTGAAATGGCCTTTTTTTGTTATTATCCTCACCAATTCAACAAATGCCCCGAAATTAATATTCATGATGTGCTGTGCCTCATCAGGTTTGATCAGGTTGAGGGGTCTTCGTGAACGTACACCCACACAATTGACAAATCCATCCAAAGGGCCAGTATCCAATAAAACATTCTTAAGTAAAGCTTGCAACGATCCAATATCAGCCAAATCAATTGGATAATGGCGGGCATTTACACTTAAATCATCGGCCAAAGCTTTTAAAGCCTTCTCATCCTTATCTAATAAAACAAGATTAGCACCAGCCTGATGCAGTTGTATCACAGTTTGTTTTCCAATACCAATTGCAGCTCCGGTAATTAAGATTGTTTTATTGCTAAAATCAAATGGATTTGACATGTTATTCATCTTAAATTGTATACCCACCATCCAGGACCAAGGCTGTACCGGTAATGGATTTAGCTGTATTGCTTAGCAGGAATTGCACTGCGCCTGCGATTTCATCCGGTTCGATGGCACCTAAAAGCTGTTTCTTGAAATCGTCATTTGATGATAATGCGCGATTATTTTCAATGAAATCCAAACTCATATCTGAACTAACCCAGCCTTTCTGTATGCTGTTGACTCTGATTTTTTTTACTGCCAATTCAGCAGCCATTGATCGTACAGCCGCATCCAGTGCTGCTTTGGAGGCTGTATAGGCTATTTTTGATTTGAGGCCTTTGGTGCTACTTACTGATGAGAGTGCAACGATACTGCTACCTTCGTTCAATAAATCCTTTTTAGTAAGTAAACGCGAAAGCTCAATGAAAATATAAAGATTTGTCCGCATCATATCATGTAAAAAATCTGGCTTGGTTAAGCTTAAAGGTCTTACGCCGCCTTTACCGGCAGCAAACACAAAACCATCAAAGGGCTTATGAAGAGATAGTTGCGGCTTTAAAGTAGCTTCCAGATTATCGAGATCACTGAGGACACAGGCTACACTTGTGAAAGCATCATTGGACATGTCAACAGAAAGGTCACCAAGCACAATCACATTAGCACCAGCAAGCAGCAAACCTTCAAGGATAGCCTTGTTGATAGCAGAATTATTGGCTGCCAGTAAGATTTTTTTATTTTCGAGTGATGCCATCTTATGCAAGCCTAATGGTTTTGTAGTCGCTTGACCATGCGCATGATGGCTTCGGCAGAATTGAAGTTCTCAGGGCTTAATTCGTTTACCCGAATAGCAATTTCATATACATCATTCAACTCTGAAATGATCGAAACGATATCAAACGAATCGAGGATGCCGTCATCCATTAAATTTTGCTCATTTCTGAAATCAACATCCGGACGAATTCCATCAAGAATTTCAAATAATCTCTCCATACTGTTTAGTTTATTTTAAGCAAAGATACGGTTGATTTACCCCCGTAAACGAAGCCAAATTTACGATAAAGATTTACAGCACCCATATTATCCTGAATAACCCAAAGGGCATATCTGGTGTTGTCATCCATTTTGTTTTCAAGAATATAGCTTGTAACCAATTCATTGGCAATTCCTTTTCCCCTGAACCTTTCATCAACAGCAATGTGTCCAAGCCAAACCACCTTATTTTTTATCTCAAATTGCAAAACTCCTGCTATTTCACCTTCATGATAAGCACACAGCAGATTGCTTTGGGCGCAATAGTTGCTCAACTCATGCAAAGAAAGTAAATCTCCCGTGTATCTATCGAGTGCTTTTTCGAGCAGCTGATGGGTAAATACTACTTCAGCCTCCTGTTTAGCAAATGTGACTAAAGTGCTACTTTTCTGACTTGCAGGTATTTCTATTTTATTCAATGCTGCAGTAAGATTGTCGCGTGTTAAATGTTTGTTGAAACCATGTTCAGACCAATAATCAAGAATCTCAGCAGGCTCATTCGATAATCCGCGGTAAATGATCTCCATTACAATGGGTCTGTCATCAGGCAGCTGAATGGTTTGAGCGAAATTGTTGATATAGAAGTACAGCTGATAAAAGTCATGTTTCTCAAGCAAGAAAATAACATTGTCTTCTGTAGTTATGAAAGATAATTTTCCCTGAGCAATATAGCTTGTATAGGCATCGAGGAGCACATAGTTGTTCGTGCTAGTCCCCTTTCTAAAGGAAGCACTAATTAGCGAGGAGAGCTCATCAATGTTTTGAAGTTGTTTCATTTTGTGAATCAGCTTATTTCACCGTTCTTATACCAGGCTTTGATGAGGGTGCGGTCAATCTTTCCATTCAGATTGTAGGGCATATTTTCGAGCCCGATGATGATGTTTGGAAACATATATTTCGGGAAACGATCTTTGATTCCATTGAGTATGTATTTTTTTTCTGCATTTTTACCTTGATAAACCAATACGATTTTTTGTTTATCATGATCATAAAAGCAGATTGAAGCATCGATTTCATCCATAGCGTTGACAGCAATCTCAATTTCTCCCAGCTCAACTCGTTGTCCCATGTGTTTGACTTGGTTATCTTTACGAGACATGAACATGATTTGGCCAAGTTCATTATAGCGAGCTAAATCACCAGTACGATATATCACTTCGGGGAAACTGCTGTTTAAAGGGTTTTGGACGAAAGCCTCTCTGGTTTTCTCCGGATTATTGTAATACCCCATTGCCAGGCAACAACCTCTTACACAAAGCTCTCCGGTTTCATCGCCGGTGACAAGTTGATTGTTTTCGTTGAGCAGTAGAATTTCAGTATTTCGGAATGGAATCCCAATGGGCAAGACTTCGTCATCTTCAAAAGGACGGTCAATAATGTAATGGGTACAAACCGAGGTGATTTCTGTTGGGCCGTAAAGGTTTACGAACCTTGTTTGAGGCAAGTATCTGCGCCAATAGTTCAACACCTTGTTGTGCATTACCTCCCCCGAAAACATGACCTGCTGCAGACAGACCGGTTTTTGAATCTCAAAAGCATCTGTATTTGCAACCAATGCAATGGCTGCTGCGGACCATAGAATCACATTGATTTGGTATTTCAACAGGAAATCAGACAGAGAGCCTGTAAATGTAAAGCAGGTTTTCGGGATTATATACATGGTACCGCCCGTCTTCAAAGTACAGTAAATATCCTTGATGGAAGCATCGAAATAGAATGGATTTTGATTTCCGAAGACACATTCCTGATTAAAATTAAAAGTACTTACGAGTGCTTCTGTCATATCCACTACCGATCGCTGACAGGTGATCACCCCTTTAGGAATGCCTGTTGAACCTGAGGTAAAAGTGGCATAAAGGGGATCGGTATCGATTGCTGCCCTACGGATTTTATCCAGTTTGGATTGATCAATGGGATACTTGATGGCTTCTTCATAGACCATTGTCTGCAAATCGGGCGCCATATTTTTAGCAAATTCTGTTTCAGATTGCAAAACAATGGTTGCAATGGGCTGCAAAGTTTGAAGGATCAACTCAATACGCAACTTAGGCATCTGCTTGTCGATGGGAACATAGAAATTGCCGCTGTAAGCCACACCCATAAAGAAGACAAGGCTCTCGATATTTCTATCTACAAAAACAACAATAGGTTTTCGACTGGCGTTTCCTGTTTCATCCAGAATTTTAGATCCGATACGTTTGGCCTGATCAATTAACTCGGCGTAGGTAATGCTTTTGTCGTGTTCAGCGAAAACCGTTTTTAGCGGGTACTGCCTCCCGGAATTTTCAAGATATTCTAGCACGTTGATGATCATATTCTCTCAATTTTATTAAAGTTCTGTTACTGATTTGATTATTCCTTCTTCAAAGACTGTGTCGTCCTCGATAATTGGCAGAATGTCGGCAGTATCAAGCTCAAGACCAGTTACGCCCCATGATAAACCAACGCCAAAACCACACAACATCGTTCGAATTTTCTTTGATTCCAGGCCACCAAAATTATCGCAAAGCGAAACAATAGGGGAAGCCCCGGAAGTATTACCATAGCGGTCGATGGACATGACCATTTTTTCAAAGGGAATTTTCACCTTTTTAGCAATCTGCTTCAGGATGTAAAGGTTTGCCTGATGGAATGCGAAGGCATCATAATCTTCGACTGTAGTACCAGTTATTTCGAGGTAATCTTTTAAAAGTTTAGGAACGTCAGAAATGGTAAAGGTAAATACTGATGTGCCCTGCATGAAGGAGTTGTGCAATGAGCGCTTGTTGCCATCCGCACAAATTTCCACTTCATGACTGGCATTCAGGTTTCTGTAGCCACCACCCGGGACAATTAAATATTTGTATCCCGTGCCATCAGACCTTACCAAGGAGGTAATTTTAACAGACTCATCTGTTTTTTCCAATAATACAGCTACGCCGGCATCACCCACTATCATGATGGAGGCACGGTCATCTGGGTTGGTGGTCTTGGAAGCGGTGTCGCCCAAAACTAGCAATGCTTTTCTAATATCTGAATTGTTCATCATCGATGCTACTACCTGAAGACCATAAAGCAATGATGAGCATCCCAGACTGATGTCGAATACGGCTGTTTCAACAGAAAGTCCCAAACGTTTTTGAATGACAAAGGCAGAGGCCGGGCGACGGTAATCCGGACTGGTGGTTCCAAAAACCAACGCTCCGATTTCGTTTCTGTCAATATTTTTCGCTGTCAATAACCTGTCAGCAGCGGTGTAAGCCAAGTCAGAGGCTGTCTGAAACTCGGTGGCGCGATGTGTCTGGACAATACCTGTCATGGTCATGAACTTATCCACTTCTTCGCTACCAAAACGGTCTTTGTAGCTTTCAGTTTTAACGATGTTTTTCGGGACAGCCGCGGCAAGGCCGGAAATGCGGATGTTGTTGAAGTTGAATGTTGGCATGGGATTTATGTTTTAGTCGATAGTTGATAGTTGATAGTCGATAGTCGATAGTTGATAGTTTGACCTATGATAGTCGATAGTCAGGAGTTGATAGTCAATAGTCGGGAGCCAGTTTGTTATTTTAGTGGGGCAAATTTTTTTGGGTTATTGATCATAGCATGGAGCATTTTGGATACTTCTTCATAGCTTGAAATGAAATTAGTATGTTCCTGTTCTGAAATGTATTTGCATTTTAAGGCGTAATCAAGCCAGACCTCGGTTTCGTATTCCTCGCCCAATGCGTCTGTTAGTTTACTAACGAAATGCTTTATATAAATTTTTTTGGCCCATCCTTCCGCAATGTTTGATGTTACTGACCTGGAAGAACGACGGATTTGATCAGTCAGGGAGTATTTCTCCTCTTTGGGGAAGGTTTTTGATATTTCAAATATCTCCATCGCAAGCTGAAATGCTTTTTGATAGACTTTGAGTTCTCTGAAGGAGTTTATTGTGGACATTTTTCTTTAAGCGATAGTTGATAGTCGGGAGGCGATAGACGATAGTCTGACTAATGACTGAAGACTAATGACTATAGACTTAAATATCCGTTTTCCTCGCAGGGTTTCCAAAGTAAAGGCATCCGTCTTTTGTGTTGCGCATGACGTAGCTGCCAGCGGCGATGCGGGTGTTGTTTCCTATTTTGATACATTGGAGGACGACTGTGCCGATGCCGAAGAAGTTTTTGCTGCCGATGGTGGTTTCGCCTGAGATGCGGGTAAGTGGCATGAAGACATTATAGTCGCCGACTCTTACATCGTGCGCCAAGGCTGAAATGCTGTTGAACTGGTTGAAGCTGCCGATGGTGACATCGCAGGAGAAGGAGCATCCTCTGACAATGACGTTGCCCTGACCGATCTGAAGGGATTCTTTGTCGGCAAAGAAGGCTTCGGGGTGGATGATGTTGGGAAAATCAATGTTGGGGTTGGTGATGCCGTTTACCAGTTTTTGAAGGATATCGGGGCTGCCCACTGCAAAAGCGAGGGAGAGGGGTTCGGTCCATTCGTTGAGGTCGTTCAGCTTGCCCAGAACTTTTCCGAAGTGCGATATTTGAAGCCCTTTCTCTTTTCCGTCATCGAAAAAGCCAACAAGTTCCCATGTGAGAGTTTTTTCGTTGATGAGGTTTAAGATGCAGGCCACCTCTTTGCCGAAGCCACCGGCGCCGTAGATTGCTATTTTATTCATATTTTTTTGAGGAGACAGGAGTTGATAGTCTTTAGTCGATAGTTGATAGTCTATAGTCTATAGTCAGGAGAGTGTCATGTCATTGCCTTTGAAGGGGACGCCGCTTACGGAGTCGGCTGCGTTGATGCCTTCGCGTTTGAGGACCTTTAACAAGGTGAGAAACAGAATCTTCATATCCAATGCGAATGATATGTTATCTACATACCAGACGTCCATCTCAAATTTTTCTTTCCAGCTGATGGAGTTTCTGCCGTTTACCTGTGTCCAGCCGGTGATGCCGGGTTTCACATCATGGCGGCGTGCCTGACGCTCGTTGTACAATGGGATGTATTTGGGCAATAATGGACGAGGGCCAACCAAACTCATTTCCCCTTTGAGCACATTGATGAGCTGGGGCAGTTCGTCCAGAGAGGTAGCGCGAATAAATTTGCCAATTTTTGTGATACGGTATTTGTCGTGTAATAGTTTCCCTTGTGCATCCCGTTCATCCGTCATGGTTTTGAACTTAATTATTTTGAAGAGTTTGGCGTTTTTTCCGGGACGGGTTTGGGTGAAGAAAACATCAAATCCCTTGTTTGCGAAATATAAACTAATTATCAGGATGAATATAACCGGAAAGAGAAGTAACAATACAGTCAGTGCAATTAATATGTCGATAATAAACTTGATGGAGGTGAGATACAATCTTTTCATAATAATTATGCAAAATGCGCCATTATGGTGTTGTATGATTGATCTACCGTGTAGTTCTTTAACATGAAATTGTAGCCGTTTAATCCCATTTCCAATATTAAAGAATGATTTCCGACCAACTCATTTAGTTTTTTATTGAATTTGTCAAGTTCCCCGCTTTCTAACCACAATCCATAATTATTTTCTTCCGCAATTTTTCCCATATCCGTATTGCAGTCAGTTGCGATCAATACAGGTTTTTTAAACTCCAGGTAATTCAGTAAACGGGATGGATAATTTGGTATTGTATAACGTTTATCAAGGAAAATCAACCCAATATCGCATGCACTGAGAAGGCTGTCAAATTCACTTTTTGGTAACTGGGTAAAGAATAGGATGTTTAGAGGATTTTCCTTTTCGATGAAATTTCGAATTCTTAATGCTTCAGTTCCTGAACCAGCAATAACAAAAAAGACATCATCCCTGTTTTTATTGGCAACTAAAACCCTAATTAAAAAATCAATACCCTGTGGCTTCCCTAAATTGCCTCCATAGATGCAAACTGTCTTATCAAAAGGTATAGAGTATTTTTTCCTAACATTTATATTAAAGTTTGGCGGGTATTGATCAAGATTTAAGGGTGAAATACTATTCGGACAAACTTCAAGTTTTGATGCCGGAATTTCGGGATTGTTATTTCTGAGATAATTAACATTAGCTGGCGACATGCAGCCTATAAAATCAGAAACTTTATATAAATCAGTTTCTTTATTTCTAAAATAATGATAGAGCGGATTATTTTTGCTTAGCATACATAAATCAACAGCATTTTGAGGGAAAATGTCTTTTAGAAGGAGGTAAGTTGCTGCTTTATGTTTTCGTTTTAGTTTTTTGATTAATCCATTGAATGAAATGGGTGGGGTTGAATAAAGGATCAGATCAAATATTGTTCCTTTAAGATGTTTTTGAATTGCCTTGTCGAAAAGGTATTCAATTAAAATTGTACTGATACCTTTTTCAACAACATTTGTCTTGGTGATATTTAGTGATTGAACCAGTAAAGTGGTTACATTCCCTCTTTTTTTAAGATTTGTTTTAACTCTGGATCTTCGTTCAGCAGGTGCCACAATAAAAACTTCATGACCCTCTTCAGCGAATTTTCTTAACAAATCGGGATAGATTCCCCGGTTGTTGAGGCTGCTGACGGCAGTGGATATGGATAAAAAAAGTAGTTTCAATTTATATGTTTCTCTTATTGTATTGAGCTTTTATAAAGCTCAAAGTAATCGTTAAACCTGTCATCTTGGTTGTAACGATCAATGGCTAGTTGCCGACATCTATTGATATAATGCTCTTTTCCTTTTGAGTTGATCTCTTCGACTGCAAAAAGAACACCTTTAATGTCACCAGGCTCAACAATTATACCTGTTTCTGTGGTGACCAGCTCCGGACTGGCTGTTGCATTATATACGATTGCTGGTGTCCCACAGGCAAAACCTTCTATAGTTGTCATGCCAAAGGTTTCCTGATAAGAAAGGTTAAGAATAACGTAAGATTGTGAATAAAGGCTAGCCAATTCCTGAATACTTTCTGTACGTTCTATTCCTATCATATTAGACGGCAAAGTGCTTTTTTGTTGTTTAGTAACTCCAACTAAAACAATAACATAATCTGACGGTAATAATTCTGATAAGGTAATATAATCATCCCATCCCTTGTTCTTGCCCCAAGCAGTTGCTAAAGCCAACAACACCTTTCGATTTGAAAATCCATATTTAGCATCTATTTCATACGACCAATTCATAGGATAAAAATCATTCAAATTGATACCATTGTGAATCACTTGTACAGTATATTGATTTAAAAACGATTCTCTGACCATTGAAGCGAGCCATTCTGATACTGTGACAATGGTTAAATTTGTTAGCTTGTTAAAGACTTGTTTTTTTATGTCAAAATTTCTGTAAGAATTATCCATGAATATTGAAGAAGGGTAGTTTTTAGTCTTTGGGCATTTTCCACAGTGTGTTTTCCATTTTTGACAATTAATATCAGAAAAATAAGAGCAATGACCAGTAAAAGCCCAACAATCGTGTAGCGTCCAAATTACTGGTGCATTTTGATTTGATAAGTAATCAAATAATAAAGGATAATTCAAATAATAGCCATGTAGATTGTGAAGATGTATAAGATCGGGTTTAATACTATCAATTTTCTTTAATAATTCATAAGTAGCCATTTTTGAACCTAATCCATGCTCGTCAAATAATCTGGTTTTTAGGCCATGTAACTTATTATCGAATGAATTTCCAATTTTTATGGTTTTGGACTCACTTAAAGTAAGAGAACGACCAAATGCAATATAACTGTCCCAGTTTTTAGAAATGACATACTTTCCTATCTCCTCCACGATTCTTCCAGTTGAACCCATATTTATTACAGAATTTAATTGAAACACACTTCTCATAATTTTTTTCTCAAAAAAATATCTATAAATGTTGTCTTTAAATCCTCTTCTTGAATATATGAAAACTCGGAGCTAAGTTTTTCGCGAGTTAAGCCTTTAGTAGTTGCATATCTTCTTTTAAAGTTGATGATTTGAAATCCTGCATTTAATGCAAATTCATTATGTTTTGAAGCAGGTAATCTGTTAATAGCCCAATCATTAGTTCCTTTAATAGAATTCCATTCTTTTGTTGAATAAGCCCAATGACCATTCCAATGTTTTGTAAAACTATGGCACTGAAAGTCAACTAAATGAGAAGAGAAGCCATCCCTTCTTAGCCACTTATGCATAGCATCATAACATTCTTTCAATGCGTCAACATGCTCAAGAACACATTGTGAAAAGATGTAGTCAACACTTTCAAAAACTATTAATTTTTCATCAGTCCAAGGTGCATAGTATTTGATAAATTCCGAATCCGAGCCATTTGCTATTATTGAATTCCTTATTGAATTTATTCTTGATTCTTCTAATGATTTCGAAAGAATATCCTCTGTTAATATGTGATGTGGAAATTCAATACCCTCACAATGCCGATTTTTAAAAATTGTTAACATAGATTCAAAATCATTTAGCAAGCTATCCTTACCAATGTAATTTTGAATATCAAGAGCATAATATTCACTAGAACCAGAAAGTAGAGCCGCTATACCAGCCCCTAAAGTACTTCCAGGGCCCAATTCAGCCACTGTATGAGGCATTTGTGAATGTCCTAATGCTCTAAGTATTTCTAGATGTCGAATCCACACACTAAATGAATATTCAGAACTACCACCTGTACCAAGTGGAAATAAGTAACTAAATAGACTTAGTCTCCTTAATCTTCGAACAAAATAGGTTTTTAAATTAATGTTGTTAAAATAGAAATTCATAGTGTTGTACTTTTTGATGTTAAAATCATACTTCCTAATTCAGCCGAGGTTATGTATTCAACCTCAGGCCATTTTTTTGTAATGATTGACAATAACTGGTCTAACTGCTTAAGACTATGTGAAGCATTCTGAGGATCTATAAAACCAATATAGTTTACCCTATGAGAGCTGATGATAGCCGGTTTTTTCCAGCGAAAAGCATTCTCAATTTCTGCCAGACAAGTATTTATCCAATCAATATTTGTGTCATCAGATGGCTCAAACCCAGCATTGCGCGTGAGGTATATTTGCCCCAGTTTATTGCGCTTGCCCAGCCAATTGAACTGAATTGAAAATTTGCCATTACCAAGTGGATATCGCTGAATTTTATAACGGGTTAAGTATTCTACACCAATTTCTTTCAAAGTTTTCTCCAACACTTTTGGTTCGGAGCTATTGGAAGCAATGAAGTGACGAGGTAAATATCCACAAATCTCATAAAATAGCTTTCCGGCATCCTGAATGATTTTTTTATAAGGCAAAATATCTTCCGGTGTTTCCGGATCAAATGCAGCCAGATAATCCGGCAACCGCTGCCCTTTGAACCAGGATGCTCCAAAGGATTGATGATCAAAAGCCAATCTTAGTCCTTCATTGCCAGAATGCAAGGCTCGCATCCATTGGTCTACATTAAGGTGTTCACGCCCATGCAATTGAGGTACAAATAGTCTTTCATTTATACCCGTTTGCCAAAGATCTCCAACTTTTTCATGTTGCGGATACCTTTTGCAGGTTTCAAGAAAAGATTCGAAATGATATTCAGTAAAACCCGAAGCCTTAATTTTATCAAAATCCGGGTTGGCAACTAAACACATTGGCGTTAATACAGGATGCCTTCCCGTGGAATCTTTATATTTTGATAAGACCTCAAATAAATTTTCCAGATCCTTGTTTGATTCCAAGGCATCGTATCTTGTAAAGTTGGAACGGTTCAATTCCAGTCCTTTTCTGACCATCTGATTGTAAGCAGCTTTGCTTTGTGTACGAACACTTCCCCAATCGTCTGATTCTATGACGATGATTTTGCGATTGGTGCGCCAGCCAAGGACGTTACTTAAATTTTTTCTGAGATCAAACATGATGCGCTAAAATAAAATCAAGATATTGTTTGGCAATTTTTCCGAAATTAAAATCCTCCCTTACCTTATAGGCATTTTCTGACAGTTTTTGGCGTAAATCAACGTCACTGATTAATTTTTCCATTGCGGAAGCTAATTCATATGCGTTGCCCGGTTTTACAATTAACCCATTGTTGCCGTTATCAATAATTTCATTTTTACCCTCAAAAAAGTCGGTTGAAATACAGGCAAGGGGAACAGACATTGCTTCAAGTAGCGCGTTGGGGAAGCCTTCCTTAAGTGAAGGCAGCACAAATATTTGGGCTTCTGATAGTTGTTGCCTGAAATCTTTCAGGTGGCCATGAAAAATTACCCTCTTTTCAATAGCAAGTTTAGCTACCAGTTTTTTAAGATTCTTCATCTCTATTCCATCGCCTACAATGCTTAAATCCCAGCTGTCGTTTTTAAGCCTGGCAAATGCTTCAATCAAAAAGCGATGGCCTTTTTCCGGAGAAAGCCGGCCAACAGTTACAATCCGTTTTTTAGGTTCGCATTGAATTTTAACAATCGCATTAACGGGGTTATTGATTACCTTGATATTATTTGAGTTTGTCTTTTTTTGCAGAATATCTTTTGCAAAAGCTGATTGAGCAATTATTCCAGATGCTTTTTTATAGAGTGTTTTTTTTAATATTTCACTTGCCAATGGCAATTTCGCGAGAGGGTTCATCCGATCGGTAAGGTACAATGGATATGAAAGTCCTAAATTTGCAAGTACCATATAAGGATTGGTCCATTCGCTAAAAGCAAGTATGGTGTCCGGCTTATACTTTTTAAATTTTTTTCTGGCAAATAAAATCATTTTGAACGCATAGGCATATTGACTGATATTTTTTCTTGAAAAATCAGGTTCGATAAGTTCAATGGACTTGTGTAATGAAAAAAAATGCTCACTCTGATACAAGGCCAAAATCGTTACATTATGACCTTGCTCTGCAAAATAATTGGCAAGGCTTACCGAAGCCCTTTCTATACCGCCGCCCGCCAGGCCGTTGTTGATGATGAGGATTTTAGTGTCTTTCACTATAACTGCGAATCATATCTTCAACCATCCAACCACATGGATCAATTTTACCGGGATGCCATTTCAAATTATTATCCCAAAAACCAAATTCGCACTCTCCTTCGTCTATTGCAAAGGCATAACTGATTTCAGCCAATTCGTATGACAGCCCAACCGGAATAAGGTCAACGGCAAGAGTTTGCATATCAAGAGTTCGCGCTATTTCAAAAGATAATTTGATTGCCTCTACAGGTATTTTGGAACCATCATAATCTATATTACCACCACCAGAGGCGCGAAAGTCATTTTTTCGAACGTATCTTTTCATTGCATAGCTCTTATTGCCAACAAACTGAACCCTGATATCAAAAGAACAATCAGGGATAAATTGCTGAAAATAGACATAACCCTTTTCTCTGCCTTTAGATTGTTCTATCCAATATGGATAAACAATATGTGCAATTTCTTTAATAATTTCTTTAAAATCACCATCATTTTTCATGAATTTCCTGAAGGCTTCCTTTAGGCCAACCAATGGATTATATTGTCTAAAACCCTTTCCAAATGCTTTATTGATGTTTCTTATGGCTTCTTGCTTACTTCTAATCAGTTTGACATTAGAACTTCCAGCACCTCCACGTAATTTAAACACAGCAGGAAACATATACTCTTTAGCCCAATTTAAAGCGTCTGTTTTCGAATAAAATGAAAATGATGGTATTAATGGTAATTTAAGTGCTTCAAGTTGGTACTTTTGCCCAAGTTTATCATCAAAACTCCAGCATGTTCTCCAATTAGGGTAAACTAATTTTCCTGATTGTTCAAGTGAAAACAAAAGTTGTTTAGCAAATAAGTAATCTTTGGGGTTTACCTGATGAAAATGCCACATAAAGATTTCGGTATCTTCCAGGTGCTTAATTATATCAGAATGGTAAGCATTTACAATTTTAAATGGGATCTCATTTTGTTTACAATATGAAATCCAGCCATCGCTGTATGACCCTTTGGAGTGGTGAATTGCAATTTTCATTTTTCATTTGTATTAATTAATTCTCCTAATTCTACACTGGTCATAAATTCGATATCTGGCCAGCGTTTAAAAATCTCAATAAGTAGTTTATTGAGCAAATTTAAGGAACGATCTCTGTTCGCCTCATCTATAAAACCCACGTAATTAATGCGATGCGACGATATGATAGCAGGTTTCCCCATTCTAAATGAGATTTCAATTTCTTTTAGGCACTTATTCACATAATCTGCATCTGGATTAGCGCTTGGTTCGAATTCAACATTTCTTATAAGATAAGTCTGTTTTTGTATATTATTTTCACCTAGTGTGTGTCTTATTTTATGAAACCCTGAATAATATCCCTTTGGGACAAGTTGATTTTTACTACCTTGAATGTATTTTACACTTTTTTTGAATAATATTTTTTCTACCTCCGAATCCCAGGTGAAATTTCCAGCAATAAATGATTTTGACTTATAACCAAAAAGTGTTTCAAATATATCAAGACCATCGCTAATAATGTGTGCTTTGTCATGTCTGTCTTTATCCGAATAAAACTCTAAGGGAACGATATATTGATTTCCTTGAGATACTTTATTTTTGGAGAAAATACCTGGCATCTCTAACTCAAATGAAAAAGAAGCATCTTCATTACCTTGCGTTAAATCAAAAAGAAATCGCTGCACGTTTAGATGCTCTCTTCCATGACTTTGCAGAAAGAATAGACCTTCTTCAGCTGCCTTTTGCCATATTTCCCAATTTCTGTGGTGATTTGGGTATTTTTTAAAAGTATCGGTTAATAATTCGTAATAATATTCTGTATAATTAGATTCTTTAATTCTGGCAAAGTCAGGATTTGCAACAAGACAATTGGCTGTAAATACTGGGTAGCGACCTGATTGATCCTTAAATGAAATAAGAAGATTAAAGAGTGCTTCTAAATCATCCTGAGAAGCCAATGAATCATATCTTGAATATATATTTTTATTGACATGATATCCGTTTTGAATACAATAATTATATACTTCCTTTGAAGGCATTCTAATACTGCCCCAATCATCACTTTCAAATACTATAATTTTACGGTTGGTGCGCCAACCGGGAAAATTATTCCAGTATTTCTTAAAAGTATGTGCTGCTGATTTAATTAGCATGATAATGACTATGAAATATTTTTACTGTGCTCAATATTTTCTTCAAAGAATTTATACAAACGTGCTGCCTGAACAGTTGTATTAAAAGTCTTTTCAGCCACAATCTTGCCGTTAAGCCCTATTCGTCGGGCGTTTTCTATATCAGACAAAGCTCTTTCCATTGCATCTGCGAAAGAATCAATGTCGCCAGGCTCTGCAAGAAAAGCAGATTCATTATCAATTAAATATTCATGAATCTCGCCAACTTTTGTAACGCAAACAGGATTGCCTGTTGCCAGGTATTCTCCTAACTTGGTAGGAAATCCACCTTGTGCTTGTCTTGAATCTGGTCTTGCCATTACCAGCAGACTGGCTTGTTGAAGGAAAGTAGGTATTTCATCTTTTTGCAAAACCCCGATATTAATAATTCTGCTCCTGATGCCACTTTTATTAACTATTTCATCATTTATAGCAACATCGTAGTGATAAAATCCTGCCATATAGAGTTTATGATCAGGAAACTTATCTGAAATTTTGATGAAAGAACGAATCAAAATATCAACACCGTCCTTTGCATTATTAAAGGTTCCGGTATAAGCGATATATGGCTTTATAAAACGAGGTTCTGTCTCGGACTGACTGCCAAATCTGCTCATATTCACCGTCATAGGAAGATGTAATATTTTGACTTTAGCGTGTGATAATGGCTTGTAATGCTCTATCAGGTTCTTTGTCATTATGCCAAGCAAATCAATAAATTTTAGCGAATCTAAAAATATTTTGTTTTCTTTTTCGGCCTTTTTTAGCTGCAATTTATTGCCCAGCTTAACATGCCCTTCATGCAGATCATTATATTCGTTAAGTTCCAAAAATGATTTATATTTCAGGCAATGTTTATTCGCATTGTATGCAGCAAGTACATTGTTTTCAAAGGTTAACCATACAATGTTAAAGTCGGCTTTGAAATAAGATTTTGAAAACCGCCTTATAATTTTTAAATAAACACCATGAAGCAGGTATGTGTTAATTCGCCTGAACCAGATATTGGTATTAAAAGCAGGTATGAGATATTTTACGGCAAGCTTATTTGATTTAAATGGTAATCCTTTTTGCTTAAACTCATTGTAGCTATTATATCCACCAGTAATCAAAAGTGTAACCGAAACGCCTTTTTCAATCAATCCGTCGAGTAAACCTGAATAACGGTTACCTGAAGCAGACGAGTCAAAGTAGGGATTAGATGAGCGTATAAATAAGATTTTCATGCTAAAATTAAGGTGTCTGTTGTTTCTCCGAAATGCTCTTTCTGAAAACAGCATAAGCCACGCCAACAATGGTCAATGCGAAAATAGCGTAAGTTGAGAGTAGCACATATGTGCCTGTAAATGAGCCAATAATTAAGGTCGAGATAGCCGCAGTAACAAATACGATAAAAAAAGGATCTGCATTTGGTAATGAAAATATTCTCCTGCCAAGTAATGAAAAATAAATAAAAATGGCTGACAATACAAACCCCATAATGATACCATTTGTCCTGAGTAATTCAAGATAAATGTTGTGTGAATGAAAATCAAAATCAACTTTATTAATACTTCTGGTGGCTGCCCGAATTTCAGTAACTGTTAGAGGAGGCCACCAGTTCATATCATAACCTATATCCTCCCAAACTCCAACCCAGATAGGTGCCCTGTCTTCAAAAAATTTCATTCCTATTCTGTTGGTTAATGACTCAATTGAATTAACTTCTTTCATAGATTCATCCAAATAGTCACTGTAGTCATTTTTCTCAAATCCTGTAATGGCATAAAACAACAATAATAGTACAACAATGAAGGCTGAAGTGCCTGTTGACCTGCGTAAGCTATTAAACTTCCTTTTAAAGTACAAGCTTGCTAAAACAAAAGCAAAAAAGGTTGTAAGGTAAATTGTAAACGTCGTGCTAGTCAGGATAACAGAGGATAAAATGATTCCTGCTCCAATAAGGAAATATGCTGATTGTTTCCCTTTAACATTACTATATAAAAAGTAAGCTAAAAATGCTCCAAAAAAAGGAATAGTGTAAAAGTTCAACCTTACATTTACAAAAAGAGGATTAATAAGATTAACATAGCTCAATAGGAACAACAAAACCAGTGACAGCATTAAAACTTGCAGTACTTTTCTGTTGAATGACTCCATAATAAGGATGCCATAAAAAAAAGCAAACATTGAAAAGTAGAGTTGAAATTGATTTAATACCAGGCCAGCCTTCAAACCAAATACAAATATTTTTAATCCTGATAGATAAAGAATGTATGGTAGAAATATTAATAAGAGAATAAATACTAGATGCACACCATAGCTTTTTAATTTCTTATAATTAATACCTGACAATACTATAACAGCAAAATATATGATAAATGAATTTGACATGTAGCTGCTGATTATTGCTAATGCTGGCAATGAACCTGCATCTTTTTTCATTATCAACCATGTGGCGTAAAGCATGATCAATAATTTTGTGAATGCAGGTCCAAATAAAATAACAGGGATTAAAGCAAGGGAAAATATAAGATGATAATAGATATTTATTTTCGCGTTCATTGTGTTTCTGGCCTTTAAATGGGCAATTCAATCATATCCCCTAATCGTTGATTCCATATAGGAGGTGAAAAATTTACAATTCCGCCACTGTTGTGAAATGTAAATTCACCGAAGTAAATTCTGCTTTTGATGCTGTAAAGATCTATCCGCACATGAATTATATCCTGCGAAAGCAGCTCTGCAATTTTTAACATCTCAGAATAATTTTCAGGTTTACTCAATTCCATATTTAGTGGATAGCTACCCGTTGACAAATCTAGAGGATCAAATTCAATATCGTAATAATTGGCACTCTTTTCAAATCCTTTATTAGCTGTAATTTGCAATAGTTCGGGTTTGCCATTAAAACAGAAGAATTTATAATCCGTTAATTCCTCCTGGGTTTCATCAAACATATACTTTTCAGCAATAATGCGCGGTACAGCATGTTTATAAGGATATTCTCTTGATTTAAAAAAATAATTCGTTTTAAGTGCTTTTGTTAATTTTTTTCGGGCTTTGGAAAAATCAAAAGTTTCTTTATCCTTGCAAACAATTACATTTCCACTATCATGGGTTGTTTTTAAAACAAACTGAGGGGGAAGCTGGCTGAAATCAATTTCTTCAAAGCGACTCCAAACGCCTAGTAAGGGGATCAAATATTCGGAACCCAACATTTCTGTTATGATATTCCTGACCTGAAATTTATCAACCATTTTAGAATACAAAGGGTTGGTATTGTGGAGTTTCAACCATTGAATCTTTTGAGTGAACGTTTTTGGGTTCTTCAAATTCAATGCTTCACCCATTGCCAGGCGATAAAAAATTTTAAGGTATAACCGATCTGATGGAATCCAACGTGCAATCCTAAACCAAAAGGGGAAAAGCCTGCCCAATAAACTAACATTTATTAAATGATAAAGAGTCATTTTTTTCTACTCAATGGTCAAAATTGCTTTATTCAGATGAAGGTTCTGGCCTATTACCCCGTATTTTCAGGATTTCCTTGTATGTTTTAGTCTGCATTTCAACAACATCAACATCTCTCTCTCTTTCTTTACTTCTTTTCACTGACATAGAAGAAAGTTCCAGCGCCAAATTAACATTTTTCAACAATTTAATAATCTGGTTGGCACACCGTTTATAGTCCCCGGGAGAAAAGAACAATGCCTCCCTTTCGGGCAAAGCCAATTCAGGCATGGCACCTGCATAGCTTATTACCGAAGGTGTACCTATACACATTGCCTCAGCCAGAGTTAGAGAATACGATTCAACAAAAGATGTAGAAACGAAAACAGATGCTTGCTGCAGGTTTATACCAATCTCATTGCTGTCAATTGCTCCTAACCATACTACGTTTTGTTCAAGCCTGTGCTTACGTATCATGCGTAGTATCAATCTAAGGTAGCCATCGCCAAGCCAATCATGTCGCCCAACAGCACCGGCAATTCTTAATTCAACATCAGGAAAAACATCCCTGACAATGGCCAATGCATTAATAAGGATATGTAATCCTTTCAGACTATAACCCCATGAGGCAGTATAAATGACAGGTTTCGAATGCTCAAAACTTAACCACTTACTGCAGTGCAAAAATGAATCCCTCAACACTCGTTGAGTCCGGAAGAAACGGGCACTTGAATTGATAGGCATAATTTGAGAATCGGTCCAATCCGATTGTGTTTCAATAAAATCAGCCGCCCGGAGCATTTGCTGCTCAATCAAAGTTTCCTTAATAAAAGATCTCCGTATAGCTAATAGAGATGAATTTGTTAATATTTCCCTAAGTCCAACGGTTGAAGCAACTTCCCGAAAGGAAAGCCCTTTCAGGATTGTTTCACCAATACTTCCAAGTACACCTTGAATGGTTAAAAGAACAGGGATATTTTTGATAGCCTGAAAAGGCAATAACTTAAATGGGTTCTCACTACCCCATACATGAATAATATCGGGATTAAACTCTTTTACTGCTTGTTCAAATAAAACACAAACCTTTTGAGGCGGCATCCCTTTAATTGCTATTCCATGACGAGGGATACCCCACTGCGTAATATTATTGTACACGGATCTGCTAATGTCTTTTGTTTGAGATTGATAAGATATATTGCCGAGAATAATGCCATTATGCGCAGCAAGCCTGAGTGCCATAGCCTTTTGCCAGACACCTGATTGTTTCTCTTCCTTATCATCAAAGATCGTGGCGGAAATCCATAAAATTCTCATAACCACTAATTTATTTTCCTGGAAACAAACATTAACTGATCATTTTTGAGGCTCTTGTAATCTTTACACCTTTAAAGATCAATTTGTAAATAATAGGAAAGTTGACCATTATATAAACAAGAATCTTAATACGAAAAGGAGAAGTCTTGAATTCAGCAGTTCCGTTAACCGTTTTGTAGGTGAGTTTTATATCATTTGCTACTTCTTCTAAAACTAACGTAATCATTAATTTACTGTCATAATTTGATTGATGCAGTATTCCAAATAACGTATTTAAATATTTAGTTTGAGAAATTATAGCGTATTTTGGAACGTTCTTTAACATGAAATCACAAACAAAGCGATTAACCTTTATGGTTTGCAGGATTTTTTTCTCATTATACTCTGCCCTGCAAACACTATCCTGCCTAATCAGCACATTATAATACACCTCAGAAGTATAAACAGCTCTGTTGCACTTAGCCAAAAGCTGAGGAGTTAGCATTTCATCAATACCTATGTTTTGTTCAAACACAATGATATCTTTAAAAAGTTCACGCTTGTAAAGCCTTACCAGTGTTGGATGCCTTAAAACCTCAAAATGGGTTTTTAAGATAGCTTCATTTGTCGTATTGATAAGATCAATATTCTCAAAGCTAGATCGCTTTACTTCTTCACCCTGCGGATTGAAAGCTCTGATACCAAACGAAACCATATCCGCATCATTATCCACAGCAAGTTTTACCAAACTTTCTACTGCATTAAGTTCAAGCCAGTCATCGCTATCTACAAAAAGGACATAATCAACAGTATTCAACTCAAAAGCAACTATATATGCTGAACCTATGCCCCCATTATATTTATGGATGGCAACAATTCGTTTGTCTTTTGAAGCGTACTCGTCAATGATGGCTTTAGATGAATCGGTTGAGCCATCGTTAACCAAAATTATTTGCAGGTTATTGTAAGATTGGTTTATAACCGAATTAAGACATTTTTTTAAATATGTCTCAGAATTGTAAATGGGAATGATAATTGAAACCTTTTTCACTCTAGGTCAATGTTTTTATTGGGTACATATTTCACCTCTTTAAATATCAACTTATTGCCCAAATCATCCTCAAGGTATGCGTTCGGGTATGGATCGGTGAGGCTTCTAATGAAATTATATAAATATTCTAATGATTTATCCTTAAAATCTTCTGGTGTAAGTTTGCTTTCTAATGGTTTTCTTCTTTTATAGTATGATCCTTGTTCAATTTCCTGAGCATATGCCTTAATGTTTGGATATGAATCAAAAAATTTATTCAGAAGTTTCACTGAGCTTGCTACAATATTAGTAAATATCGAATTCATTGTATCACCACTTAGGTCTAATTCTTCTTTCAACCAAATATCACCGGCATCGACTTTTTCATCAGACAGCGTCATTAATGATACTTTCGATTGCTTAATCCCATTAATTATCTGATGCTGTATTGGAGAGCCGCCCCTGTATTGGGGCAAGTCTGATGGATGAATCCCAAGACAAAGGAATTTTTTTGTAATATCCTCACTTATTAGCCAACTCCAACCAATGAATAGAATAACATCAATAGATTTTGGATCTAATTGTTGCACTTCAGATCGAAACGCTTCATTAGAATCTATTTTTCTTACGATATTTACTTTAGAATGATTTGAAATCTTTCTAAAAATTTCAAATGCCCATTCTCTGTATCCACAAAAAACAACATTAATCATTTTTTTTGAATTCTACTAGTTTAATTATAAGCCTACCCTTTTCATCCTCAATATATCCATTTGGATATGGGTCTTCAAGACATCTGAAAAAGTTATATAACTTCTCAGTATCCATTCCTACAAGTTGCTCTTTAGTCAACTTGCTATCTTCCGGTTTTCTTTTTGGCCTCAAAATTTCTTCGGATGGCCATTCTCTCCATTCAATATTTGGGTAGTCATTTAAATACATATTAAAGAGCGCTTTACTGGTAACCGTCATCTGTTCCAAGATATCTTCCATATTACCGCTAAGCTCCAAATCCACTTCATGCGAATAAAGCCTGTTATGTGTATGAGCTCGTGATGAATTTTCATCGTGGGTAAAACTAAAAATACGGTGTTTAGACCGTGTAATTCCATCGATTATTTGCAACTGTATAGGCGTGCCGTAAGAATATCTGTCTAATTCAGCGCAATGCACCCCAATGGCTTCTATCTGCTTAACAATCTCAGGTCCTAACTCTTCGCTCCATCCACAAGAAACGATCAAATCATAGTCTTTTAAAGAAAGCCTTAGAAGTTCCTCCTGCGTTTTGCATAATTCAATCTCAGAAACTCTTGGATGTTTTGCAACAGATGGATAAACATCCAAAGACCATTTACGGTAGGCTAAAAATATTACTTTCATATATCTAATTTATAAGTTATTTGTTCTTTAACAACCCACCACCCACTTGGCAAGGCCAAAAAGCTTTTGTAAAAAGTTGTCACACCAGGTAATACTTTTTGATCACCAAAAACACTGTAGGCATTGTTGTTCAGGTGAACTCCGGAAGCGTAAAATCCTTTCTCCCTGAAAAGTTTCAGATATGCTCTTTTATCTGGAACTAAGATTCCATAAACCCAGTAATTTGGTAAGGCATTCTTGTTAACTACAGATGCTGTCTTAGGCAAACGTTTTATGATTTCGTTCCAACCAGATGCGTTTTCACGCTGTTTGTCAATAATTCTATCAGCATGTTTCATTTGCTGTATGCCAATATAACTCCCTATTTCCATGGGGGTTGCGCTGTGACCAACAATTTCAATATCACAGGCCGGGTTTATTTCGCCAAAATTATCCCTGAATCTACTGCGGTCAATGCCTGCATCCCGTACCAAAAGACTTCTATTGAATAAAACTTCATCTTTGAAAATGACTGCACCACCATCGAGCGTATTGGGAAAACGCACCGGGTTAAAGGAAAAAATAGTTACATCACTGCCCACATTACCTATCCTATTGCCCTTGTATTCACTGCCAAATGCTTCAATTCCATCATCAATTACAGGGATGCCAAATTCTTTTCCAATTGCATTGATTTCGTCAATATGGCCAGGGTATCCGCAGAAATGGTTATGAATAATGACTTGAGGATTTTGTTTTACTAAGCTCCTTACACTCTCTGGATTGAGTGTGCCCAATTTTGGATCAACATCTGCCCAAATAACCTTGATGCCCATCGAGAGCAATGGCTGTGTAGATGCGAGGCAGGCCATAGGGGAAACAATGGCTTTATCACCCTGCTTCAGACCTAGAGTTGTCAGGGCAACAAGAATTGCCATGTTAAATGTGTTGGTCACCAATAGTTTATCAGTGACAAAATACTGTCTCAGTATGGTTTCAAATTCTCGCCCGTATTTCCCGTATGCCAATTGTCCGCTGTGCAGTATCTCACCCACCAGTGGTACATCAGGCATAAATGGTTTGTAAAGTGGTATCATGATTTACCAACCTTTTTTTATCGTTTCAACAATTTTATGTTTATCATCTTCGCTAAGCCACCAGCCACAGGGTGTATGCACAAAAGCATCATAGAAAGCATTCAGGTTGGGCAGTTGAGCATTTTGCGCGTTAAATACGCTGTGTCTGTCATTTCGTAAGTGTAATGGAGAAGCCATAATGCCATTGTCTGCCATCATTTTAACAAAATCATCTCTTCTTTCCACTTTAATGGTATAAAGCCAGTAACTCGGAGAAGTATTGGGATAATAAGGTATAATCGTCAATCCATCAATTCCATTTAAATGCTGGTCAAAAAATTTTCCATTTTCGATGTATTTCAACACATTTTCTTCCAGATGTTCCAGTTGCACCAATCCAATGGTAGCATTTACATTGTTCATGTGGTATTTGAAACCGGCTTCTGTAATATCACTTTCCAAGCGGGGCACTTTTTTATCCAAGCCAAACCAACGCAACTTTCTTGCCCTGATATAATCTTCCTCGTTTTTCAGGCAAAGTAAACCACCGTCAACAGTTGTAAGATGCTTGATTGCCTGAAAAGAGAAACAGGTATAGGGAGCATTGTTCCCAACATATTCCTCCTTGTACTTACTCATGAATGCATGAGCAGCATCCTCAATTATCGGAATACCATATTTATGCGAAATAGCATTGATTCTATCCATATCGCAAACCATTCCGGCATAATGCACCACCATAATGGCTTTGGTTTTTTCGGTGATATTGGCCTCAATAGATTCAGGCGAAATTAGTCCTGTAATAATGTCCACATCAGCAAATAGGACTTTGGCACCAGTCAGGGCAATGGTTGTGTTGGTTGGCTCAGCAGTCAGTGCTGTGCTGATTACTTCGTCTCCTTCCTTAACGCCAATCAAGGTAAGTGCAATATGCAAAGCAGCTGTACCTGAATTTACGGTAAGGCAATAAGGATTTCCGAGCAGTTCAGATAATTTGTGTTCAAATTCGGCAGTAGCTTCGCCTTCGGCAACATAGCCACTGTAAAGGATTTTTTCCAACCGGGGCATTAAGGCTTCCGAGGCAGGGATGAAAGGTTTGATTAAAGGTATCATTTGATTTGATTATTATGTTGTTGCAATTTATTCTGAGGCTACCTGATAAAATTTTTGATAACAGGTAATTTTACCACATTTGAGATTACAATGTTCCTTTCCTGTTTATCAAGTCCCACAAAATAGATAATTGCCAAAGTGATTAGAACAGAAAGCAGAGAAACTACAAGAAAGCTGATCAGGCCTTCATCGAAAAATCTGCGTAAAAAAAATTGAGGTATAATAAGTAAGGATACAAAGAAGGCGGGTGTCAGAGTAATAGAGAAATATTTTGAGAATGTGAATTCTGTCAGGCTTGCTAAAATTCTTGTTTGAAAAAGAAGAAATATGATTTCAGCAGCTATGAAAATTATTGTAATCGAGTACGGTGGTAAGCCCCACTTGTATAAAAGATAAATAACAGGCAAGGTTGACAAAAATAAGAAGCTGAAAAATATTTTTGTTCTCCTTATTCTGCCAGTGGCATCAATGGTAGCATCAAATCCACTTTCCAGACAACTTATCAAGCCATGAATGATTCGTAAAATTACAAAAGCTGCAGTATAAGGCGGAACCACCTTCAGCCACAGAACAAGGATTGTGTCAATTGACAAAAGTATTGGGACAGCCGGAATAAGCATGATGAAATAAGTGAATTTCGATAACTTGTAAACAAGAGTCAAAGAACGTTCCTGATTTCCGCCACTATAGCTTTTCATTATCTGAGGCAAAGCTGCCTGATTGAGATTTTTTACAAACGAAAAGACAAACTCGTTTACCCTGGAAGCTATACCAAATGCGGCATTTAGCACAGTGCCGAAGAATATATTAATGATCATTGCACCACCCTGATTGGAACCAACATTACCAGCAACATATACCAATTGCCATCCAAAAAACCTTGAAATGCCTATGTAATCTGATTTCTTTCTGTTTAATTTCCATCTTACAGCCTCATTATACTTCAACTTAGAATATATAAAGTAAATAGAAGCGATAATAATTTGAATGGAGAGAACATAAACAGCATAGATTCTCAGCTTGTCTCCATCATGAAACACTAACAATAAAACAATACCGAGATTCAATATGGAGTGTGCAATTTCAAAAGATGCCCTTACAGTAAACTTCTCGTAAGCAGTAATCAATCCCTGGAATGGGATAATAACTGTTCCAATTATTGCGCTGATTGTAGATAAATGAAGTACAAATAGCGCATCAGAAATTTTAGAAGCGTCAACATTTAGAAAATTTCGCACATACCATACACCAGCTATTTCAACGAAAATCAAAAGGATTAAGCCAAATATTATATGAACTACCAATAATGTGTTAAAGATTTTATTTAATACATTGCCGGTTTTTTTACCAATTTCAATCGCTATAAAACGATTGGAGGTAGAAATCATGGTAGTATTCAATACATTGAGCATTGATACAATACCGCCAACAATAGCATAAAGTCCAAAGTTATCGGCTCCCAGCTCAAGCAGAACAATTCTTGAGGCATATAATCCGATTACGGTAGTAATAATCAGTCTTATATATAGAATCAGACTATTTCTAGCTATAGCTCTGTTTTCACTCATTCAATTCGAACTAAATACTAATAATTTACTACTCATGTTTACTCATGGTTTTTATTGTTTTACAGTATCACTGTGTTTTTTTTCCTATGTGAGACACTGTGTTTTTCCTCTGTGTGATACTGTGGAACTTTCTTGTCCTTTATCTTTTGTCTTGGCTCTTTTTCCCCTTCGACAAGCTCAGGGCACCGCTTTTGTCTTGGTTCTTTTGTCTTCTACCTACACACTCCAGACGGTTCGTTTGATGTGTCACTTATTGGGCTTCCACTCGCCTATTGTTAATCTTCAAGCAATTTAACCAATTCTGCTGCATTAAGGTTGATTTTGGAGAATGCGAACCATTTTTTTCCCAAGTCTTTCAAGGAAGCTCCGATGTGGTAAATGTCTTTGTTATCGATGATCAGAAAGCGGTCATGCGATTTGGTGAAGTGCTTCAGTTCGATAATGGGGTATTGCTGGTTGTGTTTTTTGAGGTCTGTTTCGAGTTGTTTGGATAGCTTTCCTGTGTAGATTGTTGCCGAAGTGCCAGTTTTTCTCTTCGATAACAGATGCAATATAGACTCATCAATATAATTATCAATCAGTATGATAGAATTTTCAGCTTCCTTAACCAGCCGTGAAACGAACTGCCAGGCATCGAATACCTGCCCGTCATAAAAAATACCTTCGTTAGGTTGAAGGTTGGCCTGAACCATAAACTCGATTTCATTGATCCGGCCTTTGATTTGATTAACTTCCTCTTCTACCCTGTTAAGACGGTGATTTACGACATGGCCTTTTAACAGATATTCTTTCAGTATCTTGTTGGCCCAGATGCGGAACTGTGTTGCATTTATTGAATTTACCCTATAACCAACCGATAATATTACATCCAGGTTGTAATATTTGGTTTTATACTTTTGATTGCCATCCGCTCCCATATGTTCCAAAATGGAACATGTGCTATCTTCATCTAATTCGCCGGAAATAAAAATATTCTTCAAATGCTTTGTTATTGCAGGTCTCCTCACTCCAAACAGCTCCGCAATTTTGGCTTGAGTTAACCAAACCGTCTCATCTTCAATCCTTACTTCGATTTTTAACTGAGGCTGGTTACTGTATGAGAAAATAATTATTTCGTCTTTTTCCATAGTAATTGGAACGTGGATTTTTTTGTTGCACTGAGTTTCATAGAGTTTGTCACGGAGGCTCTCAGGGGTTTATTATAATCACTGTGTGACTCTGTGCTTTTCCACTGTGATACTCTGTGTAACCTCATTCACTCCAGACGTTTGGTTTCTCGCTGATTTGTGCAGATTTGTTTCTCGCGGATTACCGCTGATTATTTTTCTCGCTGATTTGCGCTGATTTGCGATTTATATCTGCGTATATCTGCGAGAGATTTTTATTCACTCCAGACGGTTCGTTTGATGTAGTCGGTATAGCCCAGGATGATTCTCACTACTTTTTCACTCACGTTTGGCATTGAGTAATCTCCCACGGGGCGGAAGTGTGTGGTGCGTGATTCGTGATTCGTGATTCGTGATTCGTGATTCGTTGAGCGAGAACCTATTTGTTGATACTGAAGCTGAATAAGACATTGCAAAATCCTTTCCGGGTTTAGCCCGACCATCATCACGCTGGCTTCTTCCATGGCTTCGGGGCGTTCGTGGGCTTCGCGGATGTTGAGGGCGCGGAAGTTCATGATGGAGGATTCTTCGGAGATGGTTCCGGAGTCGGAAAGGACGGCAAAAGCGTTTATTTGGAGTGCGTTGTAATCAGAAAAACCCAGAGGTTTCATCCATTGGATGAGGGGGTTGATTTTATGATCGTGATTCGTGATTCGTGATTCGTGATTCGTAAGGTGTTCGAGTTTTTTGCGGGTTCTTGGATGGGTTGAAACGATAATTGGATATCCATACTTTTCCGCAATGAGGTTGAGTGAATCAATCAATCCCTTGAAGTTCTTTTCGCTGTTGATGTTTTCTTCGCGGTGGGCGGAGACGACGAAGTACTTTTCTTTTTCGAGGCCAAGGCGTGTGAGTACGTCGGAGGCCAGGATCTTGGGCATATAGTGGTTCAAGACCTCAAACATGGGGCTGCCGGTTTTGATGATGCGGTCGGCAGGGATACCTTCGCGCAGCAGGTACTCGCGGGCGATGCTGCTGTAGGTGAGGTTAATGTCGGAGATGTGGTCAACGATTTTGCGGTTGGTTTCTTCTGGTACCCTTTGGTCGAAGCAGCGGTTGCCGGCTTCCATGTGGAAGATGGGGATGTGGCGTTTTTTGGCGGGGATGGCGCAGAGGCAGCTGTTGGTATCACCTAACACTAAAAATGCATCTGGTTTGACTTCCTCTAATATGGGGTCGATATTTATAAGGATCTGGCCAATCGTTGCCGTGGCGGTTGCTCCGGCGGCGTTGAGGAAGTAGTCGGGTTTGCGGAT
>Ga0351882_1086_pt1 | contig 30681 bp, 31 predicted proteins | sample BONcelFGM3001F13_FD_206762 | JGI IMG/M metagenome (GOLD analysis project Ga0351882, IMG submission 206762) | Enriched cells from coal bed in the Powder River Basin, Montana, United States - BONCAT cells FGM rep3 HSBNCT.FGM.300.1.F13 ... | reverse complement strand
AAATTTTTATCGTAGGTCAACCAAACCAACAGGCTGATTCCCTGAAAAGCAATAGATGGCATTCCTTTCATCAGATATCCCGCGGCAGCCAGTGCGTAGGATAACAGAAACATAGCCAGCCAGTTTCGCTTTTGCGAATACAGGAAGATTACTGCAAAGGAAGTCAATGTTACCAGCGAATAGGTAATGTCGATAAGTCCTTGAAATGAATCCCAGAAAAGGATACGTGCTGAAGTAATCCACATCAGCGAGACGATGAAAGCATGGGTGCGGCCAAGAGATTTTCGTGACAACAGAAACATCACAACTCCCATCAGCAGCAGCGAAATTACGGTAGGCAAGCGTAAAACAAACTCACTCATATTTCCTGATATATGAGTGTATGCTGCTAATATCCAGTTAAATAGCGGTGGTTTATTGTAATAGAACTCCCCATTTATTGTCGGATTTATGTAATTTCCTGAAATTATCATTTCGAGTGTAACGATGGCGCGTGTTGGCTCGTCTGAGATCAGAGGCATTAAACCCAAATTAACAAACAAAGCAAATGGAAGTAAAATGGCAATGACCGTGAAAATGATTACCGGGTGGGTTTTAAGCCTTTCGACAAAGTTTAGCATTGACAGGCATTTTAATTTAGTTGCAAAATTAGCTATTCTTCGCAAGGGAATATTAACAGAATATGAAATAGACAACTATATCCGGGTTTTTATATCTCAAGTTTGAGTAATTTTGTACACTTTTTTAACTGCATTGACTGATATATTGATAATGAAACAAATAATAACTTCATTTTTTAAACAATTGCTTTTCTGGATGTTACTTTTTGCCTTTTCCAGAACTGTGTTTTTACTTTTCAATTTTAATCTGCTACGAATCGAAGGTTTGCAGTTTCCAGAAGTCATGGCTTCATATTGGCATGCCCTTCAGCTTGACTTTGCAACAGCAGCTTATTTCATGATGTTTCCCTTCATAATTCTTCTTATACAGTCGGTTTATAGTCCAAAATGGCTGAATAAGGTAAACAAGGTTTATGTTTTTATTGCAGTGTTTCTTTTTAGTCTGCTCACTGTGGTTGAGTTAGGGATTTATCCCGAATGGAAAACCAAGCTACCCTTCAAAGCATTTTCATATCTGAGCAATCCGACGGAGGTTTTTGATACCATTTCAACCGGACTATTTTTTGGATTGATTGCTTTGTTCTCCATAGTTTTTGCAATTTGTTATCTGCCTTATATTAAGTGGTTTTACAACGATTTATATAAAGTAAAGAAGAATTATCTCTTCACAATATTGTTTGCACTGATAATGCCGGTTTTGCTGTTCATCACGGCAAGGGGAGGGGTTCAGCAGATTCCTATCAATCAGAGTGCTTCTTACTACTCAAATAAGAACATTCTGAATCTGGCTGCAGTAAATTCAGGTTTTAACCTGTCAATCAGCATTATAGAGAATTACAAGAATTTCGGTAAAAATCCTTATGCATACTATAGTGATGCCGAAGCACGCAAAACGGTTGAGGCACTTTTTGCTGTTGAAAAGGACACAACAATCAGTGTGCTTACTACGCAGCGGCCAAATGTGGTGCTGTTGATTCTCGAAAGCTGGTCAGCCGATCTGATTGAATCATTGGGTGGAGAAGCAGGTATAACCCCTGAATTTCGTGAACTTGAAAAGGGCGGTGTTCTCTTTAAAAATCTCTGGGCTACCGGTCCACGGAGTGAGCAGGCAATGGGAAGTATTTTCGGTGGATTTCCGGCACATCCTATATCATCCATTACTGTGCAGCCTGATAAGTTTTCCAAGCTTCCAACCATCACCAAGAAACTGATAGAACAAGGTTATCATACTTCGTTTTACTTTGGAGGTCAGTTGATTTACGGAAATATCAAAGGTTTTATTCTTTACAACGGTTTCAGCCGGATAATTGAAGGCGCTCATTTTGGCAAAGAAGTGATCAAAGGAAAGCTAGGGGCGCATGATGAGTTCGTGCTTTCAAGGCAGATTGCTGATCTTAACAAGGAAAAGGAACCTTTCTTCTCTGCTTTATTTACACTCAGTTCTCATTCCCCGTATGATCAGCCTATGGAGCAAGTGCTCGACTGGGGTGATAATGAGCAACCTTACATCAACTCAGCTTATTACACCGACCGAAGTCTGGGAAATTACTTCCGTGAAGCACGAAAGCAGCCATGGTATAATAATACTTTGTTTATTCTGGTGGCAGATCACAGTCATAACTCATATCGTAACTGGTCTTTCACAACTCCGAACTATCATAAAATTCCGATGCTGTTTTATGGCGAAGTAATAAAGCCTGAATATAGGGGAACATCTGTACAAGCATTTGCTAATCAGTCGGATATGGCAACAACTCTACTCCGGCAGTTGAATCTGGATGCTTCCGGATTTCATTGGAGCCGCAATCTGTTTAATCCTTATACACAACAGTTCTCCTATTTTTCTTTTGAAGAAGGTTTAGGTTGGATTCGTCCACCGTCAGGGCATTTTACTTACGATGCTCGCATCAATCATTTTAATGAGATGTCAATCCCCGAAATAGCGCGCGATTCTGTCATCAGAGAAGGCAAATCATATCTTCAGATATTGTTCGAAGAGTATATGGCATACTGATTTCCGTCAATTAAAAACCTTTGTCTGGGTGAATAAATGTGGTTTTTATTTCTGTTTATTTGTATTATTGTACATTGATTTAGCCTTTGAGGTTCGTAATTTTTTAATACCTTTCAAATAATGCCATTTTGCTTAAAAACATTGAATATTTCGGCTTATTTGCAGGTTACAAATTGCCCCTGATTGAGATAAAGAAAGACACTCATTTTCAATCTTAACAGCCTTACTAATCCTAACAACCTCCAGTTAAATTGAATCTATCTGACAGAATAAATAAGTATTTCTATCACAAGAGCATATCTTCACAACTGAGGATAAGCACTTTGGCAATTGCATTAATTTCTGCAATAATAATCGGAGGTAGCTGGACTTATTTTGAATCTGTAAAGCTGAAAAAAGAACTTGAAGAAGAAAAAACAAATTATTATCAAACTAAAAATCAATTGGTTGAAAATGAGGTAATGTCAGCAATTGATTACATTGAATACAACCGGTCACTTTCGCAGGAAAGGATGAAGAAGGAATTAAAAATGAGGGTTGATGAAGCCTGGAATATTTCCTCCAATATATACAATCAGAACAAGAACAATAAATCGCGGGCTGAAATTGAGAAAATGATCAAGGATGCCATACGCCCGATACGGTTTGCCAATGAAAGGGGAGATGTATTTATCTATTCATTGGATGGTTATGCTGCACTGTTGCCCCGAAGTCCTGATTCGGAAAATTCTTACAGTCTCGATTATAAGGACAATTCAGGAAATCCTGTTGTTAAAAATGAAGTCAATCTTCTGAAACTGATAGACAGAGGCTATCTGGATTACTATACCAGAAGTGAATATTCAACCTCTGATTCTGTGCTTCTTAAAAGTACATATATCCGCAAATTTGAACCTTTGGGCTGGTATTTTGGCAGCAAGGACTACCTTTCTGATTTTGAAACTGACCTTAAAGAAGAGTTGTTAAAAAGAATTTCGAAATTAAGGTTTGGCTCGGATGGATATATTTTCATCAATTCAGTTGATGGATTGGCATTAATTTCAAATGGCGAAAAGCATGCTACACCATTAAATATTTACAATTCAGGTGATACCAATTGGATATCAGTTTTTAAAGAGCAAGTCAAAATTTTTAATGGAAGTGGCAAAGGTATTATCAAATATAAATTCAGGCGGCTGTTAGCTGATGAATTTGAAACAAAGTATTCATATCTGGGAACAGTAAAAGCATGGGGATGGATTATCGGTGCAGGTTATTATGAAAATGAAGTAGAGAATCTTATTCTTGCAAAGCAACATGAAAAATCACAAAAGCATAAACAAGTTGGTCTTCTGATTTTTATAATTCTTTTGGTTATTTTAATTCTAATCTGGGTGTTCTCCGGATATTTGGCAAATAAAATGCTTCGAAGTTTCAGGTCGTTTGAATTAAACTTCCGAAAATCGATACTGGAATCCACAGAAATGGACCCTGAGGAACTTGCTTTTCTCGAATTCCAGCAACTCGCTGAATCAGTTAATGGCATTACCCGGCAATTGAGTTCTATCAGAATAAAACTAACCAAAGAACAATCCTTGCTGCGTTCACTGATTGACTCAAGTCCGGATTTGATATTTTTCAAAGACCTGAACAGTAATTATGTTGGTTGTAACCTGGAATTCTCAAAATACCTCGGAATCAGCGAAAATGATTTAATCGGCAAAAACGACTTCAACTATTTCTCCAAAGAAATGGCTGAAAAGTACCACGAAGATGATAGAAATATCATCAGAGAACACAAGCCTATCAGAAGCGAAGAGTGGATTACCTTGCCCAATGGAAGTATGCGATTGATGGATACTTTTAAGGTTCTTTATTACGACAAGAATGGCGAAGCAATTGGCATTATGGTTATTAGCCGAGATATTACTGAAAGAGAAGAGACCAGACTAATATTAAAGGAAGCAAAAGAGAGAGCCGAAGAAGCAGATAAATTAAAAACGGCATTTCTGGCCAATATGAGTCATGAAATCAGAACTCCAATGAACTCCATTGTTGGATTTTCAAATCTGTTAACAGAGGAAAATCTGGATCAAAACGAGAAAAATGAATATATTCAGCACATAAATCATGGTAGTGAAACATTGCTTAAACTTATTGATGATATTATCGATATTGCAAAGATTGAAGCCGGGCAGTTAAGTATAACTCTCGATACCTGCAATCTGAAAGAATTGATCGATGAGCTTTACATAATGCATACAACGCAACTCAAACAAAAAAATAAACACCAAATAAGCCTTTTTAATGAGATTGTTCCATTAAGTGATGGTTTCAACATAGTAACCGATGAGTTCAGGCTTAAACAAGTGTTGAGTAACCTGTTGGGTAATGCAATAAAATTCACACAAGAAGGCAAGATTACTTTTGGCTTCAAGCAAATTAATGATATGCTTGAATTTTATGTAAAGGATACCGGAATCGGAATTTCTGCTGAAGGGCAAAAAGTTATTTTTGAACGTTTCAGACAGGAAAATCATTCAGGATTAAAGCATTCAGGAGGAACAGGATTGGGGTTGGCAATTTCACATCACATTTTAGAATTGTTGGGAGGTTCCATCTCAGTTAATTCAATACCTGATCATGGATCAGTTTTTACATTCACAATTCCTTACAGAACAGCGGAAGTACCTGCAAAGAAACAGAAGAACAATGTTCCGGTAAAAGGTGTTTTTGATTACAATTGGAACGACAAGACCATTTTGGTTGTTGAAGACATAGACTCGAATTATAAATATATTCATGCTGCGATTTTCAGGACCGGTATAAATATTTTAAGGGCTGTTGACGGCCACGAAGCAATCAGCATGTGCAGCTCAAATGGTAAAATAGATATTATTTTGATGGATGTTAATATGCCGGTTTTGAATGGATACGAAGCTACTATTGAAATAAAGAAACTATGGCCAAACATCCCGATTATAGCACAAACTGCTTATGCAATGCAGGGTGAAGAACAACGAAGCCGCGAGGCTGGTTGCGATGCCTACCTATCTAAGCCGGTTAATCTGCGATCACTGTTTAATGCGATGAAGCAATTCCTTGAGATGCCAACAAAATAGAAAACTGCCCCTGAAAAATCCGGGACAGCTTCATAATTCCAATTTAACAGCTTATTTGGGCTGATAATAGCAAACCTTCGGAGACATTATTCTCTCTTCTTTCTTGAGTTTTTTAATTGCGTTATCAACATCCTTTTTATCGATACCAGCCAATTCTGCAATTTCGGCTCCTTTTAAAGGCTTACCGGCTTCTGCAAGGGTTTTTAAAACAAGTTCGGTTGTTTCCATTTTTTTGTTTTTTATTCAAGTGAATGCACAACAAGACCACTTCTCAACTTAGGTTCAAACCAGGTTGTTTTGGGTGGCATTATATTTCCTGAATCAGCAATATCAATAAGTTGCTGAAGTGATACCGGATATAGGGCAAATGCAGCAGCCATTTCGCCGCTGTCAACCCGTTTTTTAAGCTCTCCCAAGCCTCTGATTCCGCCTACAAAATCAACCCGCTTTGATGTTCTGAGGTCTTTTATATCCAGAATCTGATCTAAAACAAGCTGCGAAAGAACTGTAACATCAAGCACACCAATAGGATCGTTATCGTTGTATGTGCCTTCTTTTGCGGTGAGTGAGTACCATTTTCCATCAATGTACATGCTGAAGTTGTGAAGCACTTCAGGTTTGTAAATTTCGGTGCCTTTTTCTTCAATATCAAAAACGCCTGCAAGCTTCTGCATAAATTCAGCAGCCGTCATTCCATTCAGATCTTTCACCAGGCGGTTATAGTCAATAATGGTTAACTGATCAGATGGAAAGTGCACCGCCAGAAAGAAGTTGTATTCTTCTTCACCGGTATGGTTTGGATTTGCCTGTTTTTTCTCATTTCCGACAAGTGCAGCGGCTGCAGTTCTGTGATGACCATCAGCAACATAAGTGTAAGGCACTTTTGAGAACAGATCTACAAGCTTTTCAATGGTGGCTTTATCTCTGATCACCCAGAAGTGATGTCCAAAACCATCATCAGCTGTAAAATCATAATCTGCTTCCTGCGATGTTACAACTCCTTTTACAATTTCGTCAATTGCTGCAACCGAAGGGTAGGTGAAGAAAACCGGTTCCATATTGGCGTTGGTGACGCGTACATGTTTCATACGGTCTTCTTCCTTGTCTTTTCGTGTAAGCTCGTGTTTTTTGATGATACCTTGCAGATAGTCCTCAACACCAGCGCACCCTACCAGGCCATATTGAGTTTTTCCATTCATGGTCTGAGCATAAATATAGAGGTGATCCTCATTATCCATAGCCAGCCATCCCTTTTCTCTGAAATCGGTAAAATTTGAAAGTGCCTTATTGTAAACCTGATCATCATGTTCGTCAAGATCTGCAGGAAGGTCAATCTCCGGCTTAATGATGTGAAGTAAAGAATAAGGATTGCCTTCAGCTTCTGTTCTGGCTTCGTTCGAATTCAAAACATCGTAAGGGCGTGATGCCAGTTCGCGGACTATCTCCTTTGGAGGGCGCAGTCCTTTAAATGGTTTTAATATCGCCATAATTAATTGATTTGGTTTATTTTATGAAAAATGATGTCAGTAAAAATGCACCAACCTCTCATTACATCAGTTTTCAGTTGATGAACAAGAGGTTTGAATGGGGCAAAAGTATAATTTATTCGATAAAAAAGTATTAGTAAAAATTGTTTTTGGGAAGGATTTTAATCGGGGTCTTCCGGACTGAGATCAGCAGCACGTTGTAATGAGCCAATCAGAGCTCCGATCATTTTGGTCATTTCCATGAGTTGACCGCGGGATTCATCAACCTCCTTATCGCTGAAATAGCCAAGTTTGCCTGCCAGCGTTGTAAATACAACACACTCTCTAACGGCACTCTTTGCCATCTTAAGGTAATAAATAAATTGACTTTTATTTCGAGCGGACCCTTCAGATATATTCAGCGCAATTGCTTGTGCCGATAAACTATATCTACTTCCTATTCCGGAAGGATCATTTGGAAACAAATCGCTGTGTCTGATTAGCCATTCAATATAGTCAAGCGATTTATGATATATTCTCAAATCTTCAAATCTAAAAAATGTAATGGCTTTTTCGAGTTCGGGATCCATAATCGTTGAGTGTGTGTGGGTGAATAATTGTGTGTGTGTGATGGTTATGGCAAATGAAACTTATTTTGAAACAGGATATTTCATTTAAGAAATACCCTGTTTATTTTGACTTTTACTTATTAACCTGAAAGGTTGTAACGCCGTTTTCCAGATAGTCAACGATTTGCTTTGCAGCAGCAATGCCTGCATTGATATTTGCTTCAGAAGTTTGTGCACCCATTTTCTTGGGCGTAAAGAAGAATCTTCCGATATATTTTTCCTGAATCTCTGCTTTGCAATCTGGTTCGATATCGCTCAGATATTTAAAGTCTGCTCTTTCTGCAAACACTTGCAACAAACCTTCTTCATCAATTACTTCCTTTCTGGCAGTATTTACCAGCGTAGCTCCTTTAGGCATGAGATTAAGAAGAGTGTGACTGATTGATTTCTTCGTTTGTGCATTTGCAGGTATATGAAGTGACACATATTGACATGTGGAATACAATTCTTCAATACTCTGTAGTGGCTTAACACCATCTTTTTCAATAATTTCTGCATTTACAAAAGGGTCAAATGCGTAAACATCCATTCCAAAACCAAGGCCAATGGCTGCAACGTATCTGCCTACATTTCCATAAGCATGGATTCCTAAAGTTTTTCCGCGTAACTCAGACCCGGATGTTCCATTGAAGTTATTTCTGGCTGCAAAAACCATCATACCAAATGCCAGTTCTGCTACTGCATTAGAATTCTGACCTGGTGTGTTCATTGCAACTACACCTTTTTCGGTTGCGGCTGCAAGATCAATATTATCGTAACCAGCTCCGGCCCGAACAATAATGCGCAGATTTTTACCAGCTTCAATTACTTCGCGGTTGGCTATATCACTGCGAATGATTACAGCATCAACATCAGAAATCGCTTTAACAAAATCACTTTGATCAGTGTACTTTTCAAGCAATCGTAATTCATAGCCTGCTTTGTCAGTTATCAGGCGAATACCATCTACTGCAACCTTTGCAAATGGTTTGTCAGTAGCAACAAGAATTCTCTTCATAGTAAAGTAGTTTTAAAATAGGTTATAAAAGTAAACAGGTTTATAATGCTTTCCAAATTTTTCAAAAAAAATATGTACGAATCCGGCCAAAAATAAAAATAATGTCCGCATTCGGACAATTGACAGTAAAATTTATATCAATTTAAATTTATTTCCTATAACTTTTAAGCATACCAAGGTCAACTTCCGGTATTGATTTCAGATTCACCCCTGTCTTTATAATGATTGAGCAACTAAGTTCAAAAAAAACAGCTCTTTCAACCACTTCTTTATAGTTTCTCCCAATAGCAACCTGCCCATGATTTGACAGCTGTATGACATTATTGGTGATGCATTGTTCAGCTACTGCGTTAGCCAATTCAATTGAGCCAGGCATTAAAAACGGGACATGTGGAATATTACCGATGTAAAGAGGTATCTCAATTATGGCATTGTAATCAGGCTTTTTATCAATACAAGCCAGCGTGGTAGCATTGGGGCTCTGAAAATGAAGTATCACGTTTACATCGGGTCTTTGCTTATAAATACCAGCATGAAGTTTCCATTCGCCCGATGGTATTATTTGATTAATACTTGAACCATCCCGGATATTCATAACAGAAATATTGACTTCTGTCATATTTTCAAGCCAGCATCCTGTTTGTGAAATAAGAATACATTCCTCATTAAGACGAAATGAAATATTTCCGCTACTGCAATTTACCAGACCTTTGCTGGCAACTTCTCTGCCCCGGGAGGCAAATTCCGACATCACTTCATCAGAAACTCTGACTTTTTTCATTGGCTGGATATGTTTTATCAGTGCAAATATCATTAAAAAAACAACACCAGTAGTCCGAAAGCATGATGCGGTTCGAATGTGATTTCTTTTATAATCAGCGATTTAAACGGAATCGAGTTGAAAATTTATTAATTATTTCTCAATTTTGACAAATAAGCCATAATCATTAATGCAATACTATTGTTTATTTCATAATTTTGAAAAATAAATAAGCCATTATGAAAAAACTAACCCTGATTTCTATTTTTTCTATTTTGATGAGTACAAGCTTTGCTCAGACCTGGTTCGATATCGGACTTAAAGGTGGTGTTGGAACCTCTTTCTGGTACAACAAACAAATATTTGATAACCAGCAGATTGTACATAAATGGCAACCCGGATATACCATTGGTGGGAAAATCGGGTTCAATTTTATTCAGGAGCACCAGCTTACATTTGATGTACTGAAATCCTCAATAAGTCAGGACTTTACCTATCGACCAGAAGGCTGGACAAATTCAGCTGATGCCCTTCGCGAGTTTACAATAGGAGGATTGGATATGCTGCTGATGTACAGAGCCAATCGCAATGGCACCTATTTTGAAGTGGGTCCGCAATGGTCGAAGTATTCTGCAGTAAAGTATTCGGATAATGGTGGTGACTTTATTTCGCCGATGGAGCCATCCCAACTTATCAGCAAAAGTAACTTTGGCCTGGCCATGGGATTCGGTGGCTATATATTTGGAACTGATAATTTCGGGGTTACAACTGGTGTGAGGTTCAATTACATGTTTAATGATCTGGCCTCTGCCGAAGGACGTGATGCCAATTTCCCGATTTTTATTCCCACCGACAAAACAAATCCTACCAATAATATCGGTGTTATTTTTATGATTGAGATTAATTATGATTTCGGTTATCTGGTAAGTCCCACCTGCGGAACCAGAGGAAAACTTTTTGTGCTCTGATAAAACAAAAAGTTATAAAATTAAAATCCCGCCGGAGTTTTCACATGGCGGGATTTTTTTTTGAAATCTTTCGAATCAGGGCAGATGATTTTTTCGTGATCCGGATCTACTTGAACTCCAGCACTGAAATAACCGGCAAATGATCAGAGAAGTAGGGGATATGCTGACGAAAATCCAGGATATGATTGCTGATTACTTTAAAGTCCCAGGTAGCAAAAATATAATCGATCAATTGAGTGGGAACAAACTCAGGGTCAAATCCAACAAATGTAAAATCAGGTCCTTTAATCTCTGCTCCGGCCCTTACTCTTGTATCAGAAAGAACTACTTCGTTCTCCGGATAAGTAAGTATCCGGTAAGCCCTGTGCTTATCAGTAACATTCAGATCACCGGTGAGGATTACAGGTAATTTTCCGGCAATACTTCCGGCTTTGCTGATAATCAGAATAGCACTTTCTACGCGGGCTGTATCACCCATATGATCAAAGTGAGTATTGAACATTACAAAATGTTTTCCGCTTGATTTTTCACGAAACTCAGCCCATGTAACTACCCGGTTGCATGCAGCATCCCAGCCCCGGCTTCCCGGTATATCAGGGGTTTCTGAAAGCCAGTATGTGCCGCTTCGAATCGCTTTCATTCGCTTTCGATTATAAAAGATTGCGCTATACTCACCCGCTTTTTTGCCGTCATCGCGTGCAACTCCCAAATTTTGGTAGCCTTTTAGCCGCTTTCGCATATCCTTCATCTGATTGTGAAGGGCTTCCTGAACACCCAGAACATCAGGCGATTGCAGGATGACTTCATTGCAAAGCGCATCTTTTCTGTATTTCCATTGGCTGGCTCCATCGTTTTTGGTGTCAAGTCTGATGTTCCATGACATTACTTTAATTTGTGTACTTCCCTGGGCAGACAAGTCTGGCGAAATCAGGCAAAGTATCAGAATTATGGGCCAAAATCTCAATTTTCCGATATTTTTCATTGGTTTGTTTCAATATGGAGAACGAAATTACAAAATTTCCGGCTGGAACTGACACATAGCGGGATTTCACTACAGGAACTTCAATTATGTCAAACTCAAAAGAATGCTAAATTCGATCGATTATCATCAAAGATAATTGAAAAAGCATATTTTTGTCATTCATAAAAATATCTGAAAACATGATTAAACGACTACTTTTTGCAATTATTCCTGCCCTCTTTTTATTGGCCTGTAATCAGACAGGTTCTGATAAAACTTCGAATGATCGATCAACGCTTTCGGCTGACGAGCAGGCTTTTATGAATAATCTGGAAAGCCTTTGCGGAAAATCATTTCTCGGAGCAGAGCAATATATTAAAGAAGGTCGTGAAAGCTGGGCACACAAAAAATTTGTGATGCATGTCACCAAATGCGACAGCAACCGCGTTCATATTCCGTTTCATTTAGATGAGGATCATTCCCGCACCTGGATGTTTATGGTTGATGAAAAAGGTTTGCGATTCAGGCATGATCACCGCCACGAAGACGGCACACCTGAAGATCTGACCCTTTATGGAGGATATGCCGATGGAACCGGCAATGCGTTTGTTCAGCATTTTCCGGCCGACGATTTTACCATGGAAATGTTGGCCGATTCCAACAGCCGCAAATGGAACATTATCCTTGCTGAAGATATGACTTCATTTACGTATGAACTTGAATTTCAGGGCGAACTGGTGTTTTCGGCTAAATTCGATCTGACTAATCCTGTTGATGTAAAATAAATGCGCTGATAATTCAGGCACTGGTTGTTTTTGATTCTTATATCCTTTTCAGTTTTGCCAGATCACAGATCCGTTCAACCGTGTCTGAATCAGTTTGAATGATCTCAGACTCATTGCTGTTTTTGCCTGCCATTGAAACGTCAGCTTTCATATACGACATCCTGCTTTTGAAGGGTCTGGTCGCGGACAGATGAAATTCGGCTGCTCTGGTCTTTTCAGCCAGATCGTTGAAATTTGACAGGTTTATTCCACTTCCCGGCATTATAATGATGCGTTGCCCGGCAATTTTCACCAACTCCGAAAGCAGGTCTGCACCCTCAATTGCGTTATTTGCTTGTCCAGAAGTTAAAATGCGATGACATTTGAGATTTATAATTTCTTCAAGAGCTTCAAAAGGATTGCGCGACATATCGAATGCCCTGTGAAAAGTAACTTCCATTGGTGAAGCCATTTCAATGAGGTCTTTCATTCTGCAGGTATCAACAGTTCCATCTGTATTAAGCATGCCGGTAACAATTCCCTTTGCGCCATTTCTTTTGGCAAAAAGAATATCCTTTTTCATTGCTTCATAATCTGCCCTGGTATAATGAAAATCACCTGTCCGGGGCCTGATCAAAACAAAGACAGGTATAGTAAGGTTATCGCACACATATTCAATAATCCCGGCAGAAGGCGTAATCCCTCCTTCGCTTAGCGCTGAACAAAGTTCAATTCTGTCAGCGCCACCTTTGTTGGCAGCAATGGCTGATTCTATTGAACCGGCGCAAATTTCAATTTTAATGCTATTGCTCAATGCAGCAAAGTTTAGAAATTATTAATGATAACCGTTGTCGCAATTTTGTTTTGGAGGCTTATCTTTGTTGATTGCGAATTGCCTCAGTCTGATTGTCTGGTTTATTAGTGCTGAACTTCAGTAACAAAACAATTACAAATATCAGCATTTTTCAGAAAGAATACTATGTGATTTTCATTCTGTTTGTATTCCTGAATTGTTTTGTGAATATTTGCAACAACAGTTAACGTAAAATTTGGTAATATTGTCTTCTGTTTTAACATCTCAATCTTGAAAGGCAAAGTAGTGATAATCACCGGAGGATCGTCCGGAATAGGTTTGGCCATGGCTCATGAGTTTGGCCGCTTAGGTGCATTTGTTGTTATTTCAGCCAGAAACAGGGAGCGATTAGACATTGCTCTTTCTGATCTGCAGTGGCAGGGCTTTGATGCAATGGCAGTAAAAGCTGATGTTAGCATAGAAGCTGACTGTAAAAACCTGATTGACAAAGTGTTTGCCACCAAAGGCAGAATCGATATCCTTGTAAATAATGCCGGTGTTTCGATGCGTGCAGCCTTTAAAAATACCGACCTGGCCGTTTTAAAAACCCTGATGGATATTAATTTCTGGGGCACTGTTTATTGCACCAAATATGCACTGCCTCATCTTCTTGAGACGAGAGGCTCGGTTGTTGGCATTATTTCAATTGCCGGCTATATAGGTTTACCCGGACGAACAGGTTATTCTGCATCAAAATTTGCAATAAGAGGTTTCCTTGAAACTTTGCGCTGTGAGAACCTCAGAACCGGACTTCATGTATTGGTTGCTGCTCCTGGTTTTACCACCAGCAATATCCGTAAAAGTGCACTGCAGGCCAATGGTTCACCACAAGGCGAAACCCCGCGTGATGAAGCTAAAATGATGTCATCAGAAAAAGCAGCACAAAAAATAGTTTCTGCAATCTTAAAACGAAAAAATGAACTTGTCCTTACCTTTTTGGAAGGGAAATTTGCAGTCATGCTTAACCATTACTTTCCAAGCCTGGTTAATTATCTGGTTTTTAACCAAATGGCCAAGGAGCCTGATTCACCAATTAAATAATCAACCTTAACTTTACAAAAATCAAACAATTACAAAACATGAAAAAGCTTAACCTTGAAATTGGACTTCTTGACGGTCTTGACGATCTTAAGTTCGGCGATAGCCCCGAAACTGTTGAAAAGAGGCTCGGTAAACCGGTAGAAGTAGAAGATATTGGAGAAGAAGCCGATATTGACCTCGATACATATCTCTGGAATTATGATTCTCTGGGGCTGACAGTGTTTTTTGAAGGCAAAAACAATCACGTTCTTTCATGTTTCGAAACCGACAATGAAGAAACAACTCTTTTCGGAAAGAAAATATTTCCGATGACAGAGCCTGAAATCATTGAGCTCATGAAGGAAAACGGATTAACTCAGATTGATTCAGAAGAAGAGGAGTGGGGCGAAAAACGCGTTTCATTTGATGAAGCACTGATTGATTTTTACTTTCAGGATGCAAAACTCGTAACTGTAAACTGGGGAGTTTTTGTCAATGAAAATGGCGAAATCGAAGAGTTTGATGATATGGAGGATGATGAATAGATCATTTATCCCATAGTTTGCCGGGGATGGTACTTCAGAATACTTTTTCTGAGGTACTCCCTGTCTATATGTGTGTAAATTTCGGTTGTAGTTATAGATGCATGTCCCAGCATCTCCTGAACCGATCGCAAATCAGCCCCGTTTTCAACCAGATGCGTTGCAAAACTATGCCTGAAAGTATGAGGACTGATTGTTTTTCTGATTCCGGCCTTTTCAGCAAGCGTCTTCACTATGCTGAAAATCATTGCACGGGTCAGTCCTTTTCCCCTGTTGTTCAGAAAAATCACATCTTCGGCTTCTTTTTTAACCTTCTGATGAATCCTTATCATGGAAATATACCGCTGTACCTGAGCTATAGCGCCATTGCCAATTGGAACCAACCTTTGTTTATTGCCTTTCCCGGTAACTTTGATAAAATTTTCGACAAAATATAAATCAGATAATTTCAGATTAACCAGTTCTGATACCCTGAGTCCACAACCGTACAACATTTCAATCATTGCCTTATTCCGCTCGCCGTTGGGTAAACTCAGGTCAATTGCGTTAATCATCACATCAATTTCATCCACACTCAGCACATCAGGCAGTTTTCGGCCAATTCGTGGCATTTCAAGTAATTCAGTAGGATCAACCTTAATTTCATTTTCGATCAGCAGAAAATTATAGAAAGATCGTATGCCTGAAATGATTCTTGATTGGGTGCTGGCCTCAAGACCAAGCTGCGCGATAACTTCGATAAACTGCTGAAGATCTGAAGTTTTTATACTTCGCGGATCAGTCAGATTGCTTTGGCTTCCGCCATATTCCATCAGCTTGGCAACATCGCGGGTGTAAGCCAGAATGGTATTAACGGGCAGCGATTTTTCGACCTGCAGGTATGCTTTGAAACTTTTAAGATATATTTGCCAGTTCATTGGAAGGAAAGCCAGTTTAGCATGCCGTGAAAATTAAACAGTTCTAGCCTATCAATTAAACAAATGAAATTCATTTTTTCAACAATCCAATGTTTGTAAGTTGATAACTTTTTTATATAGCTGATAATGAGTTTATTAATCAATCAAGATGAATTTGAAGTATAAAATTCATGAAAATGCTGATTTTTTTAGGGAAATGGCTTTGGTTGAATGAAAAATAATTGTATTTTTGCAGTCCCAAATTTTAAAGGCTTACAACAATGGCTAAGAAGAGTAAAGAAGCAAGGATTCAGGTGATTCTGGAGTGCACAGAGCACAAAACCAGCGGAGTTCCCGGAACATCCAGGTATATTACTACCAAAAATAAGAAAAACACTCCTGAAAGGCTTGAACTTAAGAAGTTTAATGCAACATTAAGGAAAGTTACTGTTCACAAAGAAATTAAATAACAATATACCATGGCAAAGAAAGTAGTTGCTACCCTGAGACAAGTATCAGGTAAAGATTTTGCGAAGGTTATCCGTATGGTTAAATCACCCAAAACAGGTGCTTATACCTTCAAGGAAACCATGATGACCAACGATTCGGTTAAAGATTTTCTGGCTAAAAAGTAAATTTTAACTTTTCGAAATTAAGCAGGGCCTTTTCCCTTTAGTGAAAAGACCCTGTTTTTTTATTTTTTAGAACTTGCCAGTCCTTAAAAGTTCTAATTTTGCAGGTGTTTTAATTAAAGATCAATCTCAACCTCAGCATATGGGCATTTTTTCATTTTTGTCGCGCGAAAAAAAACAGGATCTTGACAAAGGACTTGAAAAAACCAAATCAAGTTTCTTCGGAAAGCTGTCAAAAGCCATTGTTGGAAAATCGGTTGTTGATGATGAAGTCCTCGATAATCTGGAAGAGATTCTGGTTACTTCGGATGTAGGCGTTGAAACTACACTGAAAATTATTGACAGAATTCAACAGCGGGTTTCACGCGATAAGTATCTGGGAACCTCAGAGTTGAACCAGATGTTACGCGAAGAGATAACAGCTTTGCTTGGCGAAAATTCAGGCGATCATCTGATTCAGGGTTTTGACTTTCCGGCCAGAGAACATCCTTATGTGATTATGGTTGTTGGTGTTAATGGTGTAGGCAAAACCACAACCATCGGTAAACTTGCCTATCAGTTTAAAGCTGCCGGCAAAACCGTGATTCTGGGTGCTGCCGATACATTCAGAGCGGCCGCTGTTTCTCAGCTCGAAATATGGGCCGAAAGGGTAGGAGTTACCTGCATTTCTCAGGGGATGGGTGCCGATCCTGCTTCGGTAGCTTTCGACACGCTTAAATCTGCCATCGCTAGAAATGCGGATGTAGTTATCATTGATACCGCCGGAAGGTTGCACAATAAAGTGAACCTGATGAATGAGTTGTCAAAAATCAAAAAGGTGATGCAAAAGCTGCTTCCTGATGCACCCAATGAAATTCTCCTGGTGCTTGATGCTTCAACAGGTCAGAATGCGATTGAACAAGCCAGACAGTTTACTGCAGCTACCGAAGTAAATGCCCTCGCCCTCACCAAATTGGATGGAACTGCCAAAGGCGGCGTGGTAATCGGAGTTTCAGACCAGTTCAAAATTCCGGTCAAGTATATTGGAATCGGAGAAAAAATGACAGACCTGCAGCCTTTTGTCAGGGAAGAATTTGTCGATTCACTTTTCAGCTAGACCAATCCCGGTCAGGCTTTTCACTTTCATTAATTCCGTTTCTCTCCTTGAAAACAAGATTGTCGAAAAATCAAACCGTTAATATAATTACCCTGGGTTGTGCCAAAAATCTGGTCGATTCAGAAGTAATGCTCCGTCAGCTTCAGGCTGCTGGGTTCAACACACTTCATGAAGATGCTGCCGAAGCCGATGTTGTGATTATAAATACCTGCGGATTTATCAATGATGCCAAGGAAGAGTCGGTTAATACTATTCTTCATTGGGCAAAAGCCAGAAAGAGCGGCGATATTGACAAATTGCTGGTAATGGGATGTCTGTCACAACGTTATAAGGATGATTTGATTAAGGAAATTCCTGAAGTTGATGCTTTTTTCGGCGTGAATGATGTGAATGCAATACTTCAATCATTGAATGCAACATATCGTGAAGCTTTGCTGGGAGAGCGGGTAATAACCACTCCTTCGCATTATGCTTACCTGAAGATTTCGGAAGGCTGCGACAGGAATTGTTCTTTTTGTGCAATTCCGGGAATCAGAGGAAGAAACATATCACGAACCATTGAAAGTCTGGTGACAGAAACTGAATTTCTCGTAGAAAAAGGGGTGAAGGAGTTGATTCTGATTGCTCAGGATCTCACTTATTACGGCCTCGACCTTTACAGTAAGCGCATGTTGCCGGCTTTGCTTGAAGAGCTGGTTAAAGTCAGCGGAATTGAATGGATCAGATTGCATTACGCTTATCCTGCCGGCTTCCCGCTGGAATTGCTTGATGTAATGAACAAGCATTCAAAGATTTGCAAATATATCGACATACCATTGCAACATATCAACAGCAACATACTTAAATCGATGCACAGGGGAATTGATGAAGATGGAACCCGGAAACTGGTTCAGACTATCCGCGAAAAAGTTCCCGGAATTGCCATCCGAAGCAGTTTTATTGTTGGATATCCGGGCGAAACTGCAAAAGATTTTGCCGGGCTCCGCGATTTTATCAGAGAGTCTGAATTCGAAAGGCTTGGTGTTTTTACCTATTCTCATGAAGAAAATACGCCCGCCTCAGCGCTTGAAGATAATGTGAGACCTGCTGCAAAAGCCCGCAGAGCCGAAGAGCTGATGTTGATTCAACAGGATATTTCAGCAGCCCGAAATAAATCATTTGAAGGGAAATCAGTTCAGGTGATTATTGATAAAAAAGAAGAAGGAAAATGGATAGGTCGCACACAGTTTGATTCTCCAGAGGTTGATAATGAGGTTATAATAACCGATAATTCCGGAACTTTAGCGCCCGGATGCATAGTGAATGTAAGTGTTACTTCGTCAGATATTTATGATTTAATTGCTGTTTATCCGGAAAATCAGTGATTTTTTATTTTTCATTTGATAACTTTGACAGATAATTCAAATATGTTAAAGATGAAAAAGTTATTTCTGATTTTTGCTCTTATTGGCTTAATTTCCGGTAATCTGTTTTCACAGGATGATTCTGACATCAATCTAACTGACGAAGCCGGTCGTAAACAAGGAAGTTGGATCGAAAAAGATCCCACATACACAGCAAAAGGAACTTACACCAATGACCTGAAAGATGGAATCTGGACGAGTTATTATAATGAGAATGAAATGCTGTATAAAGTTGAGAATTTCAAATCGGGCATAAAACAGGGAATTTCTCTTGAATTTTCGAAGCGCGCCAACCTTGTTTCAGAACAATATTTTGTAAATGACTTGCCTGACGGGGTGTCGCGCACTTATACCCAATCAGGATTACCACTTACAGTAAAGAATTATAAATCAGGAAACCTTGATGGAATCCAAATTACTTATTATGAAAATACCTTCAACAAAAAATCAGAGGAAGCCAGTTATAAAAACGGAGTGAAAGATGGCATTTCAAAGTGGTATGATATGGAAGGTCACGTAATCGCCGAGTATATTTATGTTAATGGTTCACTTGAAGGAGAACAAAAAACTTTTTATCCGGCAGGAAAAATAAGATCGTCCGAATTATTTCAGAATAACCAGAATCATGGTGCTGCAATAGAATATTTTGAGAGTGGAAATATCAAAATATCCGGACAATATCTGAAAGGAGAAAAGGATGGAAAATGGACAGAATATGACGAATCAGGGAAAATAATCAGCAGCAGTACATTCGTTAAAGGAAAAGAAAAATAGATGAAAAAAATCAGGAATCCTTTTGTTGCAAAAGAAGGTTACAATTGTTTCGGGTGTTCACCTGACAATAAACTCGGACTTAACCTCACATTTTCGGAAGATGGGGATTTTATTGTTTCCAAATGGCTCCCCAAATCTCAATTTCAGGGATGGCAGAATGTATTGCACGGAGGAATTCAGGCTACATTGCTCGATGAAATTGCCAGTTGGCTGGTATTCGTTAAGTTGAATACATCAGGAGTAACTTCACGCATGGATATCAAATTAAAAAAGCCGGTTTATACCGATCAGGGCGAACTGATTCTCAAAGCAAAACTTAAGGAAATGAACCGGAATATAGCGGTAATTGAAACCTGGCTGTATAATCCCGCAATGGAGTTATGTACTTATGGATTAATGCATTACTACACCTTCAAAGAAGAAATTGCAAGGGAAAAACTTTGGTATCCGGGTTCTGATGCGTTTTATGAGGAATAAAGGTTGAATTTCGGATGTCAGATTTTGGATTTTGGAGGTCGGAGGTCAGATGTCAAATGCCAGATGTCAGAGGTCAGAGGTCAGAGGTTAGATTAGATGCCAGAGATTGAGTTTGGAGGATTGGAAGTTGGATATCGGATGTCAGAGGTCGGAGTTTGAGGTTAAGGTTGAGGTTTAGAAATTGGAAATTAGAAATTGGAAATTAGACCTTTACTATTCTTCTTCCTGAAATATTGCATTTTTAAGATTGAGGTGTGACATGGCCTCAAATTCTTCCTGCCAGAAAAATTTCTCATCTTCAAATGCAGGTTGCAGATCAGATAGCCAGGATGCATCGGGGTCAAACTTTGCAAAGAAAGGCCGTTTTACCCAATCGGTTTTGCGGGCCTGAATAAATTGAAGAACAAAAACCTTTTGTCCGGCTGCTTCACTAACACCCACAATATGAACCTTTCCCGGTGCTGCTGACATTACCGGGCCTCTTGCTGTGCGTGCAACGCCACTGACTTTGCTATAGGCTTCTCTGAAGATTTCATAGGCTTTGTCAATAGAAACATCAAAATACTGTTTGGCTCCGGTATCTCTGGCCATGAACATATAATATGGACTACAACCCAGGCTTACCTGTGTCCGCCACATTTTTGCCCATATTTTTGCTGAATCATTTATATTCTTCAAAACCGGAGATTGAGTGCGGATTTCAACACCGGCTGCTCTGATAACCCGGATTGCATGTTTTACTGCCTTGGTACTCAACTCTACCGGATGATTAAAATGAGCCATAAGGGTCAATTGTTTTCCCGCAGAAGCTACTTTCCTGAATAAATCCAAAAGCTCTTCGGAATCACTGTCGGTAAGGAATCTGTAAGGCCAGTATGCAAGTGCTTTTGATCCGATTCTTATGGTATGAATGTGCTCAAATCCAGGCTCCAGCAACTTTTCAATATACCGGGCGAGCACACTGGTTTTCATTACCAAAGGATCACCACCAGTGAACAGAACATTGGTTACTTCTTTCTGCTGTTTGAGATAATTAACGAATTCATCTGATTGATTGGCTGAAATTTTCATTCCTTCCAGACCAGAAAACTGAGGCCAGCGAAAACAAAAAGTGCAATATGCATGGCAGGTTTGCCCTTGTGATGGAAAAAACAGTACGGTTTCTTTATATTTATGTTGGACACCTTCGAGCTTTTTGCCATTCAAAACCGGCATATTCATTTCGAGTTGGCCGGCAGGGTGAGGGTTCATTTCCATCTTTATGCTGTTGCAAAGTTGGTGAAGTTCTGCTTCAGGCATTAAAGCATTTAATGCATTTTCGATTTGCGAAAAATGACTGGCTGACAACATCTCTCTGACAGGAAAAGTCAGCTTAAATATCGGGTCGTTAAGATAATTATCCCAATTAATGAGTTTTTCAACAACATATGAGTTTGATTTGAAAGGTAACACCCGTGCAACAATTTCCATCTCACTTTTTATGGCTTCGGGTAGCGCCATAATCTGAGGGATTGAACGAAAATTGCGGGCAGTATAAGCCTTGTATTCCATGTTTATCGGAGTAGATGAGTAATTTAAACCGACGCTGAGAGATCGTAAGCCATTCTGTCGGTTATGTGGATAAAATCTGTTTACAAATATAAAGAAAAAATGTGATTTAGTGTAGTGGCAAGGGTAAAGTTGTAAAAATTATTATATGATTAACATTACGAACTACTTAAACATCATCCTATAGATGTTAGAAGTATTTGTAAAATTCAATAAATAACTTGATATAACATATATAAGGGGTAAATTCTATTTTTTACACTTGATTTTCAGTTATTATTAATACTCTTAATAACCTCAAGAAATTCAGAGAATATCATGGCCGTAGCTCCCCATATAAAATAGTTTCCAAAAGTAAACCCTGGTATAGGGATTTCAATACCAGAATTAGTTTTGTATGAACGGACTACCCTTGATTCTGGTGAAAGAAAATGTGACAGAGGAACCGAAAAGGCTTCTGCTACCTCAATGAAATCTGGATTAAGCAGAGGAATTTTATCAAGAACAGCAACATAAGGGCTGATTATGTAATTGCTGGGCGGAACATATAAGTTTGTTAACTTTCCTGCCACCAAATTTTCAGGAATTTCGAGGCCAATCTCCTCTTTGGTTTCCCTTAATGCCGTTTGAAGCAGGCTGGTATCTTCCGTTTCAAATTTTCCACCGGGAAAAGCAATCTGTCCGCTGTGAACACCTGGATATTCAACCCGTTTTATAAAAACAGTTGAAATATCTCCCATACTGTCGGGATATAGTATAATAAGAATGCTGCTTGGTCGGGCTTTGTCGGCATCGGTGCTTAACTTTACCAGTTCCCTTCTGTTTGATGGCGCCATAATGTCCTGAGCTTCAGAACCGGGAAGCCCATTCTTAAGCCTTTTGCTTAGTAAATCAGCAAATAGGTTTATGTTGTTAGTTATTGACAAGTTTGTTAATCTTTTACTTTGTTTAATAATCAAGGCTTTAACGGCTATTAACCATTGGCCGGTGCATAAGGTTTTGAAGGATCAAATAATTCATGTTCCAACAAGCACATCAGGCTAATTTACTCAGGCTTGATAACTTCCTTATTTCGTTTCCATTCCTTACCACATTCATCGATCCGTTTTGCAATTATATATTGAGGAGTGCTTTTTAGCATCTCAAGATCAATACCACAGAATTGAAGCAGGTCATCCACATCTTCATCAGTTTCACATTGATATCTGATAATCAGAGTTTCAAGCAGAATAATTTTAAGTAATTCTTTCCTCAGATTAATTTTGCTATAAATGGCTGCCATTTTTTTCTTCTGTTTGGCTTCTTTCGAAAAGTTGTCGTAAATCAGGCTGAAAGGGCCGGGAAGAAGCAAGCCACCTTCAGGATTTTCATATCTTCGTCTGAAAGGCTCAGTGGGCAGATTCATGGCTTTGATTATTTTTTCTTCAGGAGTTTGCATGGTTATAAATTCCTGTCTGAACTCCGCATAGGTTGCCGGGTAAGGTCTGATTTCCGGACCTGAGATTATCAGTGTATCGGTCAGTAGTGTAATATTCAGACTGTAATTCAGGGCATTAAGGTTTTCAGGGATTTTAAGAATGAAGGGTTTATATCCTATCATGCTCACCTTTAACGAATCATTTTTGGCAAGAATAAGTGAAAAGTGCCCGGAGAAATCTGTAAAAGTGCCATATTTTCTTGTGAGGTTTATGGCATGTGCTCCAACCAGCGATTCTCCACGAAGGTTAAAAACTGATCCTTTAACCATCAGATAGTTTTGCGATTTAACTGTGCCCGAAAAGGTTACAATTATTATAAGAATCAGAATGAATCTCCGGAACAGCATAGCATTTATTTTCGGTGCAAATTTAATCTCTGGTTCACAGGATTTCAGTTAATATTTGTTAAAGAAACAATTAAATCGTTAAGTTTACCTGACTTTCAGCAATATTCACTTATGCCTGTTTAATTTGTTTGAACAAATGTTAAACGAAAATGTTATTATTGCACAAACCCAAAGAATCTTTCAAAAATTATTCATTTTTAAACAAAAATTTCAGAACAATGACAAAAATTGGTAAACTCTTCAGTCTTTTCGCAATTGCTTTCGCTATTGCATCATGTGGAGGCCCGCAGGGCGATAAAACTCAGGCTGGCGAAGCTCAGGAAGTCTCAGTAAAAAGTGGTGATGTAACCCTGATGGTTGATCTTGGTGCTTCAAACATTGAATGGGTTGGTGCTAAGCCAACAGGACAACACAATGGAACAGTTAATTTATCGTCAGGCGAATTGATGCTTACCGAAGGAATGATTGTTGGTGGCAAGTTCATTATTGATATGAATTCAATTGTTGATCTTGATCTAACTGATGCCAATGATAATGCTAAGCTAGTGAATCACCTTAAGTCAGCTGACTTCTTTGAAGTTGAAACTTATCCGACAGCTGTTTTTGAGATTACTTCTGTTGAAGCCGTTTCAGGTAATCCTCAGGCCAGTCACAACATTACAGGCAATTTAACCATGAAAGATGTTACCAAAAGCATCACTTTCCCTGCTTTAGTTACTATAGCTGACGATGGTGTAACTGCATCATCTCCTGCTTTCCTTATCGATCGTACCCAGTGGAATGTTCAGTATGGTTCGAAAACGCTGTTCTCCGGATTGAAAGACAAATTCATCAACGATGAAATTTCTCTCAAGATCAATCTTAAAGCAGGTGTTTAACCAAAGTTTATAAGTATAAGAGCCTCCGGATGGAGGCTTTTTTTTTGTTTTTATTTTGCTTTTAATAATGATCTGCTGATTCTTAAAAATTGATAGAATGCTTTTAAAATAAAGGGAATGATCTGTCTTCTTCAGATTTACCTTTTATACTATTCAAAACTTTAACGAAAACACTTGCTTCAATAATTCTCAGCCAGAATTTCGAAATATGCCTGAGGATGTTCGCATCCCGGGCAATTTTTAAGCGCGCGGTCACTTTCATAAATCAATCCGCATTTTCTGCAAATCCATTTTACTTTTTTGTCGCGCTTGAATACTTTTCCTTGTTCTATGTTTGAAAAGAAAATTGCAAACCGCTCGTGATAGAATTGTTTAATTCTTCTGAAAAGTTTGAATTTGGTGGCAATCTGCTTAAAACCTTCTTCCCATGCAATGCGCTCAAATTCTTCGAAAAGGATTGTGGACTCTTTCAGTTCAAGTACGGAGGCTTCGCGAAGACAGTCCAGAATATTGTCAAACTTTTTAGAGGAGAATGTCGAAACCGTTTCCACATGGCTGTCTTGCAAAAACCTGTAGATTGTTTTGGTGTGTGATCGCTTTTGCTCAGCTACTTCAATAAAGATTGCTGAAATCTGCTCAAACCCGTCTTTTTTGGCTTGCTTCGCAAAAATTTCATAAAGCCTGATGTTTGCAGTTTCAAGATACCAGGCTTTTACCAGATTTTGTTCTGTTTTGCTGCCTTTGAGTGTTTCCATATGGTTTTATTAGCTCATTGTAAAAGTAAGCAATGCACTTAAATAAAATAAAAAAGCCATCAGGAAATCTGATGACTTGGTTGTAAATATAAAGTCCGGATTAATTTTCAATCCATTTTACAATTTTTTCAGACAATGGTTTTTCACGTGGGCTAGCAAAATCTGCCAGTTCTCCATTTTCGTCAATCATAAATTTTTGAAAATTCCAGGTTACCTCAGCATCAATTTTTCCGTTTTCTGTTTTGGATGTCAACCACTTATAAATAGGATCCTGGTCATTACCTTTAACAGATATCTTAGACATCATCGGAAAAGTAACGCCATAATTCAATTCGCAGAATTCAGCAATCTCTTCATTTGAGCCCGGTTCCTGACTTAAAAAGTTGTTTGCCGGAAAGCCGATGATCACAAAATTCTTGTCTTTGTATTGCTTGTAAAGAGCCTCAAGTTCTTTATACTGAGGGGTTAGCCCACACTTGGAGGCAGTATTCACAACCAGTACTTTCTTACCTTTGAGGGAAGCTAAATCAAAATCCTTTCCATCAATGGTTTTGGTTTTAAAACTATGAAAATTCTTCTGGGCATCAAGGGTTTGGGAAATCAATAAGAAAAAAGAAACAAACAAAATCAGGTTTTTCATATAATCGCGATATTAATTTGTCTATTAACAAATAGCCAGACGCCTTTGTTCACTGATCTGATCAGGCTGTTGGCCAATTATCGGTCGTTTCGGTTACCTTTGCAGCCATGTTTTCGCCGGTTAATTATCTGCTACAAAAATCAGCTTTACATCAGCTTTTGCCTGAGGAAAAACGCACCTTCAGGCTGCATCTTGGTTATACGGTACTTGATAACTTTGTTGCTGGTGTTTTGACGCTGAACGAGTTTGTTTTTCTCAGAAGCCTTAATGGTTCATCCTATCAGCTGAGTTTTCTGTTTCAGTTTTCGGTGATTGTTTTTATTTTTCTGATATTGATCTCAGAGTGGCTGAAAAGGGTCAAAAATAAACAGAAGCTCATCCGGCTGACCGGATTTCTTACACGTGCCCCACTGGCAATTTTGCTTTTTTTTCCGCGCTCGCCCGAAGTATTGAGTTCCACCTCGGTTTATCATTTGGTTTTCCTTTCGCTTTTTCTGATATACTATCTTGGCAATCCCATAATCTTCCCAACCATCAACCTTTTTCTGAAAAGCAATTACAGGCACGAAAATTTCGGGAAACTCTACAGTCTGGCAACTGTTACCGGTAAAGTATTTATGCTGATTACTGCCTTTATTTACGGATTTATACTCGATTATGATAAGTATGCCTACACCTGGGTATTTGTGCTGGTGGCTATTGCCGGAGTTACATCCACTGTGCTGCTCTCGCGGATTCACTATGTTGAAAATGTGTTGGATTCGCTCGTTATTGGATTCTGGCAATCAATAAAAAAATCTGTCACGGGAATGCGCCGGATTATGAAAGAAAATACTCCTTTCAGACATTTTGAGATGGGTTTTCTTTTTTATGGATTTGCATTTATGAGTACCATAACAGTTACGACTATTTTCTTTGAGAAAGAGCTGGGGCTTAATTATTTCAGCGTTGCTACCTATAAAAATTCATACAATATTCTGGCGCTTTTTATGATTCCTTTTTTCGGGAGAGTATTGGGAAAGGTTGATCCACGCAAGTTTGCAGCAGTTACTTTTGCTTCAATTATGTTCTTTCTGCTAAGTCTTGTTCTTACCTATTACTATCCTAAGCATATACTGATAGGAAACTTTAAACTATTCTACAGTATGATTCCTTTTGTGCTGTTTCATGCAGTTTTTGCAGCCACCATGTCGCTGCTGTGGAGCATAGGTTCAGCATACTTCTGCAAGCCGCATGAAGCAGGTGAATATCAATCGGTGCATCTTTTCTTAACAGCTACACGTGCAGTATTTGCACCCATTCTTGGTGTTATATTTTATGAACTTTATGGATTTGTGTTCACTTTCAGTATTGGTGCTGCTTCACTGCTGATCGCAATTGTTATAATGATTTGGTCTTACAGAAGAGAGAGAAGTAAGAATTTCTAATTTCTAATTTCTAAACCTCAACCTCAACCTTAGCCTTAACCTCAGACCTCAGACATCCGAAATCCGACCTCCGAAATCCGAAATCAACTGAATATCAAATTATAATACCGCCTGATTCTACCGGCGAGTTCATCAACAGATACATATTTGCTTACTCTGAAGACCTCTTTTCCATCAAAGAAAACCACAATGGTAGGACTTGCAAATACGCCATTGGAGGCAGAAAGCTCAGGAAATGCGGCAGAGTTAACATAAGAGTGTTTCATTTGCGGAAATTCACTGCTGACCATCGATTCTATCTTTGGTCGAAGTGCTACACAGGGCGCGCAACTATCGTTGAAAAAGTACAACAACAGGGCAGGGGTGGAGCCTTTTATTAAATCAAGCTCAGTTTGGTTGGTGATTTCAAGTTTCATAAGACAAATCTATGAGGATTTTTTTTAATGAAGGCATTTGTTTGATGATGATTTTATTTTATTCTTATCTTGGCAGTTAAATTTAATACAGATTTTAACAAACATCAGATCAATGACAGCGTTCAAAAAACTGAATCCGAAAGATTTACAATTCGATCCGGTAAAAAAAATAGGGATGGAGTGGATGTTGATTACAGCAGGAAATGCTGTGAAATGTAATACCATGACAGCGAGTTGGGGAGGAACCGGATTTCTATGGAACAAACCTGTAGCTTTCATTTTCGTTCGTCCACAGCGTTTTACATATCAGTTTATCGAGGAAAACTCATTGTTTACCTGTAGTTTTTTTGACAAAGAGCACCACAATAAGCTTCAGTTTTGCGGATCGCACAGTGGCAGAGACACCGATAAGTTTGCAGCCACTGGTTTGAAAATTATGGAAACAGCAGAGGGGGCATATACTTTTGAAGAAGCCAGGCTTTATCTGGTGTGCAGAAAATTATACTTTCAGGATATTGATCCGGATGGATTTATAGACTCCTCAGTTGCAAAGAATTATCCTGAAAAGGATTACCACAGAATGTATATCGGAGAAATAATTTCGGGGTCAGAGCGTTTTATTACGAAAACTTCGGCTGAGCGATGAAAAGTTTCATAATTTTATGCCTCGCATATTTTAAAGCATTACCGACTTACCTTTTTTATTATCAATTAACTACAAATCAGTTTTGAAAATATTCACAACCATCAGAGTCCGTTTGGCAAGGTATTTCCTTGGCAAGCTCACCAGTCGCCTTAACAGGAGAAGGGTAGCAATAAATCTGGCGCAAGCCGTAGATATTGGAATTGTTTATAGTCTGGTTAGCGAAGAGGAGTATGCTATTTTAGGTCAGTTTGTAAAATCATTACAGGAAAAAGGGAAAAAAGTGCAGGTACTTGGCTACCATAAGAGCAAAAGGGCTCCGGTTTATTATGCTCCCAAACTCGCATACGATTTATTGCTCAATGGTGATATAGACTTGCTGCTCAGGCCGGTTTCGGAATTTTCTGATAAGTTTATTGATTATCCTTTTGATCTTTTGATTGATTTAAGTTCACCTGCAGATTTTCCTCTTTCATATATTGTTGAGCTTTCAAAAGCAGGATTTAAAGTTGGTCAGGGAAAGCCCGGAATACCTGGGCCCTTTGATTTACTTATAGAATCTTCATCCCCATTATCACTGGAAGTATTGATAGAACAAGTGGTTCATTACACCAGTACAATTGAATTCATTACCCCACCTATTCAGGTTATAAACACTGAACTATGAAGAAAAATTTTACAGGAACAGGAGTTGCATTGGTAACTCCATTTCACAAACAGGGAACCATCGATTTCGGATCACTTGAAAAACTGATTGAACATACCATCGGTAATGGTGTAAATTATCTTGTTGTGCTCGGTACAACGGGCGAAGCTGCTACATTGTCGAAAGATGAAAAAACTGCTTTGGTTCAGTTTGTGAAAGAACAGGTAGCAGGACGTGTTCCCATTGTTATGGGGCTTGGTGGCTATAATACGCAGGAATTGGTAAATCAGCTTCAGGTAATTGATCTTGAAGGGATTGACGCCATTCTGTCAGTCACTCCTTACTACAACAAGCCCACGCAGCGTGGACTTTATCTTCATTATAAACACATTTCGAGTGCCAGCCCATTACCGATAATACTTTATAATGTACCGGGTCGCACAAGCGTTAATCTGAGTGCAGAAACAACGCTCGAACTAGCCCGCGATTTTGATAATATTATCGCTATCAAAGAAGCATCAGGGAACTTCAGCCAGATTATGCAGATTATCCGCAATAAGCCCAAAGGATTTCTGGTGATTTCGGGTGATGATGGTATCACCATGCCAATGATTGCTGCCGGTGCAGAAGGCGTAATTTCAGTTGTGGCAAACGCATATCCATCAACATTCTCCCGAATGGTGAAAGCTGCCATGGATGGAAAATTCGAAGAAGCAAGAAGGCTTCATTACCTGCTGATTCCATTTATTGATTCACTCTTTATGGATGGTAGTCCCGGTGGAATTAAAGCCGCTTTGGATCAAATGAAAATTGTTCAGAACAACCTCCGTCTTCCGGTAGTAAAAGTCAATAAATCGGTGCAAAATACCATTTCTGGTCTGATTACTGACCTTAGGGATAATGGCATAGAATCCTGAAAAACAAATCTTTCAAATAGCTTATCAATTTCAAGATGAAAAAAATCATTACGCTATTTCTCTCGTTAATCTCGGTTTTTGCAATTGCTCAAACTAACCTCAAAACGCAATCTGCACCTGAACTGTTCGGAAATGATGGCGAAATCTATTTTGCGCTTCCCGGAGCAGCTGATATGGCTGGATTACTGACAAAGGTGATAAGCATCGACCGCATTTCCGGCGATACTGTTTTCGCGTATGCCAACAAAAAAGAATTTGAAATCCTGAGGCAGTTTGATAATCTCAGCTTTGTTTCAATGCCGCATCCGGGCGATCTTATTATCCCTGAGATGACTTCTGATCCCCGGCAGGTGCTCGACTGGAATTACTATCCCACTTACCCGGCTTATGAGGCATTGATGCAGCAATTTGCAACCGATTATCCTGTCATTTGCACCCTTCACACTATAGCTACCTTACCAAGCGGGCGCAAACTGCTGGCATTGAGAATTTCTGATAATGTAAATATTGAGGAAGATGAGCCTGAATTTCTGTACACTTCAACCATTCATGGCGACGAAACAACAGGATATGTGCTTTTGCTTCACCTGGCTGATTATCTGCTGACCAATTACAATCAGGATCCGAGAGTGACCAGTATGATCAACAACACTGACATCTGGATCAATCCATTGGCAAATCCTGACGGAACTTACTATGGTGGCAACAATTCGGTTAATGGTGCACGACGCGGCAATGCAAACAATGTAGATTTAAACCGCAATTATCCTGATCCGGCCGATGGGCCAAATCCCGATGGAAACGCATGGCAGCCTGAAACGGTAGCTTTTATGAATTTTGCTGAAAGCCGTAACTTTGTGATGGGCGCAAATTTTCACGGTGGTATCGAAGTTGTGAATTATCCCTGGGATACATGGAGCAGACTGACTGCCGACAATAACTGGTGGGTTATGGTGAGCCGCGAATATGCTGATACAGCCCAGGCATACAGCCCTCCCGGTTATATGGACGAT
>Ga0351882_1085_pt1 | contig 30791 bp, 19 predicted proteins | sample BONcelFGM3001F13_FD_206762 | JGI IMG/M metagenome (GOLD analysis project Ga0351882, IMG submission 206762) | Enriched cells from coal bed in the Powder River Basin, Montana, United States - BONCAT cells FGM rep3 HSBNCT.FGM.300.1.F13 ... | reverse complement strand
ATTTCACCCTGTTGATTTTTGAATACCACTTCTCCAATCATGTAAGTGTTTCTCACCTGATCATTAGTCAGGTTTGTTTTTTTTAGCAAAATTTGAACTATTTAATTCCTTTGCCGAAATTATTTTCGGATTTTAAGGATTTGATAATAAAAGATAAAAAGATGGCTTCAACCAAATATGTTTTTGTAACCGGAGGCGTTGCCTCCTCGCTGGGAAAAGGGATAATCTCAGCTTCTCTGGCAAAACTTCTGCAGGCCAGAGGTTTCTCAGTCACCATTCAAAAGCTGGATCCTTACATCAATATTGATCCAGGAACCCTGAATCCTTATGAACATGGCGAATGTTTTGTTACTGATGACGGTGCAGAAACCGATCTCGATCTGGGCCATTACGAGCGTTATCTCAATGTACCCACCTCTCAGGCCAATAATGTTACAACAGGCAGAATTTATCAGGAAGTAATCAACAAGGAAAGACGCGGAGTCTATTTGGGTCAGACTGTTCAGGTAATCCCTCATATTACCGATGAAATCAAGCGAAGGATTAAATTGCTGGGCAATGAAGGGAAGTACGACTTTGTATTGACTGAGATAGGCGGAACAGTTGGTGATATCGAGTCATTGCCTTACATTGAGGCAGTCAGGCAGATGAGATGGGAAATAGGCTCCGACTGCCTTGTGATTCATCTTACATTGGTTCCATATCTGGCAGCAGCCGGCGAACTTAAAACCAAGCCGACCCAACATTCCGTTAAAGCCCTTTTGGAACAAGGAGTGCAGCCCGATATTCTGGTTTGCAGAACTGAAAAGCACCTGAGTGAAGGTATGCGCAACAAAATTGCCCTTTTCTGCAACGTTGACCCTACGGCAGTAATTGAATCAATTGATGCTGAATCTATTTACGACGTGCCCCTATTAATGCATGAAGAAAAACTTGATCTTGAAGTGCTCGAAAAAATGAGAATGCCGGTTTTGCCTGAGCCTGATCTCGCTACATGGAAGGAGTTTCTGAAAAGATTAAAAAATCCGGAAGGAGAAATTACAATAGGTCTGATTGGCAAGTATGTTGAACTTAAAGATGCTTATAAATCCATCAATGAATCATTTGTTCATGCCGGTGCCGCCAATAAATATAAAGTCATAGTAAAAGCAATTCACTCTGAGTTAATTACACCTGATTCAGTTGCTGCAGTGCTGAAAGGACTCGATGGAATTCTTGTTGCACCGGGATTCGGAAGCCGGGGCATTGAAGGAAAAATTGAAGCCATAAGGTATGTAAGGGAAAATAAAATTCCATTTCTTGGCATTTGCCTGGGAATGCAATGCGCTGTTATTGAATTTGGACGAAACGTACTTGGCTTAAAAGATGCCCATTCCACCGAAATGGATAGTGAAACCCCATTTCCTGTGATCGACATAATGGAAGAGCAAAAGAGTATTGAAGATATGGGAGGTACAATGCGTCTTGGATCATACCCCTGTACCATTGAAAAAGGAACCAAAACTTTTGATGTTTATGGTAGTGTTGATATTGCTGAAAGACACAGACACAGGTATGAGTTTAACAATCATTTCATTGAACAATATCAGAACTCAGGAATGATAACGCCTGGCATAAACACACGGAATAATCTGGTTGAAATCATCGAATTGATTGATCACCCATGGTTTATCGGTGTTCAATTCCATCCTGAATACAGAAGTACTGTTGCCACCCCGCATCCCCTCTTTGTCAGTTTTGTAAAGGCTGCAATAAAGTATCATTCCAGTCAAAATAAATAGCAAAAAAATCATGTATCTGGTCTATTGTTGATTTATCCGATGGCAGATTGACTGCTTTTGATTACTTTTGTCAACTTCTTGAAATCATTTTATCTATTAGTTCATGAATAAGAATACAATCATTGGTCTGGTTCTGATTTTTGCAATTATGGTGGGTTACACCATATTGATGTCCCCTTCAAAAGAAGAACTGGAAAGTAAAAAGCGGGCACAGGATTCAATTGAATTAGTTCAGCGGAGTCTGAACGACTCAGCAAGGGCATTGCAATTAAGGCAGGAACAGTTGAAAGCGGGTACTGAAAGCCTGACTGTTGTTCCTGAAACTACCCCCGATGTTATACCAGCAGAAGTTTATCGCTCGGTTTACGGACCTTTCGCCCCTTCCGCACAGGGAATTGATCAGGATTATGTAATCGAAACCGATCTCCTAAAAATAACCATCAGCAGCCTTGGTGGGCGAATAAGCCAGGTTGAGTTGAAGGAATATAAAACTTTCGATGGTAAACCAACCACCCTTTTTATTCCTGATTCTTCTGCATTCGGAATTGCTTTCTTTACAGATGTTCGTCCGGTTTCTACCGAGAAACTTTATTTTGCACCACATTGGAATAATAGCCGGTTTGAAGGCAGTGATAATCTGGTTATAACAGGCGAAGATTCGCTTAGGTTCAGCATGCGGCTTTATGCCGGTGTTTCTGATTCAGTTATATCTCCTGATAAATACATTGAGTTTGCTTACACTGTCAGAGCCGACAATTACATGATTGATTTTGATGTTAATTTTTCCAATATGGAGGGCATTATTGCTCCAAATACCAAGGAAATGAACATCAACTGGGCTGCCCGATTAATCAGGCAGGAGAAGAGCCTTGAGAATGAAAAACTGAATACCACTGTGCACTTCAGACACTCTGACGGCGAAGTTGACTACCTGAGTGAGCGTAAAGACGACAGCAAAAATATCAACACTCGTGTAAAATGGGTATCGTTCAAACAACAGTTTTTTTCAGGAACACTGATTGCTGATGAATTATTCCAGAATGCAGAAATAGCGAAAATTGGTGAGCCGGAAAAAGAAACCAAGTATCTGGAGCAGATGACTGCTACTCTTTCACTGCCTTTTAATCCTATGGTAGATAAGAGTCTGGGCATGCAATTTTATTATGGCCCGAATAAGTACAATCTTATGCGCAAGTATAAGCTTGATCTTGAACGACAGATTCCGCTTGGATGGAGTTTCTTTCTGATGCAATGGATAAACCGTTTTGCAGTTATCCCGGTCTTTAATTTCCTTGAAGGATTTGATATCAATTATGGAATTATCATATTGATTCTTACCATTCTGCTGAAAATTGTACTCTTCCCGATTGCTTATAAAACCTATATGTCATCTGCAAAGATGAAATTATTGAAGCCTGAAATTGACGAAATCGGAAGCAAGTTCCCCAAAAAGGAAGACGCCATGAAGAAGCAGCAGGCAGTAATGTCACTTTACAAGAAAGCCGGGGTAAATCCAATGGCCGGATGTGTGCCAATGCTTTTACAGTTCCCGATTTTGCTGGCGATGTTCCGCTTTTTCCCAGCGTCAATCGAACTCAGGCAGCAATCATTTCTTTGGGCAACCGATCTTTCAAGTTATGATTCGGTACTCGATCTTCCCTTTACTATTCCTTTCTATGGCGACCACGTAAGTCTTTTTACCCTTTTGATGACCATATCTACAATCATTTATACCAAGATGAACAACGATATGATGTCAACAGGTAATCAGATGCCGGGTATGAAAACTATGATGTACATGATGCCGATCATGTTCCTTGGATTCTTCAACAGTTTCGCATCGGGTTTAAGTTATTATTACCTGCTGGCCAATCTTCTTACATTTGCTCAGATGTTCTTTATACGCAGGTTTGTAAACGAGGAAAAACTTCATGCCAGAATTCAGGAAAACAAGAAAAAGCCTGTCAAGAAATCGAATTTCCAGAAACGATTGGAAGAACTTTCGAAAAATCAGGGTAAGAAATAAATCTCATTAAATCTAAATGCCGGCCTGTCAGATTTTATTGATCTGTCAGGCCTTTTTTTTCGACATTTCGCAACATAGTTATATATTGCAATGCTTGTCACTAAACGAAGTAAATGTTTCTATCATAACGAATAGCCTTCAAAGTCTATGTTCATATTTCAACGCCATACCTTGAATTAATTGGCATTCACAAAACAGAATGTTTTTTCTCTTTGAAAATTAACTTCTTACCAGTTTTGTAATTACAAAAAATTCTTACCTTTGCACCCCGGTTTGCCCGGCGCCTTTTATATTGATAATCAAAGGTGATCCTGTCCGGCTAAACCACACAATTCACATATTTATTAACCTGGTATCTCAGGATACCGCAAAGAAGAATTAAATGACAAACGACGAATTAAACGTCAACGAAGAGTTACCCAAAGCTGAAAACACTCCTGAAGAGGTAGCAGCAGAGGTTAACGAAACCCCGGTTGCAGATGAATCAGTTGCTGAAGTAGAAGCAGAAAAAAAAGAAGTAATTTCAGAAGAAGCTGCAGAAACTCCTGTTGCTGAAGTTGAAGTTGTTGCTGAAGTAGAAGCAGAAAAAGAAGTAATTTCAGAAGAAGCTGCAGAAACTCCCGTTGCTGAAGTTGAAGTTGTTGCTGAAGTTCCTGTTGTTGCAGAAGTTGAGGCTGATGATGACGACGACGAACCAACCGTTGAAAAACTTAAAGCCAAACTGGTTTCCCAGATTTCTCTGGAGAATTTTGATTGGGATGCAATTGGTAAAAAACACGAGAATTATTCATCAGACGAGCGTGCAAAACTGGAATCAGTTTACGATAAAACCCTCAGTTCAATCGTTGAGCACGAAGTAATTGACGGAACAGTTGTTGCCATCAGCAGCCGCGAGGTTGTGGTAAATATCGGTTTCAAATCTGATGGTGTTATCCCTCAGTCAGAGCTTCGCTACAATCCTAACCTTAAGATTGGCGATCAGATTGAAGTATATGTTGAAAGTCAGGAAGACATGGGTGGACAGCTCATTCTTTCACATAAAAAAGCCCGTATCCTTCGTTCATGGGAGCGCGTTAATCAGGCTTTCGAAAAAGAAGAAATTATCAATGGTTACGTAAAATGCCGTACCAAAGGTGGTCTTATTGTTGATGTGTTCGGTATTGAGGCTTTCCTTCCCGGATCACAAATCGACGTTAAACCCATACGCGATTACGATATCTACGTTGATAAAGTTATGGAATTCAAGGTTGTTAAAATCAACCAGGAATATAAAAACGTTGTTGTTTCGCACAAAGCGCTTATCGAAGACGAACTTGAGCAGCAAAAAGCCGATATCATCAGCAAGCTTGAAAAAGGTCAGATTCTTGAAGGTACCGTTAAAAATATTACTTCATACGGAGTATTTGTTGACCTTGGCGGTGTTGACGGTCTTGTTCACATTACCGATCTTTCATGGGGCCGTATCAATCATCCTGAAGAAATCGTTCAGCTTGACGCCAAAATCAAGGTGGTTATACTCGATTTTGATGAAAACAAAAAACGTATCGCCCTCGGTCTCAAACAACTTACTTCTCATCCATGGGATTCACTTGATGAAAACATCAAAGTTGGAGACAAAGTTGGTGGCCGCGTAGTAGTGATTGCCGATTATGGTGCATTTATCGAAATTGCTCCTGGTGTTGAAGGACTTATCCACGTTTCCGAAATGTCATGGTCGCAACATCTGCGCACCGCTCAGGACTTCCTTAAGGTAAACGATGAGGTAGAAGCAGTTATTCTTACCCTCGATCGTGAAGAGCGCAAAATGTCACTTGGCATTAAGCAACTTATTCCTGATCCATGGACAAACATCAAGGAAAAATATCCGCTCCAATCCAAGCATGAAGCTACTGTAAGGAACTTCACAAACTTCGGAATTTTTGTTGAACTTGAAGAAGGTGTTGATGGTTTGATCCACATTTCTGACCTTTCATGGTCGAAGAAGATCAAGCATCCTGCTGAATTTACAAAGATTGGCGAAAAGATTGAAGTAATGGTACTTGATGTGGATGTTGAAAACCGCAGGTTGAGCCTAGGCCACAAACAGCTTGAGGAAAATCCATGGGATGTATTCGAATCAGTATTCGCAGTAGGTTCAGTTCATAAAGGAACTGTAACCAGCGCCAGCGATAAGGGTATGGTAGTTGCTCTGCCTTACGGTGTTGAAGGATTTGCTCCGCTTCGCCATGTTGTTAAAGAAGACAATACCCAGATGAAGGTGGAAGAATCACTTGATTTCAAAGTTATCGAGTTTTCAAAAGATAACAAGAAAATCATCCTGTCTCATACCCGCATATTCCAGGATGCAACTTCTGCCGATCGCGTAAAAGAATCTGCAGCAAAGGAAACAGCTGAAAATTCAACCAAACGTGCTGTGAAAAAACTCAAGGACAACCTTGAAAAAACCACGCTTGGTGATCTTGAAGCTCTTGCTAACCTGAAATCGGATATGGAAGCTTCTGAAAAGAAAGCCAGAGACGAAAAAGCAGAGTAATCTTCTGACTTAATATTAAAAAAATCCCCGAAAGGGGATTTTTTTTTGAAATATATTTCGTTTGAATCGTTGTTTTTTATCATATTTGTGAAGGATGCTGTATTCTGTTAATCAGGTCTTGCGAAAATAAAATCAGATTGAATCTTATGAAGAAGTTCACAGTCACAATATTGGGTAGCAGTGCTGCCATTTCAACGGCTACCCGTAACCTCAGCGCACAGCTTGTGGCTTATGGCGAACAATATTTTCTTTTTGATTGTGGCGAAGGCACCCAGATGATTCTTAAGCAACTCAGAATCAAGATTAATAAAATCGGGCATGTCTTTATCAGCCATCTTCATGGTGATCACTATTACGGACTGATCGGACTGATTTCTACCTGGCATCTGTTGGGAAGGAAAACAGCAGTTAATGTTTATGGTCCTCCTGAATTACAGAACATCATTGAAATTCAGTTGAATGCTTCAATGACCACGTTGTCATATCCTTTGATTTTTCATAGCACACAAAGTGAAACGCCCCGGTTGATTGCAGATACCGGACGGTTAACAGTAACTTCTCTGCCCCTGAAACACAGGATACCTACAACAGGGTTTCTGATTAATGAAAAGCCATTACCCAGAAGTATCAGACGAGCCGAGACCGATCGTTATGGAGTGCCCTTTATTTTTATGGAAAAGTTGCATGCCGGTGAAGATTTTGTTGATGAAGATGGAAATACGATTCCAAATCATTTGCTTACAATCGAACCTGCACCTCCTCGTTCGTATGCATATTGCTCTGATACAGCCTGGTATGAACCGCTTGCAAAATGGATTCAAGGGTGTTCTATGCTTTATCATGAAGCTACTTTTATGAACGACAAGGCCAGATCAGCAGAGGAGAAAATGCATTCAACGGCTGCACAGGCAGCGCAGATTGCATCTCTGGCCGGTGTCAGGAAACTCTTATTGGGCCATTTTTCAGCACGATATGATGATCTCTCATTGCTTCAGGCTGAAGCAGAGGAGTTCTTTAATCCTGTTGTTATTGTTGAGGATGGGGAAACGTATGAAATTGTGAATTAAAAATCAGGTTGCTTATTTCTGACCGTAGAGAATGCCGGAGAATAGTTTAAGCAGCGTTTGTTTGTCGTAGGGCTTGGGCAGGTAATGCGAACATCCGTTCGAAAGAAGTTTTTCCCTGTCGCCATGCATGGTGTAGCCGGTTACGGCAATTATCGGGGTGTTTTTATTAATTTCATAACTTCTTACCTGCTGTGCGATTGAAAGTCCATCAGGCCCGGCACCGAGATTTATGTCCATCAGAATTGCGTCATATTTCCGGCGTTTAATTTTTTCGATAGCTACATAACCATTCTCAGCCATTTCGGTATTGCATATTTCGCGAAGGTAGAGTGCCGCAAGTCGTCGGTTTATTTCGTTGTCTTCAACTATAAGTACTTCAGGTACTGAGCCTCTGCTTAGTCTGTGCGTTCTTATTGCGGGGCTATCCTCAGGGAAAATTGAAGACTCGGTAATGTCTTCCATTGTTAAAGGCAGTTCTACATAGAAATCTGAACCTTTGCTTTCTACACTATCAACCCAAACGCGTGCATTCAGCAATCGGGCAATCTTTGAGCACAGTGACAAACCAAGTCCGCTACCTTCAAAAGTTCTTGAGAATCCTTCGCTCACCTGGCGGAATTCCTCAAATATCATCCTGTGATGCTCAGGAGCTATGCCAATACCAGTATCGCTGATTCTGATAACTGCTTCGGTACTTTTTTTATTTACTTTATACACACTGATTGAAATGCCACCGTCAACAGTAAATTTCAGAGCATTGTCAATCAAATGATGTATCAACTGGCTGAGAAGCTTTTCATCGGCTCTTACAAAGATATCAGGAGGGATGGAAGTTCTTAGATACAAACCTTTGTCGCTGGCAATAGAATATGCCACTTTTAGCAGTGGCTGCATCATTACCCTTGTGTTTACCGGCTTCAGTATGAGGGAATTTTTGTCAGCCTCCAATGCAGAAAGGTCAATAATGGAGTTGAGTGTTGACATTAACCGGCCTGCCGATTTAAAAATTGTCCCGGCCATTGATTTCAGCCGTGGGTCATCAAGTTCTTCATTTAATATCTCGGAAAAACCAAGGATTCCTGTCATTGGTGTTCTGAGTTCATGACTCATATTGGCCAAAAGGGAGGATTTTAACCGGCTTGAATTTTCTGCAGTATTTTTGGCTTTTATGAGAACTTCCTCACTTTTTATTTTTTGGGTGGCGAGTGCAATCTGCTCTGCAACAAATAATAAGATTGATTTTTCGTCTTCGCTGAAGGTTGTTTCACTGGTAAACGATTGCAGGCAAAGTATTCCGATTACGCTTTCACGGGTTTTTAATGGTATGCCAATCCATGATTGAGGAATTCTATCAATAGGAGTAATTATGCTTTCATCAATCATAAGTTCAATAACTGCAGAAGAAGCCAGTAAAGGCTCTCCGGAATTAAGAACATATTCAACCAGGCCATTTACTGATTTTGGCGTTTCAGATGTATTAACCTTATTGTCTTTTAATGAATAAGTCTGGTTTACATCATTCTCTCCTGCCAGCGAAATCAGCATTTCGGGAGCCGGAACCAGTTCTGAAATAATTTGATGAATTGCCTTTATTAATAGCTCCAGACTGTGTTGAGAATGAATCAGCTGAGAAATTTGAAATGCTGATGTTTTTAACGACTCTGATTTTTTGAAAGAAGTAACATCATGAATAATGCCTGTCCAGTACTTAAGTTGTCCATCATCACTATACTCCAATCTGGCATTGTTTTGTATAAACCGAATCTGCCCGTTTTTGTCAGTTATTCTGTAACTGGTAGTGTATGAGGTGAGTTTATTTGAGAGAACATTATCCAGCAGTATGTTATAGTCGTCAATGTCATCCTGATGAATGACTGATTTGTGCAGGATATCTTCTAATGTTGTTAACTCTCCGGGATTTTCTTTTAGAAGCAGCTCGAAAAAATTGCGTGTTTCAATTATGGGTTTGTTTTCAAACTGTATATCCCAGCTGCCGGCACCTGAGTGTTTTTGAACTTCTGATAATCTCTGAGTGCTTTCAGAATGGGTATTTGTTTGTGGATTATTATGGTTTTCATGCGCTGAACACTGAGAAAACTTATTAATCCCCTGCTCAATAAATGAATAAATCCGGAGTTTCATACCATCCGGAGTTTCAAATTCATTGAAAGCATAAAGGCATTCTTTCGAATTTGAAATCGGGTCAAAAGTGCACTTGCACCATACACCTGATAAACAATCCTTTGGAGTATTTCCGTTAACTGACAGCAAATCAAGGAGATTGACAGGTTGGGAATGAAGATTCGGGTTCAGTGATGAAAACCCGGCGAAAGCATCATTGGTATCAATAATTTCACCTGAAATGGTTGTTATTGCCATAGGCAACGGGTTTAGCCTGAATTCAGGGAAATCGAATTTGTTCGGATGCAGTCGCTTTTCCGTATTACTTAGTTCATAATTTCTCATCAAAAATATGAGAGTAAATTAAACTTATCAATTGTCGTGGCCGTAAATGTAGTTTATTTTTAAATATAAATGCTTTATTTTATGAACATCTGAATTGTGAATAAAAATCAGGAGGGTCGTAAAAGTATGTAATTAATTCATAGTGAATACTATGCATAATATTATCTGCAGGCTTTTTCAGGCAATAATCCCCAAATTGACTTCAATTTATTATGCCGATGGAAGTGTAAACCAGAAAGTGCTTCCTTTTCCTGATTCTGAAGTAACACCAATGGTGCCGCCCATTTTTTCAACCATTTCTTTGCAAAGTACCAGCCCAAGCCCGGAACCCATTTCATTTGCAGTTCCGGGTGTTGTTCTTGAAATTCCATTAACAAAAATTTCCACAATTTTTTTGGCAGGAATTCCTACGCCATAATCTCTGATTTTGGTGACGATGTGATTATCAGTTGATTCTGCACTTACATAAATACGACCACCCGAGTAACTGAACTTTATCGCATTGCCTATCAGATTATGAATAATGATTCTGATCAGGTCTGTATCTGCAATAACTTTTGTGTTGTGAGGGATATTCACAATTATATCAATTGATTTCTTGGAAGAATTAAGCTTCAGGACTTCTATTGTTTTGGTGACTTCATCCACCAGCGGCATGCTGGCAGGATTGAAGGAGAGGGTTTGGTTTTGCAGCCGTGCCCAGTTGAGTAAATTCTGCATCAGTAAATGAACCTGATCGGCTGTGTCCCTTACCAAAACCAGAGATTCAAGCAACTCGGCTTTGCTGAATGTTTCATAGTTTTCAACCATGAGGTTTGACATAAGCAAAAGCCCCGAGAATGGGCTTTTCAAGTCGTGGGAAACGATCGAAAACAGTTTATCCTTGGTGGAAAGCGCCTGCGAAAGTTCGTTTTTTTGTTTGACAATCAGATCTCTGGCCTTTTTTAGTTCTATGTGTGTAGATACCCTGGCCAGCAGTTCCCCTGCTTTAAACGGTTTGGTTATATAGTCAACAGCTCCGACTTTGAAGCCATTTAAAATATCTTCGGGCTCAATTCTTGCAGTCAGGAAGATCACCGGAATTCCGGCAGTTATATTGTTATTCTTCAGCAAGCTGCATGCGGTAAGTCCATCCATTTCAGGCATTGCAATGTCAAGCAGTATAAGATCAGGGGTGCGGGATATTGCAATAGAAATTGCCTGTTTGCCGTTGTTTGCGATGGCAAGCTGATAACCTTCGTCGCGCAGAATATTGCCCAGAACTGCCAGATTCTGAGGCAAGTCATCCACAATCAGTATAAGCGGTGGAGATTGGTTATGAAATCCTGTTTCAGTTGAAGTGTCTTCGTTCATGAATCGGAAATATTTGTCAGATAATCTGAAAGTAAATTAAAGCTAGTCATCAATTCGTCAATCCGAAAGGATTCAGCTTGCTGTTTAATTGTGTCGGCAAATGTTTTTAGTTTAAATGAATCCGAGGATTCCCCGGCTTTGCCAAGTACGATGGAGAAGGCTACTATTTCATCAATAATCATTCCCTCCCTGATTTTCTTCAGTTGGTTTAAGAGTAATAATGAAGTTTTATATTCTGGTTCTTTATCAACTTCAGATAATGAAATTTCATTTAAGCCTGTTTCCTCTTGTTCCCATTCAGTAATTTCGGAAGCTGCATCATAAGTCAGGTATTTTGCAATTTCCGACATCAGTGTGCCCGGGCTGACCGGTTTTTGCAAATAGCCATCGCAAAGCTTTTTAATCAATTCTGCTTCCTCTTTCATAGCCGATGCTGTTAGTGCGACGATAGGAATATGACTGATTTCACTGTCATTTTTAATCAATCGTGTGGCAGTATAACCATCCATCACCGGCATTTGCATGTCCATGAGTATGAGATCAGGTTTAAATTTTATGGCTTTTTCAAGCCCTTCTTTTCCATCCACGGCTTCGATAAGTCTGAGATTTTTGCCTTTCAGCATTTCTTTGATCACTGCCCGGTTCAGCGAAATATCCTCAACATTCAGAATAAGCTGGTCGTGAAAGATATAGCTTTTTGCTAACACCAAATCAGAACTAACGGAGATTGGCGTGTAGGTTTTTGCAATAGCAACCGCTTTCAATGTGACATGAAAAATACTGCCATTTCCAGGGGAACTGGTGACGGTAATATCTCCATTCATCATTTCCAGCATCCGTTTGGTAATAGTTAAGCCCAAGCCTGTTCCTCCGAATTTTCGTGTGCTTTGCCCTTCCTGTTGCATAAAAGCCTGAAAAATCAAATCCTGCTGATCAGGAGGAATGCCGATCCCTGTATCTTTCACTTCAAAAAGAATGTTGCAGGACAGATTATCATCGCTGAAATCTAAAACTTTAACCGAAAGTATGATTTCTCCATGATGCGTAAATTTTATGGCATTTCCAATCAGGTTGACAAGCACTTGCCTTATTCTGGTTTCATCCATAATCAGTGTTTCAGGCAGATTGCTGTCTTTAACCACAGAAAATTTCAGATTTTTTTCTTTTGCACTATGGGTGAAAATACGTTCCAGTTCAAATAGTATTTGTGATGGTTTTACCGGTTCAGGGTCAATTTTGAGTCTTCCTGCTTCAATTCTCGACAAGTCCAGAATATCATTTATTATCAATAATAGATTTTGACCGCTTTTTCCAATGATGTCAACGAATTCCTGATGTTTTGAGTTCTCAAGTTGTTCACTCAGTAATTCCGAGAATCCCATAATTGCATTCAGCGGCGTTCTGATTTCATGGCTCATATTTGCCAGAAATTCGCTTTTCGATCTGTTTGCTCTGGTGGCTTCATCCCGGGCTTTGATCAGGTCAGATTCAAATTTCTTGCGTTGTGAAATATCTTCAATAATAGCCCAGACTCTGGGTTTCTGATCAAGTTCTCTCACAAGCATAAGGCTCATCAAAACCGGGATTTCGGATCCTTTTAAGGAAATTAATCTGATTTCAATCGGGCCGGCAGCTCCGGTTCGTTTCAGCTGATTAACGGCTGATTCTATTATTGCTGAAAATTCTGGTGGAATCAGTTTGTGAAATGAGGTGTTGAATATATCAATACTATCGCAGTCAAGAATTTTTCTGAATGCTTTATTGGTGTCCAGAATTATTCCATCCTGATCTGAGAGCATCAACCCTATTGGCGACTCCTGATACAGCACCCTGAACCTGTTTTCGCTGAAAAGAAGTCTTTCTGCAGCTCTTTTTCTCAAAATCGCACTTCCAATTCCTGATGCAAGGCTTTGCAAAATCAATGTTTCAGATTGAGTCCACGAATAGCCTTTTGAGCAGTCATCAAATCCTACAAAACCAAACAGCCCCTCACCAACAAAAACCGGAACAACAAGTAATGAAATAATATCCTGAGGTTCAAGTATTTCTCTTTCATTTTCAGGAAAATCTTTTACAAAGCCAGCAACCGGATGTCCTTCATAGAATAACTTATTCCATCTTGTAATATAATCAGCGGAAAGGTTTTGCAATTCGGGATTGCCAATCTGGGGTTCAATGCCGGGAGCACACCATTCAAAACGCTGACTTATAAGTCTTGTTTCTGGGTTGGAAGTCTCATTGTGATATTCAAAAAGATAGATCCTGTCTGCCTGCGAAGCATTGCCAAGAATTTCGAATGCTTTGTTGATGGCACGATCGGAATCTTCCTCAACCAGTAAGGTTGTGGTTGCTTGTGCTACGCTTTCAAGAACCCTGCTTTGATGCTCAAGCTGAAGTTCTGCAATTTTTCGTGAGGTAGTGTCTCTGACAAGGGCTAAAAATCGTTTGCCTTCGGGTGTAGTTTCTTTTACAGAAATGTTTAGCTCAAACCATGAACTTTTATTTCCATCCGGAAGCTCATATTGTATTCCTGAGGAAACCCCGTTTTCATCAGCTTCTTTAATTGCTTTTAATATCTGGCTGCAAGCCTGATCCGGAAGTATTTCGGAGACGTTGCGATTGACGAAAAAGTCTGGTTTTATATAAAGCTGACCTTCTGATGGGGCATGATAATTGTAAATTACCCCCTTTTCGTCAAGCTCAAACAACAAATCAGGTATTGCATTCAGCGTAGCTTCAAGGTTTTTATGGGTTTCTTTGATTTCATTTTCAGTCTGCTTGTCTTTGGTGATGTTGGTAATAAAACCATGCCATATAATGCTGCCGTCTTCGCTATGGGTGGGTTCTGAGCTACCGCCTACCCATATTAAGCCTTTTGTTGGATGATTAAGCCTGAATTCAGTAACCCATGGACTCAGATTTTCTGCTGATTCATGTATTGATGATATGAAGTATTCAATATCATCAGAGTGAATATTCTTAAACAGCAGATCCGGATTTTGCTGAATTTCAATAAGGCTATGGCTGAAGATTTCTTCAATGTAGCTGTTGGCGTATAACAACACAAATGTTTTGTCAGGTTTTCTTGCAAACTGATAAACCATGCCCGGTAGTTGTGAGGTTATCTGTGCAAACCGGTTGTATAGTTCTGTAAGCAGGTTGCTTGATATTTTCTGCTCGGAAATGTCTCTGATTTGTTCGATTATCAGAAATATTTCATTGTTTCGGTCAGTAACAGGGGTGGTTCGGCATTCGTAGTATCTGTTTGAGAACGGATCGCTGATTTCACAGATTAGCGGTGCCCCGGAATCAGTGGCTGATTTTGCATTTTTTGTGCTTGTAAGTAATTTCAGGACATGGTGTTTACTTTGATTTTTCGAATTTGATTTTTCGGTTTCGAAAAATTCTTTGGCAGCAGTATTCAATTTGATTGGCTTCAGGCTAAGATCCCGGATAATGATTATATCTGACATTCCGTTGATTACGCCTTCCAAAAGTGCTTCGTTTTCAGAAAGGCGCTGGAGAGCAAGACGTTCTGACGTAATGTCTCTGCTTATGCCTAAAATGCCTGTGATTTTACCGGTATTGTCGGTATATGGGGCTTTGCTGGCCGATACCCATTTGTGCGAGCCATCTGCAATTCTTATGTATTCAGGCTTGGCAATCAGTGGTTTGCCAGTTTTAATGATTTTTAATTCATCTTCAAAAGCCTCTCGGGCATGAACTTCCTCAAAAAAGTCGAAATCGCTTAAGCCTACTGCATCTTCAGGAGATTCAAGTCCGAGAATATCTGCCTGAACTTTATTGATGCGGGTGAATTTGCTGTTCTCATCTTTGAAGTATATTGAATCGGGCATTGAATCCATCAGATTCTGAAGCAATTCGCGTTCAAACAATAGTTTTTGCTCAGCGGTGTATCTTCTGGAAATGTCATGTGAAATGGCAATGAAATACGTTGCGCCGGAAGCAGTTTTAAATCCTGATGTTTTTAAGGATGATCTGAATATTATACCTTCTTTGGTTATATTATCGAGTTCACCATGCCAGGCTCCATTAGATGTGGTGGTGAGGATTTCACGTCCAATTGCTGATCTGGAAGCAGGCTCAATAAAAATTCCTGCATTGGCGCCAATCAGTTCTTTTCGGGAATAACCAAATTTTTCAATGATGGCCTGATTTACATAATGGATTTCACCCTTTTCATTAGTGATAAGTACAAAATCACCGATTGAATCAATAAGATGGGGGAAAACTGAATCATCTAATCCGTTTATCGGTTTATTTGATTCAGTTCTCTCTTTTTTTATTGCTTCCTCCAGTTGCTTCACTCTGGCCCTTAAGTATTCCAGCTCATTGTCCGGTTTTCCCATATGATAGTTCGTGAGATCAGATAATTGGTGCTTTCGGACTCTGTTTGATCACCAAAAGAGTAACGAAAATGAGTTGAAAAATAGTAAGATTTTCACAACCATTGTCACCAATGTTTATTAATGCTTTATTTCCTGCAATGTAATAGAAAATCAATCAGAAAAGTAAGATTTTTTTTTGTGAAGCCATTGAAATTCGATAAACATTAGAGTGCTGTTTTTAATAGCTGATAATGAATGCATTATAAAGACAATGAGTTTAATTTATTTTACGATCCCAATACTTAATCAACCATTTACCGGAAATCCTCATGATTATAAAATATATTTTATTGCTGACCATAAATGAGTTAATTTATTTTGTAATTTTGCCGCCCGTTTCAGGCTGCCTTTTTGTTCCCTGCAATTAGATTTAACAATTAATTAACCTATTGATAATCAAAAGGTGATGTAATTGTATTTCTTTTGCCAGCCCGGAATAATAATTTCACACTTAATTAATCATGACATTAAACAAACTTAGAAACATCGGTATAGCCGCGCATATTGATGCAGGTAAGACCACAACAACAGAACGACTTCTTTTCTTTACCGGTGTAAACCGTAAAATGGGAGAAACGCATGATGGTCAGTCAACCATGGACTTTATGAAACAGGAGCAGGAGCGTGGTATTACCATTGCTTCAGCAGCCATAAGTTGTACCTGGAATGGCTTCAATATTAATATTATCGACACTCCGGGTCACGTTGACTTTACCGTAGAAGTTGAGCGTTCGCTCAGGGTTATAGATGGTATGGTTGCTCTGTTTTGTGCTGTTGGCGGTGTTGAACCTCAAAGCGAAACCGTGTGGAATCAGGCCGAGCGGTATAAAGTTCCACGTGTTGCTTTTGTTAATAAGATAGATCGCACTGGTGCTGATTATCTGGAAGTTATCAGGCAAATGAACGAACATCTTGATGCCCGCGCTGTTGCATTCCAACTGCCAATTGGTCAGGAGGAAGAATTTCGTGGCATTCTTGACCTGATCCATTTCAAAATGCTGACCTTTGAAGAAGCTGAGACTTTTGTTGCAGAGATTCCTGAGGAATTGCACGCGCAAGCATACGAATACAGGCAGTTGTTAATTGAGAAGCTGGCCGATTTTAACGAAGAAATCCTTAATCTCTTCCTTGAAGACAAAGATGTTCCCCTTGAATTACTTATGTCTGCAGCTCGCGACGCAACATTGAAATTGTTGATTACCCCGGTATTTTGTGGTGCTGCCTATAAAAATAAAGGTATCACTCAGCTGCTTGATGCTGTTGTCGATTATTTACCTTCGCCGGTTGATATCGGTGCAGTAGTTGGTTTGGATGTTGATGATCCTGAAAAATCACGTCACCGCAATCCTTCACCAAAAGAGCCTTTCGCAGCTTTGGCTTTTAAACTGATTCACGACCCATATGTTGGTCAGCAAACTTTTGTCAGGGTTTATTCAGGCACACTGAGAAGCGGAATGCAGGTAATGAACTCAACCAAAGGAAAGCCTGAACGTGTAGGACGAATTTTGAAAATCAGAGCCAAGGATCGTGAAGAAGTCAGCGAAGCCGGACCTGGTGATATCGTTGCACTGATTGGCATGAAACTTACCAAAACCGGCGACACCCTGTGCGATATGGAGCATCAGCTCTATCTGGAGAATATTCATATTCCGCCCAGTGTTATCGAAATGAAAATCAACCCGGTTACACGCAAGGAACAAAGCAAACTTGGTGAAGCGCTATCGAAACTTGTGAATGAAGATCCTTCGTTTCATGCCCGTTTTGATGACGAAACCGAAGAAACGGTTATCTCGGGTATGGGTGAGTTGCACCTTGAGATTATTGTTGACCGTCTGAAACATGAATTTGGTGTTGATGTTGTGGTTGGTGAGCCAGCTGTTGCATTCCGCGAAACCATTTCGATGGAAGTTGAAGCTGAATATCGTCACTCGAAGCAATCGGGTGGACGTGGTCAGTTTGCTCAGACACTTATGCGCATTGAGCCTAACGAAGGCAAAGGATACGAATTTGTTGATAAAATCAAAGGTGGTTCAATCCCGGGCGAATATATTCCTTCAGTTAATAAAGGGATTATTAAAACGCTTGCCGATGGAGTACTTGCCGGTTTCCCTGTTGTTGACGTTAAAGTTGTACTTCTCGACGGTCAATTCCACCCTGTGGATTCTTCTGACTTTGCATTCCAGATTTGCGGTTCAATCTGCTTTAAGCAGGGCTTTATGAAAGCCACCCCAATTCTTCTTGAGCCGGTTATGAAGATAGAAATAAATACACCTGATGATTACATCGGAGATATTGTTGGTAACCTGACCAAGCGTCGCGGAAAGATTGAGTCAATGCGCCGCCATCGTAAAGGCTCGCAAAAACTTAACGGATTTGTTCCTCTTCAGGAAATGTTTGGTTACTCAACATCCTTGAGGAATCTCTCCAGTGGCCGCGCCAACTATTCGATGGAGTTTTATCAGTATATGCCTGTCAGTAAAGCTATTCAGGAAGAAGTATTGAAAAAACTGGCCGAGAAAAAGAGGCTGGAAGCCAATAAATAATAGTGTTTTTAAAAAAAAGCCTCCGGTCGGGGGCTTTTTTTTTGTATAACTTAAAAACCGCAAGTCAGGGTTTGACCAATTGAAAACAAGCGTTTTACAAAAACTGAAAAATATCAAGTCAAGTCCTGATTTTCAGCGAAACAGCGACATACCTTCGGTTTTGAGAGACAATATTTTTTCATTAATTTTTATTTAGCTTTAATGATTGGCTCTTGCTGACGGGTTTGGCATTTAATTTCGTTACTTTGCATAAAAATACCGGAATCATGAATGTATTGATATTGGGATCAGGTGGTCGGGAGCATGCTTTGGCCTGGAAGTTTTCACAGAGTCCTTTGTTGAAGCAACTATTTATTGCACCCGGCAATGCCGGGACTTCCTCACTGGGGATCAATATACCATTAAGTGTCAATGATTTTGAAGGAATCAAATCAGCGGTGCTTAAAAAGCAAATCGATATAGTAATTGTAGGCCCGGAAGAGCCCCTTGTCAACGGGATTTATGATTTCTTCAAACAAGATGCTTTGATCCGGCACATACCGGTCGTGGGTCCTTCAAAATTGGGTGCTCAGTTGGAAGGAAGTAAGGATTTTGCCAAGGCTTTTATGAAACGGAATGGCATTCCAACAGCCGCCTACCGCACCTTTACCAGCGCTGAAATAGTTGCCGGTCGTGCATTTCTGGCCAGTCTGAAACCTCCATATGTGCTTAAAGCTGATGGTTTGGCAGCTGGCAAAGGTGTAGTAATTTGCAATACCCTTGAAGAAGCTGAAGCAGAACTTGAGGACATGCTCGTAAAATCCAGATTTGGTAAAGCTTCCGAAAAAGTAGTGATTGAGGAGTTTCTAAAAGGTATAGAATTATCTGTTTTTGTTGTTACCGATGGAAATACCTGGAAATTGCTGCCTGAAGCCAAGGACTATAAACGCATCGGAAATGGTGATACCGGACCAAATACCGGAGGAATGGGTGCTGTTTCTCCTGTTCCTTTTGCCGATGAAGTTTTTATGCAGAAAGTTGTCGATCGGGTTATTAATCCTACCATCAGCGGGCTGAAAATTGAAGGTATAGATTACAAAGGGTTTATTTTCTTTGGGCTTATAAAAGTTGCCGGAGACCCTTTTGTGATAGAATATAATGTCAGGCTTGGTGATCCGGAAACGGAAACCATTATTCCCCGCATTAAATCTGATTTGCTCGAAGTTCTGGCATCATTGAATAAAGGGACTCTTCATAAAAATACCATTGAAACAGATCACCGCCACGCACTCACCGTTATGCTGGTTTCGGCCGGTTATCCGGGAGATTATCCCAAAGGACTTGAAATTACATCCATTCATAAAGTCAAAGATAGTCTTGTATTTCATGCCGGAACAACCCATGATCATTCAGGTGATGGTGTTGTTACATCCGGAGGCAGGGTAATCGCTTTAACAAGTCTCGGTTCAAGTATGACTGAAGCGCGCGATTTATCATATAGGGCAGCCGGTATAGTAGATTATCTTGGCAAAACCTACAGAACCGATATAGGTCTTGATGTCGTGAATTAGTCCGATGATTCTAAAGAAAATATCAGAAGCCGGTTTTTTTTTGCAATCAGTTTTAATACTGATTGTATTTCTGCTGCTGGTTTTTACACCACTCCCTGATCCTGGATTTAAAAATTCAGTTTTTCCTGATGTCTCTCTTTATAGATTTTTATCGGGGTTGAATATAACCGGAGCATTATGGATTAAGATTTTGGGCGCCGGATTTTTACTCTTTTTGGGATTCCTTTATAACAATCTGGTTGTCAGGCATGAGTTAGTCCCAAAGCAAAGTATATTTCTGTTGGTGATTTTCAGCGGTTTTATGCTCCTTAGCGATAGTTCATCCAGCCTTATGGTAGTGGTATCTGTAACAATGTTGCTTCTGAATACACTATTGAATATTTTTAGAATGCATTCTGAGCATCAACCGTATGCCAAGGTATTGAATGCAACAATTTCGCTGTCGATTGCTTCATTAATAGTTCCTCAGGCTGTTGTTTTTATCCTCTTTGTATGGCTGGGATTTTTCACCCTCAGGATTGGCTCATGGCGGGAGTGGGTAATTTCGTTGATTGGTTTGATGGTGCCCTACTTTTACTATGCTGTTTACCTTTTTCTTACCGATGGCTTGCTGGATGCACTTGAAGGATACCAGTTGTTTTTCCGGAATTTCAGGATAAATTATCCGGCAATCGGCATTGCGGAGTATGTGGTTTTGGCTTTTCCGGTTTTGATTCTGATATTGTCAATCGGAGGTTTTATTTCTGATTCCGGAGAAAGGGTCATTGCTATAAGGAAGAAAATGTGGCTGAATGTGCATTTTTTCTGGGTAACGGTGCTGGTAATGATTCTTTCAGGGCAGGGTGCAGGATTCTGGCTCCCGCTGATGTTTTTGCCACTTTCGCTTTTTATGACCCACCGGATTGTTTCCCGCCGCAAATCCTGGATTTTCGATTTCCTCTTTTTTGCATTTATTGCATTGGTTTTGTTTTTAAGGATAGGAATCTGATATGTTAAAGCCGCTTTTTTCGGATAGTGGAATTACAGAAGCCGGTTGCGATGAAGCCGGACGTGGATGCCTGGCAGGTCCTGTGTTTGCCGCAGCAGTAATTTTACCGCCTGATTATCATAATTCCGAACTTAACGATTCGAAAAAGCTATCTGCTCTTCAGCGCGAAAAACTCAGGGTTCAGATTGAAAAAGACGCCATTCAGTGGCATGTTGCGCAGGTAGGCCCTGAATTGATTGACCGCATCAATATTCTAAAAGCGTCATTTCTGGCCATGCATCTGGCGATAGATCATCTCAATCCGAAGCCCGGATTGTTGTTGATTGATGGAAATCGTTTTACCCCTTATTCAGGAATAAACCACCAATGCATCATTAAAGGTGATGGGATTTATATGTCAATTGCCGCCGCATCAATACTGGCAAAAACACATCGCGATGAATTTATGAAAGCGCTGCACCTTGAATATCCTGAATATGGCTGGAACAAGAATATGGGCTATCCGACAGCATTTCACAGAAAAGCAATAGCAAAATTCGGACTGACACCCTGGAACCGGCTGACTTTCAATGTGAGCGAACAACTAAAACTCGATTTGAAATACGATTAAGTTGGCTTTGAAAGCTTAGTTTACTGCTGAAATGAAACCAGATCGCGGAAGCAAAGCTTTACAAAAAAGTTAAACTGTGGATAAAATCCGCTGTAAGATTCCAGATTTATTTGTTTGTAATAAACTGCAATGCCGGGTTCAATAGCTATTGCCTGACTAAATTCAAACCGACCGCCGATAGTGCCGAAAATTCCAAATCCTATTCCACCCTGTCTCATTTCGTAAGACTGCAGCGCAGCGCCGGGGACATAAGTTTGACCGCCTGAATAAATGTTGACCATATTAAAAGGTTTGTCCTCAATTCTTAATACCGATTCCTTTACCAATGTGTTATTCATATTTATTCCACCTCCCAATATCAGGCGTGAAGCGGGGTTATTGCCCAATGCATATGTGAATCCGAGGTCCATCATATTGCGTTCTTCAATCCCGATTACAGGGTAATGTCTGATATCAGGTTCGGCAAGATAATCAATCGGAGGGTCAACCTCAAAGGTGATGATGTCTTTGGCCGTGAGTTTGACGTAGTGAAATTGCAGATAGAATCCCTTTCGGCAATCTATGTCATACTTTACAAAAAGTCCAAAGCTGAATGCCGGATTATATCTCATTCTTCCGGGATATTCTCTGATAAAAACTGTATCGTAAGCACCGGTCAGTCTGTAAATGTCTTCATACCAGTATTTGTTCTTCATAATATAATTGGCACTGTTCTCATTGTCAGGTTTTCCCGAATAAAAACCTGCAGTTCCGTTGCCCGGAATGTAGAATCCGGCAATGCCACCATATTCAATCCCACTGCGATTTTTGCACTCTTCCTGGTCTGCATATAGGTTATTCTGCGCGCTGAGGTTGCACGAGAAAAACAGAACCATCATAATGGCAATCATTTGAATCTTAATCATTGTACTTTCGCATTTTGTGTTTTGCCACTTCAAACCTACTGCTTTTTTTTGAGTTATTGAGTTGAATACTTAAAAATACATTATCCTATGTCGATTAAATGTGGTTTTGGATTTGAAGTTTTGTATTTCACCATTTCTGGGCTTACATCAATGACAGATTGTCCTTTTAACTCTTTAATCAGGATTACCTGGTTTGTAAAATTGAGCGTTTTGTGCTTCGACTCCGCTCAGCATGATATTATAAATAATTGATTGACAATATATTAGATATATAAAACGCTAACCTAACACGAATGTCACACTGAGCGGAGAAGTGTCTGAGTGCGTGTCCTCCCTGTCATTTCCGCGTGCAGATTCTCTGTAATCCACCCGATAGTTTTTCAACAATTGACTGTTGAATAGTTTCGGACTTTTACATCCGGTTGTCGATTATTTTAGCATATATTTGAGGTTCCTGCCTTTTTGATATGAAGAAAAATAAATATTTCCTTTTCCTGATCCCCCTACTGGTAATCGCATTGGTATTTTTGCTCCGGTTTGCATATACCTCTTACAAATTTCTGAAACAACCTGTACTTCCAATCACACATGCTGTACCTGCTAACACTGTTGTTGTGCTTAGATCGGGTTCAATAGCTGATTTTATTGCCAAATCCCGTGCTTCGGGTTTGGGTGAAGTTTTGCAGGCTTCTGCTTCAGGATTGTCGTTCAATACGCTTGCTTCAATGATAGACTCGCTTGCATTGCATGATGTTATGCTTCAGGATATCTTTGACAATAACGAATTTATACTATCTGTTGTGCCATCTTCTGATGGAAATCCAGAGTTGCTCATTTCAGTAAAGATCGTTGGCAAGTCAATCCGATCACTGCAAAGAAGTATAATTTCGGCATTGAATGATAAGAACATAACCAATAGCAAAGCCGATAATGAATTTCCTGATATCTTTTTGCTGAGCAACGGAAAGAAATCAGTCTGGTACTATCTGCACAATGGAATATTTACTTTAGGCTTTAATCCTGTGCTGGTTAGTAAATCCCGGCAAGCGATAAATAGTGCTCATCCGTTTACTAACCAGAGGAATTTTGCAAAACTTAATGCCGCTTCAGGCAAAAAAGTTGATGCCGTTATTTTTATCAGAAATGATCTTCTTTTTGATTATTCTGCACAAAGCAGCGGTAAAGATGAGGTTGAAATTGGCGATTTTTTCAACTCCTGGAGTGCGCTGGATATGACCATCGCCAAGGATCGTCTGCTGCTGAGCGGTTTTACAATGGCCGATAATCAGAACTGGATGATTGGACAAAATCCGGTACAACCTGAGGTTGTGAAAGCATTTCCTGCTGATTTTGCAGTGGCAGTTTCAATGTCGATTGAAAATATTGATATTTTTCTGCAGCAACGGAATGTGAAAGATACTTTAAAACTGACCTATAAAAGTTCAACCTCACATGGATCGGGTAGTGATATTTTCAGGGTGAATGATCATCTGAAATCGTGGATGGGAAAAAATGTCAGTCTTTTGACCGATGTACGTCATGGAAACAGAAAAGATCCTTTATTGCTGATTGAAAGTAAAAATGCCGACAGCGCAAGAATGGCACTTGAGCCATTTATTAATTTTTCGGCTGTACCATTGCCTAAAATGAGGACAAATGGAATTACCGATCGCCTGTTTGGAGATATTTTTTCAACCCGCGATTCTGTATTTTGCATGTTTTCTGCCAACCATCTTGTACTTTCGCCTTCAGCAGAACTGATTAATTTATACAGCAGTCGGTTAACGGAATCCGGATCAACTGGAAAAAGTCAGATTCCAACAGAACTGTTGAACGAAAGAAGTAATCTGTTGATTTATTTTTCAGCTTCAGATATCAAAAACGCTGTCCGTTCTGATAATGAAAAACGCTGGACACGTTATCTTCAGGCATGTGAACATATTATACTTCAATACAGTGGCGGCGACAGCATGATTTATACCCAGGGAAGCATTGTGTTTAATCCGCTCTTAACAATTGCACAAGCTGATTTAGCTTTGCAGAAAGAGGAAACCCTGGCACAACAAGATCCGGCAGCCGAAAAAGAGAAAGCTGAAATAGCAGTTGAAGAAGAAGAAAAGGACGAGAAAGTTTCCGTAAAGTTTGAAATGGCTTTAAAACCTGTGGTTTTATCAGGTCAAAAAGGTGGCCAGAAAGTGATTGCAATTCCTGATGCAAACTCCGTTACGCTTTTTGATGATGAAGGGAAGAAACTGTGGCAGTTTAAATGCAAAGGGAAGCCTAATGGTGATATTTTCGAGGTAATACCTGCTTCGACAGGCCAGCGAAATTATTTGATCATAACCGACTCGCATTTTCACATTGTAGGAACTGATGGGCAGGAAGCTAAAAATTCACCGTATAAACTTCCGGGCGGAAATGCAGGAAATGCTTCCGTATTTGACTATGACCGTAAACGCGATTACCGGCTTGTATATCCCGGAAAGGACGGAAAGATATACAACATTACATTGGCCGGGCGGGAATTGCCCGACTGGAGCAGGCCCGAACTTCAACTGCCAATTGAACAGCCATTGTTTTTCAGAACAACCGGAAAGGATTATCTGCTGTTTCCTTATTCTGATGGGAAACTCAGAATCGCAGACCGGCGCGGGAAAACCAGAATCTCTATTCCGGATAATTTCCGTAAATCGTTGAATGCCGGTGTTTTCGAAAACAAAACCAATAGTAAGGGATTATTTATGACTGCGTCAAAAGACGGACAGTTGGCTTATATTTCGGCCAATGGGGTTATTTCTTACAGCAGTTTTGAAAATTTCGGGAATGATCCCTGGTTTGTTTACACTGATTTTGATGGCGACAATTCAATGGATTTTCTGTTTGCCGGCAATGGCAGGGTAGGGATTTATTCAAGAATGAAAAAGGAACTAGCGGGCTATACAAAAAGAAATGCAGAATTCGGGAGCCCGCTGATTTACAATTCAGCTTCGGGCGTTCAATGGATTGCGATTAGGGAGATAGGTTCCGGAGATATTGTGCTTTTTAAAGAAAAGGACAAAAAGCCGACGGTTCTTAAGTTAAAGAGTCAGTCTGATCCTGTAATTTTTAACCCCGGCGGCCGCAAACCTGAAGTAATGATAACCATCAGAAATGGTAAGCCTGTATTTACTGACATAAAATAGAAAAGCACCGCCTGAGCAGTGCTTGTCTAAACCAATTTATTAACCAAATAAATCCATTAACCATAATACCGCCTGAAAAAGTCCGGAGATTATTGAATCAAGGCATGCCAGGACCCTGAACAAACAGACCTTTGGATTGCAGTATCAATTATTAATATCAGATTCCTGAAAAAGTAATCCGTTGATATTACTTTTTCTCAAAAATATTTTATTAAGTGTCTGCAAATTATGTTGATAAAAAGTACTTCAGAAAAAAGGTAATTCTACTTTTTTAGTTTGATTGTTGTTCCATCTTCCGGTTCATGACCTGTTTGCAAGCCATTCATTTTGTAAAGAGCCTTCAGCTTAACGCCATAAAACCGGGCTATATCGCGCATGGTTTCTCCGTTTGATACTTTGTGGCTGCCTTCTTTCGATTTATTTTTCTTGGGAACAATATATATGGCTTGTCCTTCAGTGATTGACTCTCTTTTACCAAGTTCGTTATATTTCTGAATCTGAAAAGAATGAATACCAAAGTCTTTGGCAATGGCGTGGATATCATCACCGGCCTTTGCAAAAGTGAGTTTTGCGCCATTGTTGATGTAAACCGAACGATTGCCATCATGAATTTCAACGAAAGTTAAAGATGCAGGAGTCAGTTTCAAAATCTTTGTTGCCTTTGGAGGTGCCGGGCTTTCTTTTTCTTTGACCTTTCTGGCCGGTTTTTCTGCAATTGCTTCTTTTGAAGGATTGTCATAAAGAAACAGTTCATTTTCTTCGATAATTCTGATCAGGATTTCAGCATATTTCGGATTGGTCGCATATCCGGCGCTTTTTAATCCGTGTGCCCATCCACGGTAATCCATAATATCAAGGGCAAATAAGCCTGAATATCTTGGTCTTGATGTAAGGAAATAGGAGTGGTCGTCGAATGATTCCTCCGGGGAAGCATACTTTCTGAAACATTCATTTTTCTCATCATCGTCCATGGTATAAGTCATTCCAGTCCATTCTTTATGACACTTTATACCAAAATGGTTATTGGCATTTACAGCAAGTGCAGATTTTCCGCTGCCCGATTCAAGAATTCCCTGCGCCAGTGTAATGCTTGCAGGAATCTTATATTCATGCATTTTCCGTACAGCAATTTCTCTGTACTTCTCAATATAGTCCTTGTAAGCGATTTTTGGACCGCTTTGTCCGTAAAGCAAAAATGGTGATGAAAAAATAAGTATTGCGAACAGATATTTAGCAGCGATTCTTTTCATTTGCATGTTTTTAAGGGTACAAAGATAATTAACCAGACAAAACAAGTTTGAACATTCTTTATCAATTATGCGGTTCGCATTTTTTTGCGATCGAAAAGTGATTTCAACCTGGGAATCTTTCGAAATAAATTCCCCATTTTTATTCCTTTACCCTCCCCATTCCTCCCTGTGCCTTCGGCCAAGCTCAGGCACCGCGGGAGGTGTGCATCCTACGAAGAGGTTACCAGTATTTTTTAAATGCTGAATTTTAAATTCTGCCCCGGCGTCTGAGCGCACACATTATAATTTATTTTGACATTAGAAATCAGGTAACTTATTTTAGGATGCTAATTTAATCCCGATAGCTGTCGGGATTTCGTTAAGCCAGGCCTTTCTCATTTCAATCAAATATTTGCTTTAACGTACAGTAATACTGTTTATTACTGATAATTATCAGCCAATAGATAAATTCAGAACCTTTTCAATGTAAAATGTGTAATTTAGTACTCCCGAATTTGTACTTATTTAATTTTAAATCTTTATGCCGGCACCAGGTATTCTTATTGTTGAAGACCATGTAAAAATGGCTGACTCTATCAGCAAAGGGCTTGAAGAAAGTGGCTATATTCCTGAAGTTGCTTATGATGGTTTTATTGGCAAAAGGCTCAGCGAAACCAAAAAGTATGATCTCATCATCATTGATGTGAACCTTCCGTTGATGAATGGCTATGAGCTTTGTGCCGACATCAGGACGCGAAATACAGAAGTTCCCATAATCATGCTCACCGCGATGGGTAGCACCGAAGATAAGCTGATGGGTTTTGAAAGAGGTGCTGATGATTACATTGTCAAACCTTTCGAATTCAGAGAATTACTTGCGCGCATCAAGGCATTGCTCAAAAGATCAGTCAATGAAAAAAAGGAGCAAAAAATATTGAGAATTGCTGATCTGGAAGTGAATCTGGAGAGTAAAGCCGTTCGCAGGGGTGATATTCCCATAGAATTAACAGCCAAAGAATTTTCATTGCTTGAATACCTGATCAGAAATAAAGGGAAGGTTGTTTCAAAAGCCGATATTGCCGACAAAATCTGGAATATTAAGTTTGATACAGGAACCAACGTCATCGAAGTTTACGTTAATTTTCTGCGAAAGAAAATAGACAAAAACTTTCCTGTAAAATTGATACATACCCATATTGGAATGGGATATGTTCTTAAAGATGTTTCTTCAGATGCAAATCAGAACTAAACTTACGCTTCAGTTTGCATTGATGGCGGGAGGTATTCTGGTTGCTTTCTCGTTGGTAATCTTTTCCTTATCGGCCAATTACCGAAAGCAGGAATTTAAGGAAAGATTACGCGAAAAAGCCATCAACACAGCCAAATTGCTCATCGAAGTTAAAGAAGTTGACAATGAATTGATGCGTATCATCGACAGTGCCAACTACAGTTCGCTTGAAAATATTGAAGTGGTTGTTTTCGATTATTTTAAGCGAAGCCGTATTTACTCCTCCGGAAAAAATTCCGGAATTGTATTTTCGGAAGAAATGCTGTCGAAAGTCCGGAACAATAACGAATATTCATTTAAGATAGGCAATAGAGAGGCTGTTGGTTTGCTATATACCGACGGGCTTCGCAGGTTCGTTGTATTTGCATCGGCGTCAGATAGATATGGAGTTTCCAAGCTCAATAATCTTATATTAATACTAATTGTCGGTTTGCTGGTAGCGATTATACTCACCTTTATTACCGGCCTGTTTTTTTCGCGGCAGGCACTCAAGCCAATCTCCGGTGTAGTGTCGCGTGTGTCGTCAATCACAGCCACCAGTCTGGGAAAACGCCTCGACGAAGGAAATGGTACGGATGAAATTGCCAAATTGGCAATCACATTCAATCAGATGCTTTACCGCATCGAGAAAGCTTTTCAGATTCAGAAGAGTTTTGTTTCAAATGCTTCCCACGAATTAAGGACACCTCTGGCTTCAATAACCAGTCAGATTGAAGTTTCACTGATAAAGGAACGATCCTCTAAAGAATATCAGGAAGTGCTCGAATCGCTTCTTGAAGATGCCCGCGGACTCACCAGTCTGGCCAATAATCTGCTGGAAATTGCACGTTCCGAGCAGGATATCAGTGCGCTTAAGATTGCTCCTGTAAGGATTGACGAATTGTTGCTTCAAACCCAGGCCGAGATAAATCAATTACATCCGCATTATCAAATTGAAACAGAGATAACGGATAATATCACTGACGATGAACAGGAGCTTACCGTGATGGGAAACGAAAATCTGTTAAAACTGATCTTTGTAAACCTTATCGACAATGCCTGCAAATTCTCAGATGGGGGAGTGGTGAAAGCTTCAATTGGTTTCTTTGACGATCATGTGTTGATTTCTATTTCTGATAAAGGAATTGGGATAGACAGTGACGATCTGCAACTGATATTTGAGCCGTTTTTCAGGGCCAAAAACGCTGTAAATCACAAAGGCCACGGCATCGGACTTTCATTGATTCAAAAAATTGTTAAACTTCACAACGGACACATTCGGGTTGAATCTGAGCGAGAAACCGGAACCACCGTGTTTGTGACATTACCTTATACCTTGCAACCCATACAATAAATGGAACTTATTAAAAAGTATTTCCCTGAGCTCACTGCAGTTCAGATCAGTCAGTTTGAAGCAATGAAAGGACTCTACGAAGAGTGGAATGCCGCCATTAACGTAATATCGCGCAAAGATATGGAGCATCTCTACGAGCGGCATATACTTCACGCGTTGGGCATTGCCAAAGTTATCAGGTTTGCGCCGGGCACAACCATCCTTGATGTGGGAACCGGTGGCGGATTTCCGGGAATTCCTCTGGCTGTCTTATTTCCTGAAGTAAATTTTCATCTGATTGATTCCATCGGAAAGAAAATTAAGGTAGTAAAAGCAGTTACTGAAGCGCTATCACTTACCAATGTTACATCGGCTCAGATCAGGGTAGAGGATGTGCCGGAAAAGTTCGATTTTGTCGTGAGCCGTGCAGTAACCGCCATGCCGGAGTTTTTATATTGGGTGCGGAAGAACATAACCAAACGAAGGCTGAATCCGCTGCATAACGGCGTGCTTTACCTGAAAGGTGGCGACCTAACCGAAGAGCTGAACCGCACACCTTCCAAACACCAGATTTATCATCTGGACCGGTATTTTGAAGAACCTTATTTTGAGACCAAATCTGTGGTGCATTTGTGGTTGTAGGGGATAAAAGGCATAATTCGCAAAAGACAAGTAAATGAAAGTAAATCTCAGGTTATAAATAAAATGGAACCTAAACCAGCATTTAATCAATAAAGGGAGGATTTTATAATGGTCAAAAATATTTTGCAGTTATTAGGGTTTATTCTCCTAACAATATGCTGTAAAGCCCAGGAATTTACAAATGTTGTAGATTCCCTGGGTTATAAACAAGGCAGGTGGATTGAATATAAACCTTTGCCAACCCGAATAGCTAAAAATGGCTTAAAAATTTATAGCGCAGATTCTTCAACTGTTTATTTTCAAGACTTATATTTTTATGAAGGCGAATGTTACCTGGAAAAGCAAGTAGGTGAATATAAGAATAGCCTTCGGGAAGGACCGTGGACACTTTATTGGCCAAGTGGAAATCTCAAGGGTCATTTAAATTATTCGCAAGGGATTCCCTTGGGTGAATTCATCATATACTATGAAAGTGGCACTCCAGCAATAAGGGGAAATATCTCATATAATCTTCATTGTAAACATGAGACTTACGATGAGAATGGCAATCTGATCAGAGTAATAGAGGGTGTACCTGAAGGATTGATAAAAAATTTTTAATAAATAAAAAGTGGAAGAATTTTGAATGGTCAAAAATATTAATCTTGACGAAGGACGTGTAATTGTGGAAGCACCTCATCCCCCCGCCCTTCTCCTAAAAGAGAAGGGAGCTAAATCCTACACATTTTATACATTTGTTTTTTATCAACAAAATGCTACACGCACAACCACAATCTCACCGTTACGGAACCCTCTCCTTGAGGAGAGGGCAGGGTGAGGTGATTTTTTTCTAACTTTGTAATCGTCAACAACGCCCCTGCATGGATTAATTTTGATGAAGGACGGAAAGCACCTCATCCCCCCGCCC
>Ga0351882_1079_pt1 | contig 31130 bp, 32 predicted proteins | sample BONcelFGM3001F13_FD_206762 | JGI IMG/M metagenome (GOLD analysis project Ga0351882, IMG submission 206762) | Enriched cells from coal bed in the Powder River Basin, Montana, United States - BONCAT cells FGM rep3 HSBNCT.FGM.300.1.F13 ... | reverse complement strand
ACACGTTAGAGTTAATAGAATTTTGCTCTGTCATGGGGTTTTGGTTTTTAATTCTGAATAGGGATCAAAATATTGGATACAAAATTCATCATCCAATTAAATCTCTGGATGACATCAATGCCGATAATGCCGTCTATGGCGAATTTGGATGTCAAATCGCCAACCTCAATTTCAATGTGTTCAACTGCTGCATCCCCTATGGTTAATCGATCAAGGTGATGCGTAAAAACACGCTCATAACCACCGATAGTGGCAAGCCGTCTGACTTTGCTAGAGGGAGATGCGATAATGCCAATGGGTGCAACCAAATCGGAATCAAATGTTGTTCCGGCTGCGCCCGTATCAAAAATGCAGTTTTGTAAAGAAATGCTATAACCACTGTACGCAAGAGTTACAGGAATAAATACCAACCCATGCCGAAGTTGAAACGAAATATTATTCATGTTGATGCATTAGGCGCAGGCTGGGAGCCTGGATCTCTTCAATTTCCAGTTTGGACCACCGAGTATGGGCAAATGTCATAGTGCTAGGTTTACCGCGGCGTTTATACTCATCAAAGACTTGTTTCCCATCGGATGTGACGAACACAACCTCACCCCTTAAAATTTCAGAATGGATATCATCGATTTGGCTTTCTTCACAGTTGTCGAGCAAAACAAATGTTTCAGGGTACTGTTGCCGAATTTCTTCCCAAGTCATTTTTTGTCCCATAGTTCACCCTCACTTCGATTCCTTTCTATTCTATATAAAAAGAAATTTCAACGACAATAAACCATCATGTGATACCCACGTGAAAACGTCAGTAGAACCTATCCATCGGGAGTGGGAGGAAAAACCCAAAAAACCCATGACGAAGCAAATTGATAACGCCGTTATATAAACACGTTAGAGGTAATAGAATTTTGCTCTGTCATGTTTCTTGTTGTTACCGCCTCGTCTGAGGTCATCACTAAGACATATTGGTTACGTGGCAGGGCGCAGCGACCAGCGCGATAGCGATTATGGCGAAGATTATCAAGATGCCGTTTTGTTCGATCATGTTTAGCGTCCTTTCAATATGCGATGTGCTGCGACTGCGACCTGACCCAAGGCCACGCCTCCGTCGTTTGGTGGAACGAGTGAATGCGTATAAACTTTAAATCCTTCATCTACAAGCCTTTTCTTGAGGCCGTGAGCCAGTATGGCGTTTTGAAAGCAGCCGCCTGACAGACAGACGCCAAAATCCCGGATCGAAAATCGCGAATCGGCAATAACAGTACAGGCAGAGGCTAGGGCCTCGATGATCGTATTGTGAAAACGCATGCTTGAAATTCCACTGGCTAGTCCCTTGCCGGTTTCGTGCCAGATTGCCTCTATCGTTTTTGAGAAGTCGATTTCAATTTTTTCAGGATTCTTGTGAAGTTCGAAGGGATATCTTCCCCGTTCCGATTCGTTGGCGATTTGTTCTAGCATCATCGCCGCCTGTCCCTCGAAGCGATTTATTTGTTTTACTCCGATGATGGATGCAACCGCGTCGAAAAGTCTGCCGCAGCTTGAGGTCCGGGGGCAGTTTATATTCTTTTGAAGCATCCCGCTTACGAAGCGGATATTTTCCCGCGTTGTGCCTTCAAAAATTCTGTCGTAGGATGCGATGCATGCGTCATCTAGGTAGGATAATGCCATTCTCCACGGTTCTTTCGAGGCGGTATCACCACCGGGCATTTTGACCTGTCGGAAATGCGCGGCGCGTTTGAAACCTTCGTAATCGGCCACGAGTATTTCGCCGCCCCATGCTGTTTCATCCATTCCAAATCCTGTTCCATCGAGGGCTATGCCGATAACTGGTTTGTTTGCCAGTCCGTTTTCGGCCATACAGCTTGCGATGTGAGCGTGATGATGAGCTACGGTGATGATAGTTTTGTCAGGCGCCGCCAGCGTTCGGGCTAGGCGAGTGCTGAAGTAGTCAGGGTGGAGGTCGCAGACGACGGCCTTGGGGGCTACATTCAGTATTTTGCAGAGATGATTTGCAACCGCTTCAAGCGATTTTTGCGCCTCGATGTTTTCCAGATCGCCTAGATGCTGTGAGAGAAAGGCGTTGTGTTCCCGGGCAAGGCATATTGCGTTTTTGAGATCCGCCCCGATAGCGATGATTTGCGGCATTTCGAAAGGCAACCTGATAGGTGCTGGAGCATAGCCGCGCGCCCGACGCAGGACGAGCGGTTTTTCATCCATAATTCTCGTTATCGAGTCGTCGATCCTTACGTGGATGGTTCGATTATGCGTGAGAAAGCAGTCGGCTATATTCGAAAGTTTGTGCAGTGCCTCGTCGTCGGTAAAGGCTATTGGTTCATCGCTTAGGTTGCCGCTCGTCATTACAAGCATCGTAAGGCGGCAGGAGGATGAGGTGGCGGGGGCGTCTTTGAACAACAGGTGGTGGAGAGGGGTGGAGGGAAGCATGACGCCCAGATTTTTGTTTTTTGGTGCTACGAATTTCGAAATCGCAGCACCGGTTTTTTTGCGAAGCAGCACTATGGGACGCTGCGGAGAAGCCAACAGTTTTTGCTCGTCAGGCGATATTTCACAGATAGATTTTGCGATCTCGATGTCGCCGACCATGATGGCAAAAGGTTTTTCGTCGCGGTCTTTTCTTTCGCGCAGTCTCGTCACGGCGGTATCGCTTTGCGCGTTGCATGCGAGATGATAACCACCGATCCCCTTGATCGCCACGATTTTGTCGTCAGCGATCGCCTCGATTGCGCGTTCTATCGGTTGGGCATCTCCAAAAACTTTTATTTCGGGGATCTCTAAGAATCGCTCAGATGCAAGGCATCCCGACAGAGGCCGGCCGAGTCGTACTTGAAGTACGTCGCAGGCCGTGCCGATGGAGGGTAACACAGCAGATGGGCGATTATTAGAGATCCCCGGTTGTTTGTTCGATCCTTCGAATTTAAGAGTTGGTCCGCATTCGTCGCAGGCGTTTGGTTGGGCGTGAAAGCGGCGGTTTGAGGGACTTTTGTATTCATGCTCGCAGTCCGGGCACATTTCAAATGCCTTCATCGTAGTTGACGGCCTGTCGTAGGGAAGCTTTTCTATGATGCTATATCTGGGCCCGCAGTTGGTGCAGTTTGTGAAGGCATAACCAAATCTTCTATTGGCGGGGTCGGTTGTCTCGCGCAGGCAGTCCTGGCATGGCGCAATATCGGGAGATATGGCAGTGGAGCCAAAACCGCGATGCGTGCTTTGTGCTATCTTGAATCCAAAATCGTTCTTCAGGGCAATTTCGGCAGATGCGATCTTATTTATGTGTGCAAGAGGAGGAAGCTCTTTTTGTATTCTTGAAAAGAAGGCGGAAAGAAGTTCGATATCGCCTTCCGCTTCCACCGTTACGCCGTCGGAATGATTGAACACAAGCCCCGAAATGCCCAGCCGCGAAGCGAGCCTCCAGATGAAAGGACGAAACCCAACCCCCTGAACCGTGCCCTCGATATCTATGCGCCATCGCTTGGAAAGCCCCATTTCGTGCGACTTTAAAGGTGAAGATGCCGATCTGTCAAGAGCTTACTCTATCGAAATAAGTTCCATTTCATTTCCCGAAATTATTTTTCCGGATTCCGTGTTGCATGCCGGGCATGGCGGAGGGAGGTAGAGCATCGGTGCATGGGCTGTGCGATGAGCGAAATCATGATCGGCAAACCTTTCATCGATGAAAGAGCGACGGCATTTTATGCACTCGATTTCGACCGGGACCGGTTCTATCGTGAAAATTATGTCGGCCATCATCGGATTATTTTTATAACCAGCCAGACACAGCTTGAGATTTGAAACGTCGAAGGCGTTCATTATGCCTATCTTGAGCTTTGCGATTTTGACCTTTGACATGCAAAGTCTTTTCGCTTCTCTTTCTATCGTTTTGCATATCGTCTCGGAAATGGCTATTTCGTGCATAAAACCTCCGCCAGTTTTTATTTTATAAGGTTTACTTTATCAAGTTTATTTTATTTTATTTTATTTTATTTTATTATACCATAATTAGCCTGTTTATATTTATGTCCGTTGTGTAGATTTCTATGAAAATGAAAAAGACGATTTTACTTTCAATTGTTTCGCTTTTGATAGTTGCCGTTATTTTTGCGCTCATTCCCCGCCGTTACGAGAGCGTTTTTTTTCCTATGGGGCCGATACCTTTTAAAATTGTATGCTACGACAAAAACTATGTGGGTTTTGATAGAGTGATGGGGGCGGTGGAGACACGGGTTTTGGATCTTGTCGAGGTATTTAGCTCCCACAAGTTATCAAGCGAACTCTCGCAGTTAAACGCCACTGCCGCAAATAGGCCCTTTGCGGCCAGTCACGATATGCTAGAGCTGCTCGTGATGTCGCGAAAGTGGTATGCACTTACATCTGGGGCCTTCGATCCAAGTGTGGCACCGCTTGTCGCAATTTGGGCGCGTGCGGGGAAGAAAGGAACTCTTCCCGCGGCTGCGATGTTAGAAGAGGTCAAAAAATTGGTGGGCATGGATATGGTCGGGGTGACGCCAGATGGCGGGGTGTACTTTGCTTTGAAGGGTATGGCGCTGGACTTCGGCGGTCTGGCCAAAGGCTACATAGTGGATCTGGCGGCAAAGGTCATGCGCGAAAAAGGTGTTTCTAAGGGAGTTGTGGATGCCGGCGGCGATATTTACGCGTTTGGCGATGGTCCTTTTAAGTTCGGCATTCAAGACCCGTTTGATTCCGAGGCAATCATTGGAAGTATCGAAGTCGGCGAGGGCGCTATCGTGACCTCGGGCGACTATGAACGTTTTGTGGAGATAGACGGCAAAAAATATTCACACATCATCGACCCGAAAAAGGGAGTGCCTTCGGAGAGCGGCGTTATAAGCGCAACAGTCGTGGGTGGCGATGCAGCGAACGCCGATGCACTTGCAACTTCGATCGTCGTTATGGGCCTTCAAAAAGGTATCGAACTCATAAAGAAGGCTCAAGGGGTGGAGGCGATAATCGTCGTAGGGTCGAAGGATGACTATGAGGTGCATTTTTCAAAATCCCTTAAACTAGGCCTAGAACTCTTGCCGCAATGGCAGGGGAATTCCAAGATGTTTTGAGATATAGACACCTCTAGAAACCTGTTTTCGGGGTCCCATATAAAAAAACTTCGCATCGCAAGTTTATCCGCGCTAGCCTTCCTCGGGATGTTTTTCTAGGTGATAGTCAGGCCTTCGACCGAATCGCCTAAGGCCACAATCTAGGTCTTTTGCGGATTTCGTGAACGGTGTTTATTTTTTCTTGAAAATGGCGCAGTCCTATTATACGACACTTTATGGAGGGTATTTATGGTGATTGCGCTTGGTTATTCTGCAGCGGCTTCGCAAGTAAATATTGGCGCCCAGATTCTTCCGTATTCTTTTTTCTATCCAAATCTGGGCGGCAATCCTTTCTATGTGGGCGTGCCGAATTCCATTCCAGATGCAAGCGATCAGGCGATTCTCTCGCAACTTCTTGCCGGTGGCAGCGGTAGTGCGGTTCCTGCCTCGGCTGTATTGCATGGAAGTTTGCCTTCGGATTTTCGCTTTCACGACATAAGTTCCAGCATACCTCAATACGTTCATGAAAAACTTGGAACGTCGGAAAGCGCTCCGGGACCTAACTGCTACCATGTTGTGATGTCTGCTATTTTGGGAGACCGTTTTGAGGATAGATATGTGCACGACGAGGAACTCGCCTACTATTTTACGAGATATTTTCAGGTAGCGCCTTCGCCAGATATGCTAGGCAGCGCGCTTATCTACACGAGGAACTTTGCGGCTTTGAATCTTGGGGCGCCGGGCAGATTTTTTGTGGCAGCCGGCGAGCACGAAAATCATGTCGGTGAGGGCTACGAAGGTTTGTTGTCCGGTATGATGCCTTTTGAGATGGTACTTCCGAGGGTCATAAATCCTTCGCGTATCCCCGCTGCCCTCGGTGCGTCTCATGAACACGTCCCGCGGCCGTCCGCAGAACCAGCAATTGAACCACCGATTTTTAATTTCGAATCCGCGGTTCAAATGTTCAATGCGGTCGCCAAGCCAGATTTCGAACAGCGTTATATCCGTTCGATAGATTCAGGACAGCACGGTGCCCTGATGCTTCTTGCGGGGATGGTCTTTCAAAAGGGCTGTTACGGTGATTGGTGCGGTTACAGGATAGTGCCGGCTACGGCGGCCATGTCGTCCATAGAAATCAAAGCGGATAAATGGTCACCGCCACCACAGCCCGAAAATGATCACCACTATATATATACCGCTTATTTTCCGTCTAAGGGAGATCCTTTTGAAAGATTTGGTTTTGACGCCGAGCTTTCTGCGAAGATCGAGGCCTATCTGCCAACGATGCGGTATTATATCGAGCGATTTAGGAAGGTGAAAGATCTGCGCTGGGAGGCGTTTAGAAAATCCCGCATCGATCTTTTAACCATAGAAAACATGTGGGGACTTGTCGGACGCGTGAACGAAATGCTAAGAAAAGACTTCAACACCATGACGGCGCTTTTGCGGATATCGCCGCAAGCGGCCGAAGATTTTTTGGAGCTTACAAGCCTTCAGTGGCAATATCAGGCCATGGTCGATAAATTCTGGCCGTTTAGAGATACTTGGTCGCAATCCAAAGTTAAAGAAGAGCTTGCTACACTCTACAGGGAGAAATATTTCCATCCGGAAAGTGAAGAATTTAGGTTGGAGGTGATCGCACATCTCAGATCCCGCGGCGTTTCGGAAGATAGATGGGAAGCCATAATATCCGGGATTGTCGAACAGATACGCGATATCGATCCCGTTAAATTTTCACGATTCGATGGTTCTCAGGGAATAAAGTTCTTCGACATACTAGATGCCGCAATAGGGCAGTAGGGCATATCTTCGATTGAGGGCACCACGCATTATTGAGGATGTTTTGCAGGCAGGGTGAGCTTCACCGTAGTGCCTTCATCTTTGCGGCTGTTTATTTCTATTGTCCCCTGATGCAGATATACGAGTTGCTGACAAATGGTTAGACCCAGTCCTATGCCGTTGTGTCTGGTTGAATAAAAGGGGTTAAATATATTTGGAAGAACCTCTGCTGAAATGCCGCTCCCTTCATCTGTAATCACTATGTATATATCTTGGTCGTCTGAGCTTTTTGAAAGCGAAACTGTGAGCCGTCCACCCTTGTCCTTCATTGCTATGACTGCGTTGTCTAGTAGATTCATCATAAGTTCCATCATCTGTAGCCTATCGGCTTCGATATTCCAGTCTCTGGATTTTTCAAAGATCTTTTGGAACTCTATTTTTGCCCCGGAATGTTTCGCGAGCATTGTTTCGATGCTTTCATTTATAACTTTTTTGATATCTACACGTTCGTATGTAGGAAGGTTTATCTTAGCGTAGCTGCCTAGATTTGTTATAATCTTGTCGGTCTGAAGTATCTTTTTTTCTATATTATCCAAGTGCTTTTCGATGCCCGGTTCCGAAATTTTTCTGCGTATGTTATAGACGGCCGCCCGTATGACGCTAAGCGGGTTTCGTATTTCGTGCGCCACGGTGGCGCTTAATGCGCCTATGTCGGTTAGTCTCCTCGAGGCTTCAACCTGTCTCAGCGTATTTTTAAGGGCATCGTTTTTGAGTTCTACGGTTTTTTCGAGTTTACTTTTGTCATCCTCAAGGATTTTTTTGGTATCGATGAATGAGGTGATGTTCCTGATTATTAAAAGATAATATTCGAGTCCTTCTGTTTTGATGATACTCCCCGTGATCTGCACTGGAATTTTTCTGCCGTCATTCGCTATTGCCTCGTCTATCCACGATGTACCGTGCGACTGGGAACCGTTCTTTTTTGCAGGGTATGTGATCATCATGAGATTTTTTTGTGACATGAAATCACCAAATTTTTTCCCTACGATTTCTGAAGTTTTGATGCCTAGAAGATTTTCCGAAGCCGCATTTGTCTCCTTGATCAACTTTTGGCTCACATCGACGAGCATTATTGCCTCGTTAGCCGATTCCATAACGTTTTTGTATTTAGATTCCGATTGTTTGAGGCTTTCGAATATTTCTCTCTGCTCGGTTATGTCTTCTCCTATTGAAAGGACCAGTGGTTTGCCGGATTTTCCCGAAAGCGAACGATTGTGCCAGCGTATAAGCCTTTTTGTACCTTCTTTTGTCACGATTTCATTTTCGTGAACTTCTTGAAATGTGTCGTCCTCCATCACCAGGTTGTCCCATACTTTATACAGCTCTTCCCTTCCTTTCTCCGGTATGAATATTTCTATCCATGGCTTTCCTCTGACTTCTTCAGCCTTGTAACCTGTTAGCTCTTCGGCGCATCTGTTGAAGATGACTATGTTGGATTTTTGTTCCAAGCCCACTATTATATTGGGTGCCAGATCGATAATGTTTTCTCTCCATCGTTTTTCATTTAAAAGTCGTTCTTCAGCGATGCTGCACATATCGGCGCTAAATGACATGGAGATGATGTCGGAAATGAAGGCGGCGAACACCTTCTCTTTTTCGCTCCATAACCGTGGCTTGCCTATGTGCTCGCAGCAAACCACACCGATTACAGAATTGCCCTTCCATATAGGTATATCCAGCATGGATGTTATGCCAAAGGGGGTAAGGTAGCTATCTGCAAACTCGGATGTTCTGGGGTCATCTTTTGCTGTCGAGGTGGCGATTATCCTGTTTTCGCCAAGCGACCTGAAATAAATCGGATATTTTTTGGCGTTGAGGATGGAGCCGAACGTGTGCTGGCTATTATCGCCTGCGGTGAATTGGTCCAGACAGGTAATAAACGATCTTTTGTCGTCGAAAAACCATACGCCTACTCGTTTGACTTCGAGCATTTTTGAGGATGTTTCAGTTATCAGATGTAGCGCCTCAGTGAAGTTCTGCGGCAGACACTTCACAAGAGAAAACACCGCATTGTGATACTTCATGAATTCGTCGGCTGATGCCTTGCTACCGTCTTTTGTGTTTTTTTTTGGCATCGGTTCCTCTGGGGTTTTTTAGGCCGATTCCACAGCGTTTATTGCTTCCAGCGGATGAAACGGTTTGATGAGGCATTTATTGAAGCCGTATTTCACGATCTTAGGCATGTAGCTTGATTCCTTGAAATATCCGGTGATCGCTATGAGGCTTATAGATGATGTAGATGGATCGTTACGAAGCATTTTAGCGACCTCGAAGCCGCTCAGTCCCCTCATCTTAAGGTCGAGTATTATAACCTCCGGATGTTTCGCCTTTGCCTCGGCCATTACGTTATAGCTGTCTAGTACCGGCAATACCTCATATCCGCACATATCGAATATTTCCGTCATCTCTTCAAGAAATTCCCTGTCATCATCGACTATCATTATTTTTTTCATATTTACCTCCGTTGCCTTTGCAAGCATCGTTAGGCATCCAGACGTTAAATGTGGAACCGTGTCCATTCTTGGATTCCACGTTTACTTTACCGCCGTGCAAATCTACGATTTGTTTTACTATGTAGAGTCCAATGCCACTGCCGGGCTGGTCGTTTCCTTTTACCTTGTGATATTTTTCGAAAATGCTCTCTTTTTCGCTGTTGGGGATTTCGGGACCTTCATCGCTTACGGACATCATGAAGCCGTCATCATATTTTTTGATCGATATTTGTACCGTGCTGCCACGCGGAGAATATTTTATGGCATTGTGTGCCAAATTGAAGAACACATGAGAAAAGAGTTCCCCATCGAAACATGCGCTTCCCACGTCCGGATCTATCTGCAAATCGATCTTTATGTTGTGCTTGATGAAATCAGCACTGATGTCTTCGACCATATCCTTTAACAGCGGCGCAATCTCGGTATTTTTGGGTTTGAAGGGCATGGCGCCTTTTTCGATGATGTCCGAATTGATGAGCGCTCTGGTGAATTTAGAAAGACGCGATATCTGTCTTGCGGAAATATCGAGCATCTTTTCTGTTTCTTTGGTTATCTGGCTTCCTAATCCCTCTCTCGTGCAATCTAGGGATTCACTGATTATGGATAGTGGATTGATGATCTCGTGGGCAATTTCTGAAATTTTTCCTGAGATATCGGATGCTTGGTTTTTCTTGGAGATCAATTTTTCAATTTTGCTGACCAGTTTTTCTAGGTCTGGAGGTTTGTCGAAATAACCAACAAGATCGGTTTTGTAACCTTCTATAGCAGAGTCGTAATCCCCGAACGCCGTAAGTATTATAAAACTCGTTTTTTCCGATGCCTTTTTGAAGATTTCCATCCACTTCTGACCGTCGCCGTTAGGCATCCTGCGATCTATTATAGCCACGTCAGGGCGTTTTTCACGTATGAGTTGCAAGGCTACCATGCAGTGTTCAGCCTCCATAACCTTAAAACCTTTCATCCTAAACACCGAGGCAAGTTCTTCGCGAAAGGACGTATCGTCATCCACTATGATAATAGAACCACTCTTCATAAATTCCTCCCTGTGGAGTCATGACGCACAATTTAATCTTTTATTCTATCAGGAGATATTGCTTTACAAGTACAAGAAGCCTGTCCATGTCGAGAGGTTTTGGCAGATACTCTGAAACGCCACATTTCATTATGCGTTGTTCATCTTCGCGGTTTCTCAGTGCGGTGATCGCTATGATGGGAATGGATTGCGTTTTTGAATCCTCTTTTAGAACCTTGCAGACTTCAAATCCGTCCATTCGGGGCATTCTAAAATCGAGAAGGATGAGGCTTGGCCGCTGCGAGTAAATCTTGCGGCCGGCCTCGAAACCGTCAGATGCCAAATCGATATCCACGTCCAAGATCGAGAGCAATTCCTTGAGTTCGTCTAGTGCTTCGGAGTCGTCATCGACTATAAGCACCCGTTGGCGATTGAGGCAATCGTCTTTGGTGGGTATTTTATACTTTCTGACGAAGTCTCGAAGGTCGTCTTTCAGTATTCTGCGATGTCCGCCGGGGGTGGTGTAGGCCTTTAGCTTGCCCTCTTTCACCCAGTTTATAACGGTCGTATGGTGGACATCACATACAGCCGCCACCATGTGAGTTGTAAGAGTTTCGGATTTCATAACGCCTCTACTTATTATATTTAATCTACCTATTATAAGTATGCGCTCAATGTCAACCGAATTCAATAAGTGGCTTTTCTAATTGATATCCTTAGATATTTCTGTATAACGACCGCGTTTCCCCGTCAGACGGAGGAAAAACCCGTGACTCGTGACTCGTAACTCGTGAACCGTAAAATCCGTGACTTGGGATTAGGAATTAGGCAGACGGAGGACGGAGCGCCAGACGGAGGAGAGAGCACGAATCACCAGACGGAGCAAACGCCAGACGGAGCAAATGGGAGAGGTGTTATGCTAAGAAATCTGACAAGGGGGCTTTTTAAAGAAAATCCCGTTTTGGTTTTGATGCTGGGGCTGTGTCCTTTTCTTGCGGTTTCCGTTTCTCTTCAAAATGGTCTCGGCATGGGGCTGGCCGCGACCTTTGTGCTGGTCTGTTCAAATGCGATCATTTCGGTATTTGGCAGATTTTTTCCGTCAAAAATAAGGATACCGTGTTTCATCGTGGTGATCGCAACCTTCGTTACCATGGTGGAAATGATAATTGGCGCCTATCTTCCGGCGCTCAATCAGTCGCTTGGCATTTTTATCCCGCTTATCGTCGTAAACTGTATAATTTTGGGCAGGGCCGAGGCATTCGCGTCGAGAAACAGACTTTTGCCCTCGATACTAGACGGTGTCGGCATGGGGCTTGGATTTACTCTGGCGCTGCTTTTAATTTCGCTTATCAGGGAGGTGATGGGTTCAGGCAGGCTGTGGGGGATTACCATCACCTCGTATTTTTCAAACGAAGGGCCGGTGCATCCGGCAGCTGTAATGATCATGGCGCCCGGAGCGTTTGTCATCATAGGGCTTTTGATGGGATTTATGAATTGGAGAAAATCGCGCATGCTTGCCAGAGCCCGTTAAGGAGCGAATATGCAGTCCTATGCAGTCCTTTTTATATCGATAGTTCTCGTCAACAATTTCGTTCTCGCGAAGTTTTTGGGGCTGTGTCCATTCATTGGAGTGTCGAAAAAAATAAAACAGGCGGTGGGCATGGGTGGCGCGGTTGTTTTCGTGATGACCATGGCATCGGCGGTTTCGTGGGTTGTAAGCAGATATCTTCTTGCTCCCACCGAAGCCAATCTCTTTTATGTTTTTATGGGGCAGGGCAGGACGCCAGCGGATTTCGATTTTACCTACCTAACCACCATCGTTTTCATACTGGTAATCGCAACGCTTGTTCAATTAGTCGAGATGTTTTTGATGAAGATGCTTCCCGCGCTTTACGATGCGCTTGGAATTTATCTTCCTCTTATCACGACGAATTGCGCAGTGCTGGGCGTTGCGCTTCTTAATATCAAAGATTTTGGAATGCTTCAAAACGCCGCCGATGGTTTCGTAAGGACGGTGCTTCAGGGTTTTGGCGGAGGCGTAGGTTTTATGCTTGTGATCCTTCTTATGAGCGGAGTTAGGGAGAGGCTCGATCGTATAGAAGTTCCGGCGGCACTTAAAGGCGCTCCGATAGCATTTATATGTGCCGGTCTCATGGCACTTGCCTTTATGGGATTTGCGGGGCTTGGGCAGTGAACGGTGAACGGTAAACGGTGGAAGGTGAAATGGTATGTTGGAACCGATTTTAATACTTGGAGTGCTTGGAATACTTTTCGGATTCGGGCTTTTTATAGCCTCGAAACTTTTTTTCGTGAAGGTGGACGGCAGGGTGAAGGCCATAGAGCATGTTCTTCCGGGTGCCAACTGTGGCGTGTGTGGATTGGCCGGATGCAGCGCTTTTGCCAAGGCGATAGTTCATGGCAGCGCGGAAATAACCGGTTGCGTGCCCGGCGGAGAGGACATCTCCCATCTGATAGCCGATATCATGGGCCTTGAGGCAAAAGAGGTCGAGCGTGACGTCGCCGTGCTTATGTGTCAGGGAAAAGAAGTGGAAGATAGGTTCGAGTATTCGGGTGTGAAAACCTGTGCCGCGGCGAATCTCATAATGGGCGGACCCAAGATGTGTATTGCCGGGTGCATCGGCTTTGGCGACTGTGCCGCAGCCTGTCCCTTCGATGCCTTGCACATGGTGAACGGATTTCCGGTTGTTGACGAAAAAAAATGCGTTGCCTGTGGCAAATGCGTGAAGGCCTGTCCCAAAGGGCTTTTTAAAGTGCTTGCGCTTTCAAGTCTTGTCCATCCAAGATGCATGTCCCACGAACAAGGAAAAATCGTCAGAAAATTTTGCAAGGTCGGATGCATAGGATGCAAAAAATGCGAGATCGTATGCAAGTTCGATGCGGTCCATATCAAAGACTGCCTTGCTGTATTCGATTATGAAAAATGCACGTCTTGCGGATTGTGTGAAAAGGAATGTCCTACCAATACCATTGTCAATTTGCGTATGCAGAGAAAAGAGGCGGGGCTGTGGCCGATAAAGAAGGTTAAAGGTGAAAGGTTAAAGGTGAAAGGTTAAAGGTGAAAGGTGATATGAGGACATTTAAGGGTGGAATTCACCCGCCTGAAATGAAGGACATGTCGAAGGGTGCTGAGCTCGAAACTATAGAAATGCCAAACAGGCTCATTCTTCCGGTTTCGCAGCACATAGGTGTGCCTTCAAAATCCATCGTGGAAAAGGGTGATGAGGTGAAAAGGGGGCAGGTGATAGCCGAGGCCGTTGGCTATGTCTCGGTTCCTCTTCATGCGCCGACCTCGGGAAAGATAATTGCAAAAGAACAGAAAACTAATTTATTGGGAAAAGTATGCGATCACATCGTCATCGAATCCGACGGAAAAAATGAATGGCTTGAGGGCTGTAATATAGAACGCGACTGGCGGATGATGGAGGCGGCGGAGCTTAAAGCCATCATCAGGGACGCAGGCATCGTTGGCATGGGCGGCGCGGCTTTTCCAACCCATGTAAAACTTTCGCCTCCCGAAGGAATTAAGATAGATACCGTTATACTAAACGGCATTGAGTGTGAACCATATCTCACCTGCGATTACAGGCTCATGATGGAGCACACGCGCGGCATAGTTGAAGGCTTGAAGATCATCATGAAGATACTCGGTGCCGGCCGCGGCATCGTCGGCATAGAGGCCAATAAGGTTGATGCCTTTGAAAAAATGCGCGATGCGCTTTGGGCGGAAAACAGCGTGGCGGTTTACCTTCTCGAGGTTAAATATCCGCAAGGTGCCGAAAAACAGTTAATAGACGCACTTGCAGGTCGGGAAATTCCCGCAGGCAAACTGCCGCTTGACGTCGGTATTGTGGTTCAAAATGTTGCAACCGCTAATGCGGTGTTTGAAGCAGTTACAAAAAATATTCCGCTTATCGAAAGACCTGTTACCATAACCGGCGACGGCATAGGAAAACCAGCAAACCTCATGGTTCCGATCGGAACGCCCATTTCCGTGCTTCTCAAGAGGCAAGAAGTCAGCGCCAAGACCAGAAAATTGATAATGGGTGGTCCAATGATGGGGCTTGCGGTGCCTGATGCAGAGTTTCCGATATTGAAAGGGACAAGCGGAGTGCTTGCCCTCATAAATACGCCAAACTATATGCCGGGTCCGTGCATACGCTGCGGCAAATGCATTGAAGTATGTCCTTTAAGAGGAGTTGCCGCCGAGATGGGGGCGGCCATAGAGGCCGGTCTTGTGGAGAAATATGAACAACTTCATGTTCTCGACTGCGTAGAGTGCGGCACCTGCACGTTTGCGTGTCCGGCGCATCGTTCCATCGTTCATCATGTAAAAAAGGCCAAAGCGGAGTATGAAGCCTATAGGGCCGCGAAAGAAAAGAAGGAGAAAGAGGAGAGCTAAGAGCCATGTCAGATCAGATGTTCGAAAAAAAACTCATAGTTGGCTCCGCGCCGCATTTCGGAACTGACGATTCTATTTCCGTCATAATGTGGAATGTGGTCGCGGCGCTTTTGCCGGCGCTTATCGTGGCCGCGGTGTATTTTGGGTATTACGCGATGCTCGTGATTTCTGTTTCGGTGCTTACTGCCGTAGCTGCGGAAGCGGCCGTCCAGAAAATTCGCGGTGCTTCAGTCACCGTATCTGATGGCTCCGCGGTCGTCACCGGGTTGCTTCTTGCTTTTACGCTTCCTCCAAACGTTCCGCTCTATCTTCCTGCAATAGGCAGCGCCTTCGCGATACTCATCGCCAAGCATGCCTTCGGAGGGCTTGGTTGTAACATCTGGAATCCCGCTCTCGCGGGAAGGGCATTTTTGCTCGCGGCGTATTCAGGCAATATAGTCATGACCAGATGGCCCATCCTCACTAAATTTTTCACAGGCGATATCAACGGCCTTGATGCCATAAGCAAGGCGACTCCATGTGCGGTGCTCAAGGCCTCACCGCTTAACATCTTCGAGCATTATTCGCTTATGGATATGTTTGTAGGCAGAATACCGGGTTCCATAGGCGAGGTGTCGGCGCTTGCGTTGATTTTGGGCGGGGCCTTTCTCATAGCAAGGGGTTATGTCAACTGGCGGCTGCCGCTTGCCTATATACTCACGGTTATGATCGCGGCTACTGTTTTGCCTCGTGCGGATGCAGACGGCGGAATAGTTTTTTTGTGGCAGGAACTTTCGCAGACGGGACATGGTCTCGGTGAGCTTTTCAGGATATCTCTTGCTCAGGCGCTTTCGGGCGGTCTGATGCTCGGCGCATTTTTCATGGCGACCGATATGGTTACGAGCCCCCTGACTTCTAGTGGGCAGATTGTTTTTGGAATAGGGTGCGGAATTTTGGTTGCGCTGATAAGGATTTACGGTGGATATCCGGAAGGGGTCTGCTATTCGATACTCATAATGAACACGATGGTGTGGGTGATAGATAAATTCACCATGCCGCGATTTTTCGGAGAAAAAAAATGCCGCTAAAACTGCCTGATTGGTTGAAATTCCCTCTGGTTCTTTTTGTTGTCGCCAGCTTGTCCGCGGCTAGTTTAGCCGCGTTGTATTGGCTAACGCAGCCAAAGAAGATCGCCATGCAGCAAAAAATTACCGAGAGCGCCTTAAAGATCGTCATGCCGGATGCAGATGTTTTTGAGGTAAAAAACGCCAAGATGGACGATCATGACTTTCAGTACAGAGTTGCGAAGAAGGGCGGCGAGACGATAGGCTACGTGGCGACGGGTCATGCCTCTGGATATTCGAGCGTGCTCGAGGTGATGGTCGGTGTGGATAATTCCTTCGAGATAAAGGGTGTGAAGGTGCTGTATCAAAAGGAAACGCCCGGGCTTGGTGACAAGGTGGAGGAGATTCTTTCCAAAAAGACGTGGGGGACTATAATCGCCGGAACGAGCCCTGATGAAACGAACCTGCGTTCATGGTTTCAGGCGCAGTTTGACGGCAAACAGTCACCTGTAAAAGTTGACAAGGAAGGCGGCGACATCGAATCCATAACTGGCGCCACGATTTCCTCTCGGGCGGTATGCAATGCCGTCAACCGTGCAGTAGAAGATATAAAGAAGGCCATCCACGTAAAATCTCATAAATAATCGTAAGCTCCCGAATTGATGTTATTATGAGACCGTTAATAATGGACCTTTGCCAGGTCGAGTTTGCTCAGATGGTCGATTTGTCAATAATGCACTCCGAGAATTGCCATAGCGCTCATGGCAGGATGAAACCCTCCTTGATACACAAGCGTTCCCGGCACGCCGTTTACGGTCTGGCGTATGTCGTTCATAATGAGCAAATCCCCCTGCAAGTCGATGCCGAACAGGAAATACTTTTTCCACAAAAAGGCGATGCCGCCACCCGGTGAAGGTCCCCAGCCCATCTGTGTTATCGTGTTTTTTGTGGCGTTTCTGTTGCCGGGCAATACAGCGACCCGAAAGGCCATGCCGGCCTTTAGAAACGGTAATATCCTTAAAGTTTTAAAATCGACCAGAGGATCTATTATGAAGGTATATTTCGCATAGACGTTGGCTGATGCCACGTGCAAACGTCTGCCGCTTTTGAAATTCGTGGCGTACTTTCCCTGAATTTCAGGTGAAAAATTGTCGTTTAGGTTCCAACCGAAGAGAAAGCCGAAGGCAGGCTCGAAGTCCCTGCCGATCTTTTCACCCGATACTTGGTCGGTGTCGTAATCCATTTGGATGGCGCCCATCTCGAGCGTTAGATAGGGACCGTGCAGAAAGCCTTTTTTGGGTTTTTCGGCATGCGACGATGCGCAAAAAATAAGCATGACGATCATCAAAAATGCCGCAACAAACATCTTCATCGTTTCTTCGTTCTAACTAAGGTGCTGCAAAAAGGCAAGCGATGAGGATGAAAGAAGAAAAGGTTCACGCAAAGGCCTAGGCGGAGCTTGCCATTAAGCCCGGGCTCTGCTAGCTTGCGCCGTCTTTTGTTTCAGGAGGGATTATGGAAATCGTTCTTGCTACCAAAAATGCCGGCAAGGTGGATGAACTAACGGCGATGATGAAAGAAATGGACGTGAATATCTCATCTCTTATCGATCACCCTGAGATTCCTGAAATAGAAGAAACCGGCGCTACTTTTTTGGAGAATGCTAGAAAAAAGGCCAGATGTGTCGCCGAATTTACCGGAAAATACGTGCTGGCTGACGATTCCGGTCTTGAGGTCGAGGCGCTAGGCGGTTTGCCGGGCGTTACCTCGGCTAGATATGCCGGAGAATCTCATGACTACAAAGCCAACAACGAAAAGCTGCTTCGCGAGATGCGAAGTGTTCCGGAAGGTATGAGGCATGCAAAATTTTGCTGTGTGATGGTGCTTGTGGCCCCAGATGGCAAGGAATGGTCCACTACTGGAGAGTGCCTTGGCACAATAACCAGAGATTTGCGCGGAGCCGGAGGATTTGGCTATGATCCCCTGTTTTACGTTACCGAAAAGAACAGAACCATGGCCGAACTTGCCATGGATGAGAAAAACGAAATAAGCCATCGCGGAAGGGCCCTTCAGGATATGATGAATATTTTGGTTGAAATTTTGTCGAAAAGCCAGCAAACATAGCCCTCCATTTGCCTCGGGGCGTAGCTCAGCCTGGTTTAGAGCGCCTGCTTTGGGAGCAGGAAGTCGGAGGTTCGAATCCTCTCGCCCCGACAATTTTTTGGCAAGGGTTGGCAATGTGAGCGTTTGGGAATTTCTTGATAACCGCAGGCGCTCTAAAAAAGCCGCAAGGCGGCGTTTGAGGGGGAGGCTCCAACGGCTTTTGCCGATGGAGGGGGCGACGCTAGCCCCTGTAATAAATCGCCTGCTTTGGGAGCAGGAAGTCGGAGGTTTAAATCCTCTCGCCCCGACAATTTTTTGGCAAGGATCTTTGAAAACGCGCCCGTAGCTCAGGGGATAGAGCATCTGCCTTTAAATAGGAGCCTTTGCAGGGAAACGAAACCTGTAAAGTGGACCGCACTATATCGGGGAACCCTTAACAGATTATGCTGATGGCAATCCCGAGGAAACCTATGATCGACCTGAAAGACAATGGTGATCTAGGCGTTTTGAAGGCTCAAGTCGATCTTTATGAACAAGGATATCTTATCTTGTTACCTATGACTGAATATGCACTTTTTGATTTGGTTATTTGTAAAAAATGATTTTTAAAAATCGGTCAGCTTGAGGGTAAAGACGCCTAAGAATAATCAAAGTAATTTTATTGGATATGCTTTTGATTATCGTAGGGTTCCGTAGAGACTATACGTGTGGCACCTGAAATGGTGAAGAGATAGTCCAGCCTACAATCCATATTTTGGTGCTTGGGAAACCAAGAGTAGGAAGCTAAGCAGAGGGTCCCAGGTTCGAATCCTGGTGGGCGCGCCATTTATAGGAGTGGCGAACCTCATCAGACGAGTGAGGTTCACTCTCCCGGCCGCTTCATAAAACGTGGAGCGGCCTTCGTTTTTCAGGGTCATTTTCACCTGCTCGGGGAAAAGCCCCTTGAAGTAGGCGTTGGCCTGCACCACGTCTTTCGTCAAAATCTCGTCCAGATTGATCAGCATCGGCTTTATGGCATAAGGGATCAGCAAGGGGGTGTTCGGCTCTCGGGCCTTGAGGTTCTGCAGTTGGGCCTCCAGCATTTTCTTGCGCTGTTCGTGGCGCGCGATTGAGGCCGATACGCTTTCGGAAGCGTTGCCCTGAACGATATACTCCACAAGATTATCCAAAGCCTTTTGTACCTTGCCGAGTTCCTGAAGCATCTCCCTGATCTGATTCGGAATCACCGAGAGGCGTTCCTTGATCCGCTCGTTGGCCGTTTTGCAAACCCGTTCCATCGAATGCGGGTTGTCGATCCATTCGCGAATCAGGCCCGTGAACGTGGTGTTGACCCATTCCGTCTGAACGAGCCGCCGGTTTTGGCAGGTTCCCCTGCGATACGCGTTCCGGCATCCGAAGTAGCCGCCGTGTCTACCCGACATCGAGATAAAATTCCCGCCGCATGATCCGCATTGCATGGTCCCTGTGAACAAGTGATTCGCGGCACCGCGGCTCTTGCCCCAAATGGATTCGGGCTTGTTGCGCGCGTTTCTCCGCGTCTCTTCGACCTGTTTGAATTTCACCTGAATTCTGTCCCACAGGGTTTGAGGGATTAGCCGCAGGTGTTCGTAGGTTTTTACGATCCATTCGTTCTGCGGTCGGGGGACGTGGATCAGGCGATCCTTTGCGGAATCGCGCTTGATGTGCGTCTTTCCGTAGATCCAGATGCCGATGTATTTCGGTTGGCGCAGAATCAAACGGATGGACCCTCCGGTCCATGAGCGTCCGCTCGCAGAGGGGATTCCCTCCGCGTTCAGAATCTTGGCGATCCCGTCGACCCCGACACTCGACGAGTCATAAAGCTCGAAAATCCGCCCTATGATCTTGGCCTGCTCCTCGTTGATGATGATCTTCTTGTTGTGCGGCTCTCTTATGTCCCGCGGTTTGTTCGGATCTTCGTAGACGCTGGAATATCCGTACGGATTATGGCCCGTTGATTTTCCGGAGATCGCTCTCAGCTCCAGACCGCGCTTTGTCTGCCTTGAGGTCGACTCCGAGTACATTTCATTGGCCATTCCCTTGGCGATGAAATGGATTCGAGCACCCTCAGTATGGGAACTAATCCCTTCCGAGACGGAAATCGTCTCGACGTTATAAGCATGGGCCAGATCATAAGCATCCAGCAGGCTTCCCAATTCACGGGTAAGCCGGGAAAGATCAAAGACCAATCCGATTTTGAAAAGGCCACATTGGATCGCCGACTTGAAGGCATCGTATTTTTCCCGACCGACCCGTCCCGTTTTTCCGCGATCGGAGAAGACCAGATCGTCCGCGATCACGATCTTGCATTCGCGGAAGAGCGCTGAACGTACCTGCGCGGTACTCAAACGGTGCCGGATGAATTCCAGCTGTTCCTCCACGCTCTCGTAGTTCTGCCGGTTGACCGTGCTCTGCCGGAGATAAACGCCAGCCCTAAGCTCCGTTCCCGGCGTCACGATCAGGCCGCTCTTCTCCGGATAGAGTTCCTTCAACACCTGGTTGATCTGCTGATTCATGCTTCAATCCTTTCTCTACGAAATAATCGCCGATACACCTCCCGAGAAAATCGAGAAAGTTTTCGTAGGGTTCCGTGAAAATGATTTCTTCATCCATCCATGTCCACCACCCCCTTCGCCATTGTCTTGCTTTGTCCGCACCGGCCCTTGATGACTCCGAAGCCGTGAAGGCTTCTTTTTCCGTCGGCAAAGAAATCCATGATCATCTTCCGGAAAGCGTGAAACTGCTTTTCCGGCAGACTGCTTTGCCCCAGATCCAGTACCTGTTTCATGACCCTGTCGAAGGTTTGATGAACCTCGCATGAGTCCAATGTGCCATTGTTCATCGCCATACATCCACTCAATTGTGCGCCCCTAAGCCCGCGTATTCTTGTCAGAATCCGGCTCGAAGAACGCCTGTTGGCCTATGTTTCCCGTTCTTTCCTTGCGTGTCTTGATTCGCCAATCCTCGCCCTCCATGCGGATGCAGCGGCACATCTCGATCAGACGCGACGTGATGCGCTTGCCGATCCGAATATCGAGTTCGTCGAGCGAGAAATTCGTGGTCAGGATCGTCGGCAACATCTGCTCGTAGCGGTGATTGATCAGCACAAAGAGCGTCTCCTGCACCCATTCGGATGATTTTTCTGCCCCGATGTCGTCGAAGACGAGCAGGCGGACGTTTCGTGCCAGCGCCAGCAGATGCTGATGACGCGCATCTTTCTTCGCGCCGCCGATTCCTTCGCGGAGTTCGAGAAGGAATTCGGGACAGGAGACGAACAACGTCGGGACTTTCCCTAGTTGCTCGTTGGCGATACTCGCCGCCAGATGTGTCTTGCCGACACCACACGGGCCGAAAAAAAGAAGCCCGCCATCGGACAGCCGGTATTTCAGCGCGACCTCGAAAGCGCGGCGTGTCCCGGGAGTCGGGACGAAATTCGTCAGCCGCCTTTGCTTGAAGCGAGGCGAGACTTTCGAATTACGGAAAGCGTCGTCGAGGATTTTCTGTTCTTCCAGAGCTTTGCGTTTCGTTTCCTGTTTTTCCGTACAGGATGCGCAGACACTTTGCGGGCTCATCCAGCGCGGCGGCAGATCAAGAAGCGCCGGGCGCAGGAACGGCTCTACGGCGGTTCCGCAAATTGCGCAGATCCCGTCGGACGGTCGTTCATTCGCAGACGCTATCGTATTTTCCGCTATCTCGCCGGACATGAGTATCTCCCTGGGCCTTGGTGACCCACCTGTTCAGCTCACGGATAAACCACATGAACGGATAACCGTTCTCCGCGAGCCGTTTGTCGGTACATGCGAGATACGCTCGGACGGCCTGACGATAGAGGCTCTCGTCAGGGATTTTAGATTCGGTGCGCTTGGCAGCGCCGCCTTCTTCCTTGAAGTTGCCCACGATGTATTCCTGTCCCTTGGCCATGAGGTACTCATCCGCGAAGATTTCCAATCGCGGATGGGTGCGAGACTTCGCGGGGTCGGTCTCGGTTCGGGACGGCTCGGGTTGTTTGACTTCCGCCGAGGCGGAAGGTTCCTTCGGGTTCGGGCTTTTTGTCCTGCCCTCCGAAGGAGGAATGAATTCTTGCTCCTGTTCCTGTTCTTGTTCCTGCTCCTGATTTGGCAAAGGCTTGAGGGAGGGTTCGAGACAGGATTGCTCGAAGGCTTTCTGGAACCCTTCGCCCAACCCTTCGATGAAGGCTTTAAGCTCGCGCCACGCTTCGAGTTTCAGCGCGCATTCGGGCATCTCGTCCCACGTGTCCTTCCATCCTTTGATCACGTTCGGATTCTCGGGACGGTTGTAGTTGATCGCCTTCGGCACCCAGACGACCCGGGCCTTCCAATCGACCCGGACCATCCCTTGGGACAACACTTCGCCGAAGACTTTGCGGAACCCTTCGAGTGGCCATCCGATCGTCTCGGCGAAACCAGCCTCGCCGGAAGAAAACAGTCCCGGTATGCGCGTGGTCTGGGGACCGGTGAGCAGAAAGAACCACAGGGTCTGCCCGTTGGGGCTGGGCATGGTGAGGTTGCGGAATTTTCCGTCGCCCCACATCTTGATGAATATTTTACGGTATCTCGACATATTCCCTGTGAACCTTTCAATTCCCCGGTTCCTCTCGCGATGAACCAGAAGAGACAGGCGGGCCGTTTTAAGGTGCCGCCTGGTGCTGCTTTCTCTTCGACCTTCGGGTCAGTTGGTCGTTGCTACTTGTGCCGCGTCTCCCTTGGCCGCGATCTCGATCGTTTCTCTTACGCTGATGCCCGGGATGATCTGCTCCGCGTGCTTGCCAGAGGCCTGCACGATCTTGCGGATCTGCTTTTCGTCGGGGATCAGGAATTCGAGCGGGATCTTCGCCTTGTCGGCGATCGTGAATTCCCATTGGCGCTTGACGGAAATGCCGTCCACCTGCGGGATCACCATGTCTGCGCAAACGACGGGAGTCATCGCCTCGCCGTTGAGGATTTTTTCGGCCGTCTCTGAACAGCCTTGTTCCTCGGCATGAATAGCGGCCTGCAATTTGGCCTGATCCTGCAGCTTGGCCTGTTTTTCCGCCTGAAGCATTTCGCTCTCGCGGATGTAGCCGGACATGCCTTCCTTGATGCGGGCTTCCTCTGCCTCCAGTGGGTCCATCAATTCGCGCTCTTTTTCGCAAACTGACTTCCATGCCCGATGTGTATTGTCCTTCATCGGCTTGATCCATTCCTTGATCCGCTTCATCCCGCCTTTAAGGGACTTCAGCGCTTCGGCGGCCATTTCATAACTGCGGCCGTCGATGATTCTGAGCGCTTGGGAAAACTGCACCACCGCCTGGGTGGATTGCTCGATCTCCTGCGCTTCTCTTTTGTAGGCGTCTTCCGCCAATGCGAGTTGTGGGCTCATTGCCATCCTCCTTGTTGTTGGGTTTTGACATTCGCCGTCGTGAGAGCGGCGAGAAAAATGGAAAAGTCGTTTTTATTCTCGAACGGGATCAGCTTGTAGCGTCCCTCGGGAAAGAGCCGCAGGCCATAGCGTGCCAGCGGATAAGGGTAACAGGCGGCGTAAGCGGCCAGCTGATAAGCCGCCCAAAAGGAAACGTCGCCGGTCTTGATATCCACCAGCGCCGGCCTGCCGAAGAGATAACCGATCTTGTCGTTGGTCCCGGCGTAGCGGAAGTCCCTGTGGCAGACCTTGTTCTCGCTGAAGACGACCTGAAAGCCGGTCTCTTTCAAAAACCGCTCATAGGCGGCGAAGTATCCCGCGATTATCGGATGCAACGACGCGCGATCCAGCACACCGATATCATTATAATGGGCCGCGAGATGAACCGCCTGTCCACGAATTCGTCCCTCCTCGGTGTAGAAACGGTCATCGACGAAACCGACCGTCTTGAGCACGGTCGTGACACCGGGAAGCGGCTTGCCGTTCAGGTAATACCGATGCGCGGCTTCATCGAATCTCAAATCATCGAAGTTCGGCGCTTCCAGCGGGACGAGATCCAGTTTTGCGGCGGCTTCACTCATACCGTTTCACCCCCGTTGCGAATCCATGTGCGAATCGGTTCGAAGGCGGACCGCCTGATCTCGGCCGTGGTGTGGATTGAATAGGTATCGCCAAGGTAGGCGAGGAAGCGGTCCTTGCTCACCCCGAAGGATTCGCAGAGGTTGATGAGATCCATCCGCTCGTCGCGAGTGATGAATTCGTCGCTCTTGGGTTCCTCGGTCTTCGGCGCATCCTGTGCCGGTTTGGCATCCACACGTCTGGGCATCAGATCGTCGGCTGCCGGAGCCACCTGAGCTTCCACGATCTGCCCCTCGGCCAATCCGCCGGTCTGGTAGTTCACCTGCAGATCGGGATTGATTTCCTCGGCGGTGTAGAATCCCGCGATCGCGTCCGGTGCCGTGACCCGAAGTCCGGATGAAACGCATCGCCAGCGGAGCATCGTCTTGCGCTGCTTTTTCCAATTGTCCTTTTCGTGGAGCTTCAAGGCCTCCGCGTCCTGCGCGGTGAATTCGTGCTGGTAGGATTTCTGCCCGGGCCGGACGAATTCCATCACGCAGCGGGTGTCGGTGCTTTCGATCACGTTCATCCGGAACCCGGGAATCCTCGTGTAGGCCAGCGTCAGCATCAGTTGCGCCGAGAGGGTGGGCTTTCCCTGAATGACGTTGACCTCACGCAGGGAAAGCATGGGTGGCAGGTCGAGTTCCTGTCCGGTCAGAATGATGGCGGCCGCCTGTTCCTTGGTGCGGATCGCCTGCGGCAGGAATCCGGATTTGAGAAGCCCCTCGGAAAAGGTGAGCAGGTCGCCCATTCGCGAGGGGGTGAATCGTTCTATTTCGTTTCGAGGGGGATCATCGCCCGAGATGGGAAGCGCCTCGACGGGCTTGAGGCTGGTACTCGTCTGGTTCATATGTTTCTCCGTTCCTTGAGGGATCGTTTTTCAGGCCCTGCCGCTCCCTCGCCCCGGCAGGTCCCGCTCTCGACGCATCCGCGCCGGAGATGAATTACGAATCTACAAACCGAAAACCCTGAAACCCCGCATCCACCACCAAATGAAATGCCCACCGAAGTAGATCGCGGCGAGAATCATTACTGCGATACCGATGATATCGATCGCTCGCCCGATGGTCTGTTCGTGCCTGAGAAGAAACTGGACGAATCTCTTGTGTGGTAGTTGAGTCATAAACAGCATTCGTCCGTTTAGAGATCGCTCTCATCGTTGTTCCCGTTGAGTGTCTTCACCTGTTCCAAGAGGTGCTCCAGCGCTTCGACGTTGGAGATGTCGACCCCGTGCTCCTCCTGATAAAACTCGAAATTTTCCTCAAGGGCCGAGACCTCCAGTTTGATCCTTTCGATCAGGGCCTTCGCTTTCAGTGTCAGTTCATCCATGGCTCGCTCCTCTCGCGTTCGCGTCATCCTCATGAAAACCGCTCACGGCGAGCAGGTCCGAAACCGGCGTGCCGGTCGCCTGGGCGATTCTCATGAAATGCTTGAGCGACATTTCGGCGGTCGAAAGATCGCGCTCCCACCTAGAAATACTGGAAAGATGCACCCCGACGATCCGTGCGAGCTTGGTCTGCGAAAGCCCGGCTCTACGTCTCAGGGTTCTAATCTGCTCTCCCAATGTCAAATTTTTAGTGTCCATGGCTATAATTTAGCTCATTTAATTCGTGTGTCAACATTAATTTTGAACGAAAGCTCAATTTTTAGTGTTAGGAGTCATAATTTTCGGGGATTTCCATTGCATATATGACGCATTTTAGTTATAGGTGACTCTATGGCTAAAATAGCGACGAATCCGTTTCTCGAAAGAATACGGACCTTTAGAAAAAAGGCGGGGCTGTCCCAGCAGGAAGTGGCCAAACACCTGGGCCTGAATCAGGCGACATATTCGGCCATGGAGCGCGGCAGTCAGAAGATCTTCACCGAATATCTCCCAAAAATCTCGAAGGCCCTTGGCATCCAGGTCTGGCAGCTATTCGCCGACCCCCAGGACCTCGGAATACTCGACGACGAAACAGTCGCCTTTTTGGAGATGTGGAAAAAATTCGATCCGTCCGAACGCAATTTACTGAAGGCCATGGCCGAGCAGATCATTCAGAAGAAGGAATTGGAAATGCACGATCCCGAAGGAAACAAGGACTGCGGCGAGGACGCCGCTTCGGCGGAGGCCATGGAAAATAAAAAAGGAGCTGTCGGGGCCTGATCGAACGGCCGAAAACGGAGATCAGGATCATTTATAAGAACGGCCGCCGGATCAAAATCATCCGGCGCGGTAATGTCTCGAAGGTGATTTGGTTGTGAGTGAAAAGAGAGAGGAAGCCTCATGGGACAGGAAAAGAGAGATCATGAAAAAAGGGAAGAACAGAAAACATGAATCAAGGGGAAGAGGTGTTAGCGCCATTGACCTGTTTTGCGGCGCGGGAGGTCTTACCCACGGTCTGGCCAGAGCCGGTATCAATGTCCGATTGGGGATTGATATGGATCCCGCATGCGATTTCCCTTTCACGGTGAATAATGAAGCGCGATTCCTTCTGAAACCGGTGGAAGAGATCAAAGGGAAGGACCTCGAACTGTTTCTCCCGAAAAACGGCATCAGATTGTTGGCGGGATGCGCCCCCTGTCAAACATTTTCCACCTACAATCAGAAGGCGGGACCTTCCGACAAACGATGGTGGCTTCTGTTGGAATTCGCGAGATTGGTCGAAGAATTGTCTCCGGAATTGGTGACGATGGAAAACGTGCCGCGACTGATGGATCAAAACGTTTTCAAACGTTTTGTCACGAGCCTCGAAAAATCTGGATATCACGTCCAGTATCAGGTTGTCGATTGCTCGGAATACGGAATCCCGCAACAACGGCAGAGGCTGGTTCTTCTCGCGTCGAGATTAGGCCCCGTTCGCATGCTGACCCCGTCGGAATTGAAAGCCAGAAAACGGACCGTCCGCGAAGCGATAGGTGATCTGCCTAAAATAGCCCAGGGAAAGACTCATCCCAAAGATCCTCTGCATCAGTCTTCCGCGCTTTCGACGGTGAATATGCGGCGTATCAGGGCTTCTCGGCCCGGAGGAACGTGGCGAGATTGGAATAAAAATCTGGTTGCGGACTGTCACAAGAAAAAAAGCGGCAAGACGTATCCGAGCGTTTACGGACGAATGACGTGGGACGATCCCGCTCCCACGATGACGACACAATTTTTCGGTTTCGGTAATGGAAGATTTGGGCATCCGGAACAGGATCGTGCCATTTCCCTCAGAGAGGGAGCCATATTGCAAAGTTTTCCCCGCAAGTACCAGTTTATCCCGCAGGGACAGGCTGTCTGCAAGAAAGTCGTGGGTCGTCTCATAGGCAACGCCGTTCCCGTCAAACTCGGCGAAGTCATCGGCAAGAGTCTTGTCAGACATTTGGTCGAGGCGGGAGCCTGAACCATGACGCAACATGAATCTATCCATATCAGTTCTCTCCCTGAGCCTGGGCAGCTCGTGGAAGTCCGTCGCCGCCAGTGGGTCGTCAGCGAGGTGAGCGGATCGTCATTCGAATCCGGCACATCGGAAAGACATTCTTCCGTCGTTCTCTCTTCTCTCGACGAGGATTCGCTTGGCGAGTCGGCTCAGGTCATCTGGGAAATAGAAGCCGGAGCGAAGGTATTGGAGAAAGCCGGTCTACCAAAGATCACAGGATACGACTCGGTCGACCGTCTTGACGCGTTTCTCGACGCCGTCCGTTGGGGAGCCGTAACGAACGCGGACAGATCCTTCCTACAGGCACCTTTCCGCAGCGGAATCACGATCGAGGATTATCAGCTGGATCCTCTCGTCAGAGCCATCGATATGGCCCGAGTCAATCTGCTTATCGCGGACGACGTCGGACTGGGGAAAACTATTGAGGCGGGTCTCGTTATACAGGAATTGCTGGTGCGTCATCGGGCACGTACCGTTTTCGTCGTTTGCCCTTCGTCGCTTCAGATCAAATGGCAAACCGAAATGCAGGAAAAGTTCGGCCTGGAGTTCCGTATCGTTGACAGCGAATACGTGAGAAGACTCCGTCGGGAACGTGGCATTCACGCGAATCCGTGGACGTCGTTTCCCCGCTTGATAGCTTCCATGGATTGGATGAAAAGCGGTGAAGGTCTGCGTTGCCTAAAAGACGCGCTTCCCCCTCATCTTTGTTATCCCAGAAAATTCGACATTCTCGTGGTGGACGAGGCGCACAATGTCGCACCGGCCGCAGCTTCACGATATTCTATAGAAAGTCAGCGCACCAGACTGATCAGGACCTTGGCCCCGCATTTCTCGCACAGGCTTTTTCTCAGCGCCACGCCTCACAACGGATATCAGGAATCGTTTACGTCACTGCTCGAATTGCTGGACGATCAGCGCTTCGCGAGGACGGTCATGCCGGACGGAAAACAGTTGCAGCGGGTTATGATCCGACGTCTCAAAAGCGACATCGTAGGGCCTGATGGAAAACCGTTGTTTCCCGCCAGGAAGTTGGAATGTCTCGAAATCGAATATTCGAAAGATGAATCTGAAATCCACGACACTCTCAGGGAATTCACGAAGAGCCGATCGAAAAGCATAGTCGGAACCCGCTTCCAGTACGGTTTCGATTTCGTACACATGCTTCTCAAAAAACGTCTCTTCTCTTCCCCGATGGCATTCGCGATGACGTTGGCGAAACACCGGGAAAGTCTCGAACACGGCAAACGGGCCACCGAAGCTGGAAAGCTTCTTGATGAACGGATATTGAAAAAAGCGATCCTCCGCACTGAGGAGGAATGGGCCGATGACGTCAGATGCGAAGAAGCCCAACACGAGGCAGTCGAACGCGCGGGAGAATTCGCCGCCGCGCTCACGCCCGACCAAAGGGAATTGCTGAACCGACTGACTGCTTGGGCCGAAGATCACAAATATCGCGTGGATGCGAAAGCTTCGGCGATACTCGCATGGATTGAGACACATCTCAAAACGGACGGAGAGTGGAACGGCAAGAGAGTGATACTGTTCACCGAATATCGTGCGACGCATTCCTGGCTTCATCAGATTCTCACGGCTCAGGGGTACGGAGGCGAACGTTTGACCTATCTTCACGGAAGCATGGATCCCGAGGAGCGGGAAGCCGTGAAAGCGGCGTTTCAGTCGCATCCCGACGTATCGCCGGTAAGGATCCTGCTCGCGACCGATGCCGCTTCCGAAGGTATAGATCTCCAGAACCACTGCAATTACATGATTCACGTCGAGATTCCGTGGAATCCGAACGTCATGGAACAGCGCAACGGACGGATAGACCGTCACGGGCAGAAAGAACCCGAAGTGCATATCTGGCATCCGGTCGGCAAGGGTTTCGACATGTCGGCCGAAACGCCCTTCGCGAAGATGGGAGATGTGTCGGGAGATCACGAATACCTCATGCGTGCCGTGCTCAAGATCAACGCCATCAGGGAAGATCTGGGAAGCGTCGGACCGGTGATCGCGAAACAGATTGAGGAAGCCATGCTCGGAAGGCGTGACCGTATCGATACGACAGATGCCGAAACCAGGGCGTCGCGCGCGCGGCGTTTCGTCGCCGCTGAAAAGAAATTGCAGGAACGGATTGCCCGGTTGCACGAGAAGTTGGTCGAGGCGAAATCCGATTTTCATCTGTCATCCGATCATATTTATCAAGCCGTCCGAACCGCTCTGGAACTTGCGGAAAAACCTTCCCTGATGCCCAGGTCGATAGCAGGAGTCCCCGACGGGAAGGTATTTGATGTTCCCGTTCTTCCCGGTTCGTGGGGACGCGCGACTTCCGGTCTGGAGCATCCTCATACGAAGGTACGTCGGCCGATTACCTTCGATCATGATATCGCGAAGGGCCGGGACGATATCGTGCTCGCCCATCTCAATCACAGGCTCGTGCAGATGTGCCTCAGATTGTTGCGCGAGGAATTATGGAAACTGGATGACCTCAAGAAACTCCACAGAGTCACCGTCCGGGCCGTGCCGGATTCCGAGATTCAGGACATAGCCGTGTCCGTCTGGTCCAGACTCGTCATCATTGGCGGAAGTCATCATCGACTGCACGAGGAGTTGACCTTGTCGGGTGGCGAATTGAAGGACGGGAATTTTTCCCGCGTGGCACAAATAGGAAAACTGGAAGCGCTCATCGAAAAATCGGTTCCCGCTAAACCTGGGGATGGTCTGTTCGACATAATGAGGGAACGATTCTCCCGATTTGAAAGTCCGGTCTTGGCCGCAGTGGAAGCCCGCTCACGAGAGCGTCTGAAATATCTCGAAAACACGCTCCTCCGTCGGAAGGAAAGCGAAATTACAGATCTCAATACCGTCCTCGACGATCTGGAAAAGGGAATCCTGAAAGAATTCGAAAACGAAGGGCACGAGGAACTCCAGTTGAGTTTGTGGCCCGAGGAAGAGCGCAGTCAGCTCAGGAGGGATATAGAAGCTCTCCGTACACGTCTGGCAAGAATTCCGGACGAGAGAAAAAACGAAACGGAAATGATTGAAAGCAGGTACTCGAATCCGGTCGATCGCACCTTCCCTGTGGCGGTCGTATTCCTGGTTCCTCAGTCCATGCTTTCCGGGAAATGACGCATGGTTGAACTTTCGCAACATACGGAATGGCTGTCCCTCGTTGAGATGTTCGGTCCCTTTCTGACCGTTCCCGTTCTCGAAGCGGCATTTCCTCAGGGATTGGATGCCGTTCGCACTCCGCACCGCCAACGGTTGCGCCGAGCCTACGACGAATGGACGGAAGCCGTCGATGAAAAGGATCCGGAACTGAACGCGTTGCATCGCGAATGGGTGCGTCTCGTTCTCACCGAGATACTCGAATACGACGATCGTATCATGATCCCGCGTGATCGGGAAAATGGCGGGTTCTCCTATACCTCTCCCGACAATTCGGGAACGTTTTTCCCCGATTGGACGATCAGGAACGACAATGGTGATCCGCGCATGTTCATTTCGGTCCAGGCTCCGGGAACGGATCTGGAAACGGTTCAGCTCGGTGATGGATGGCCGGTTTCCCTAACGGAGAGAATGACTTTGCTCTGCCGTGCCAACGGTGTCCGTATCGGACTTGTCACCAACGGCGAACGTTGGATGTTGGTCAACGCCCCGGTCGGATCGACATCGGGGCACACTTCTTGGTATGCCCGTCTGTGGTTTC
>Ga0351882_1077_pt1 | contig 31559 bp, 46 predicted proteins | sample BONcelFGM3001F13_FD_206762 | JGI IMG/M metagenome (GOLD analysis project Ga0351882, IMG submission 206762) | Enriched cells from coal bed in the Powder River Basin, Montana, United States - BONCAT cells FGM rep3 HSBNCT.FGM.300.1.F13 ... | reverse complement strand
GCTCTGGCTCGACGATGGGCACGGCAACCTCCGAAAGCAAACCTGCCGCCCGCAGTCGGGGAGCTGCAATCCAAACAAGGCAGGCTTCCATCGAAACGCGCCCGGCCGCGATCGCGGCAAGACCGGGCCGGATCAGTTCCCAACCCGGAAGCTGTTCGCACAAAGGGACCGTCGTCATGACTCGCAAAATGTGGCCACCCGGCGGCGAAATCCAGCCGGATCAAGCGCCGGATAACGCAGCAGGGCGGGTTCGATTTCCTGAAACACTTCCCAGAGCCGCGATTTGTCGATGAGACCGCGCTCGGCCATGGCTTGCACGTCGGTTTCATCGCGAGCGTGGCTCCGTTCCAGCTTCGACAGGGCCTGGGAGTAAGGGTCGTAATGGTAGAAGTCGATTTTGCCGTGCCGAACGATGAAGAGACTGCGATCCTCCCAGCCAGGCAGGACCGGAATAAAGTCGTCGGGCGAGGCCATCTCGATGTTGATACTGAGGCGGTCCTTCAAACGAGCGATGGCTTCGAAGAGGCCGGCGGGTTCCGGAAGCGCCTTGAGATCGACGTCGATGGTCATGGTCCGCCATCCATGGAGAACGGCGGTTCCTCCTCCGGTGAGATAAATCCGACCGGGACTGGTGACCGCCTGGCCGAGTTCCCGGAGGAAGGCCTCGAGTTTCTCGCGATTGGTTTCGTCTCTCATGCGAAGGGGCGCGGACTTTTGCGCGGGGAAGCGGCTCGCGAGATTCGCGGTTCCAATCAGAAGCTTTTCACGAAGCTCCGAATCGTCTCGATTTCGTAGTCCAGCATCGCGGGGGTGAGGCCGGGGTAGGTGCCGAGAAAGAGGGCCGTATGCATGATCTCGTCGGCACCGGGGAGCGGGGACGGCGCGGCGCCGCTCGTTGAAGCAGAAAGTTGAAGTTGAAGTTCGGACGCGGTGAGCGGGCCGTCCTCGCCGACGACGCGGAAGGAATTCGGGCGGTCCTTTCTGAGTTGGGTGAAGACCGGCTGACGCAGCAGGTTGCCGCCAAAGAGCATCCGATTCCCGATTTTCTTTTCGTCGAGATGACGACCGAGAGCAGTATGCGAAAAAGGCGAACCCGGACGCACGCGCAGCATAAAGCCGAACCAGGAGGGATTCGTGCGGCAGCCGCTCGAATCCCAGTTGAAGTTCAAGTCGGAAGTGGAAGCGGTTTCCCCGGCACTTAAACTTGTCCCTTCAACTCCCCGCCACCCCGTGGCGTGGGTCGGCAGGCTGAACTGGAAATACTCGTCGAGATCGGCGAGGCCGCGGCGGAGGGTTTCCCAGTTGCGTTTGCGGGCATCGATGAAGGCGGGAAGCTTCTTGAGCTGCTGGCGGCCGATGGCGGCCTGGGGGTCGAGCGGCTTCAGGTTATAGCCGAGGTGGCTGTAGATGTATTTGTGGTCGTAGCCCTCGGGCAGTTCGCCGAGCTGCCAGCCGAAGCGCTTGTTGCAGGTGTTGTCCTTGCCGCTCGGGCACCAACAGTCGCGCCCCCAGTCGCGGAAGCTCTCGGCATACGTTTTGAGCGGCGGACGGCGGACGATGCTGACGGCGCCGCCCTCGCCCATCGTGAGATGGTGTGGCGGATAGAAGGACTGGGTGCTGAGGTCGCCGAAGCTGCCGGTCGGCGCAGTAAAAGTTCCAAGATCCAAGTCCAAGGAAGCGAACGGGCTCGAGCTCTTCAACTTGCCACTTGCCTCTTCGACCGTGATCAAGCCCAGCTTGATCGCCCGCTCGACGGGCATGCTGTAAGTGCAGCCGAGGGCGTCGCAGTTGTCCTCGATGAGCCAAAGGTCATGCTGCTGGCAGAAGGCGAGGACGACGCCGAGGTCAAAGGGATTGCCCAAAGTATGGGCCATCATCACGGCCTTGGTCTTTCCCGGCACGAATGCCGCCTCAAGCTGGTCCATCCGGGCGTTGCCAGTCGCGGGGTCGTTGTCGATGAAGACGGGGACCGCGCCCTGCTGGAGGATCGGCGCGACGGTGGTCGGGAAGCCGGCGGCGACGGTGATGACTTCGTCGCCGGGCTGAATGCGCCGATGGTCGGGCAGCTTGTGGGTGGTGAGCGCGGAAAGCGCGACGAGATTCGCGGACGAGCCGGAATTCACGAGGAGGCTGTGTTTCACGCCGAGCAGGGCGGCGAGTTCCTTCTCGAAGGCCTCGCCCTCGGGGCCGAGGGTGAGCCAGAAGTCGAGCGTGCTGCCAACGGCGGCCTCGACCTCGTCCTCTGTGAAAACCCGTCCTGCGTAAGGCACGGTCGTGTCTCCGGCAATAAACGGGGCTCTCTCGGGATCGTCACCCGGTCGATTCTCGGTGTGAAACCCACGCGAAAACTGTCGCGCTCCCTGCCCGATAATGGCCCGCCGCACCGATCGAACGAAACCTCCATGCACGGAAACCGCCAGCTGATCGAAGACGTCCCGCCTGACCTTGAGAATTCGGTCCACCCGCACGAAAGAACGTTTGGGGAGGATGCCACTCTGATAATCGGATTCCTGAATCGCGATCGAGTTTTCATGGAGTTCCGATGAGGTAACCATGGCGACCTCGACATCTCCCAAATCATCCGGCTCGGAGAGAATCAAAGCGGGGCGATTTTTACCTCCCTCAAGGTCGGAATAAGGCCAGCGAAAACGGCAAAATGTCCCGGCAATTGGCATATTAAAAAAGTGGAAACTGCGAGAGCTATTCGCCGTCTTTGACGACAAGTGCATCGAGGCTGTCGCCCCAGTCTTCCTCATCCTCGCGAAAAATGCTGTCTAGCTGCGCGGCTTCCCATGCCTCCGGCCGGCGGGAATCGAGTTCCTCGCGAGTGTAGAGGACGAGACGCGCTCCCTCGGGAAAAGGCCCGCTGGCTTCGAGCACGCGGAGGACGTTGTTTTCTTTGATGACGGTGATGCTCATGATCCGAGAAATTGATTGCGGGGCACTATCACCGCCTAGAAAGGCTTTTTGCAAGTACGACGCTCATTGATCGAGAGAATGGACGACGCCGGGGCGATTCGCGGGTGAGCCGAAGGATTTCGGATTTAAGTTCGGATGCAGTCATAAAATTTCTACCATGAAGGACATGAAGATTTAATTGAGGAAGCTTTTGATTCCATTCTTCAGCAATCGGACGTTGAAGTTGATCAGCAGCCCCTGCCGGAGGTCGGCGAGCTTCAAATAAGTAATAATCTGAGCCTCATGAATGGGCAGCACGCTCTCCACACTTTTCAACTCGAGAAGCAATTTGCCAGCGACGAGAAGGTCAATGCGGTAGGCGCAATCAACCGAGATTCCCCTATAATTCACTGGTAATGCGACCTGTCGCTGATGCGGGATATTTGCCAAGTTCAACTCCCGAGCCAGGCAGGCCTCATAAGTTGATTCCAAGAGCCCGGGGCCGAGCCTCCGATGAACTTCGATCGCGCATCCGATGACCACCGCCGAAAGAGGTTGAGTTTCATGTGCCGTCTCCACGTTGCTTCATGGTGAGCTTCAGCCCGCCCAGGGGAGGCTCCTGGCCTTTGCGGCGGCGATGTAGGTGGCGATGTCTTCATCGCAAAGGTTCGCGGCGGGTTCGCCGGCGGCTTCGCGCACATACCAGGCTGCGGTCCGGGCGATGGTCGTTTCAAAGTCCCAAACCGGCTGCCACGCGAGCAGATGGAAGGCCTTGTCAACGGCGAGATTGAGCTTCGAAGCCTCGTGCGGGGCGTGGGGGTCCGATTGATCGCTCCATTCGCCAGGGGCGTGTTTCAGCAGTTCCTCAACCAGTTGGGCGACGGTGCGGTTGCTCGTGAGGTTCGGACCGAAGTTGAACCCGGAGCGGAAGGGCTGGCTGTCGCGGTAGTCGAGGCGATCGGGCTGCGCAAGCACGGCTCCCAACCAAAGGTACCCGGAGATGGGCTCCAGAACATGCTGCCACGGACGGGTGGCGATTTTGTTCCGCACGGGAATCGGCGCACCGGCGCGGATCGCGCGGAAACAGTCTGGAACGATACGGTCTGCCGCCCAATCTCCGCCGCCAATGACGTTGCCGGCCCGAGCGGACGCCAGGCGAACCGGAGGTTCGGTTGAAGCCGGAAGGTTGGAAGTTGAAGCGGCGAGTGGCTTCTCAAAAAATGCGCGGCGGTAAGAGGCCACGGCGAGTTCCGCACAGCCTTTCGATGCGCTATAGGGGTCATAGCCCCCCATGGCGTCCTCCTCACGGTAGCTCTGGAGCCACTCCCGATTTTCGTAACACTTGTCCGTCGTGATCATTACCGCGGCGCAGGGGCGGTGAGTTGAAGGGTCAAGTTTAAGTTTAAGGGGATCTGACGTCTCGGACTTCCGGACGAATCGGCGCAGGGCTTCGAGCACATTCACCGTGCCCATCACATTCGTGGCGAAGGTTTCGACGGGGATGTCGTAGGAGAGGCGAACCAACGGCTGCGCCGCGAGATGAAACACGAACTCCGGCTGGAACTCCTCGATGAGCGTCGAAAGGGCATTCAGATCCGCCAAATCTCCCCGCACGTCCCGCTCCAGCAGCGGTCCGAGCCCGATCGCACCGAACAGCGTCTCGTGCGGTAACGGATCCCGCGCGTAGCCAGCGACGATCGCTCCGAGATCGAGCAACCAACGCGTCAGCCACGAACCTTTGAAGCCGGTGTGCCCGGTGACGAGGACCCGCCGGCCGGAGTAAGCACCTCCGAATTGTGTCTGAATGGCAGTTTTCACCTGAGAACAGATTTTGGACTACGGAAGAACTTCACCATGAAGGACATGGAGAGAAGACTTTTCATACCTTCTGAGATTCCCTCCTGACCTTCATGATCTTCATGGTGCAAATGACACTAATCACCAGATTTTCCAGGGCGCCGTGCCGCCGTCCCACATCTTGTTTAGCATGGTGAATTCCTGAAAGGTATCCATCGGTTGCCAGAAGCCTTCATGAGGATAAGCAGAGAGTTGGCCCGCCTCGGTGAGGTCTTTCATCGGGGTCTGCTCAAGCATCATTCCCGGATCGTCCGGCAGATATTTGAACATGTCGCGTGTGCAAACCATGTAGCCGCCATTGATGAATCCGCCCTCGGCCTGAGGCTTTTCGTTAAAGCCGTGGACCGTCGAATCGGCGTCGATGCCAAGTTCGCCGAAGCGGCCCGGGGGATGCACGGCCGTCATCGTGCAAATTTTACCGCACCGCCGATGGTGCTCGATAGTGGCGGGAATATTTACGTCTCCCACCCCATCTCCGTAGGTCAGCAAGAATTCCTCATCATTCCCCAGGTACTTCTCGACCTGCCGAATTCGATAGGCTGTCATCGAGTTCTCGCCGGTATCGGCGAGCGTAACGCTCCAGTCTTCCTCGTCATGCCGATTATGAAACTGCACCGCCGGCGTGCGCCCGAGATACATCGTCGTGTCACAGGTATTCCACAGATAGTTGCGGAAGTAGTCCTTGATGATTTCACCTTTATATCCAAGGCAAAGAATGAACTCCTTGTGCCCGTAGTGGGCGTAGGTTTTCATGATATGCCAAAGGATCGGCCGATTGCCGATGGGCACCATGGGTTTGGGTCGAAATTCCGTTTCTTCACGCAGACGCGTGCCTTTACCGCCGCAGAGGATGATCACTTTCATGGATTCGTAGGTTGCAGTTAGCAGATTGAGGTTGGCCGGTCCGGCGTTGCGGGGTCGATTCGGTTACGAGGGGGTGAATTATCGGATGGGCAGGAGCCGAAGACGGTGTTTCGTGGAATCCACGGAAATGAGACGCCCCGAATCGCGACTTTTGCGATGCTTTTGCAGGACATCGAGGAGTGTCGGGCCAATATCCGTGGGGATGGGAACTTGTCAGCCCAAAATTCCTTTCGCAAGAACGCAGGGAATATTCGGATTGGCTGGGTTGACGGAAATAACTTGGCGTAACGGATCGATCATCAAATCCATATCTTCCATTGGGATAACGCCAAATAAAACACAATCTCCGAGAACAAGGGCTCCAGTAAAGCATGTTCTATTTTGAAATTTTATTTGCAGAGGACCAACATATGGGACCGAATGGCGCTTGCCATCAGCAGTAGTAACTTCTCTCTCCTCAATTTTTTCGAGTTTGAGCTGGATGGCAACATGCTCAGGCAGGCAAATCGTCGCTGCTCCCGTATCTACAAGCGCCTTTGTATCAATGGATTGAAGCTCAGGGAATCGTGGATTGGAGAGCTGGATGTCGGTATGAATGTGTCCCATCGGACTCAGGATAGCGAAAACCGGATGGGATGCCACCCATTACAGGGCTAACGCCAAGCTCAGTGACCCCGAACGCGCGTCCGTCGTCTATGTGGAATCCGCTGCATGTCGGGCACGGAGACGGGGGGAGAAATGCAGGTTGAAGGAGCAAGTTTAAGGGATTCGGGGGCTTTAACTTCAACTTTCAACTCGGACTCCGCGTCTTTGCGTCTCCGCGCGAGAATCAAAAACTCTTCACGAAGCTCTGAATCGTCTCGATCTCGTAGTCCAGCATCGCCGGGGTGAGGCCGGGATCGGCACCGAGGAAGAGGTGGATCACTGGACCCAAATGACCGGAAAGGCGATTCGGCGGCAGACTTCGGCCTGGCGTTTGTCCCCGGTGATGATGGCCCCGGCATGGTCGGCTTGAGCAAGAGCGATGTGGAGCAGATCCAGAGTGCGGCAAAGGGTGGCGCTCGCATGCAGATCGGAGAGGGAACGGGTGCGTTCCCAGACGTGCGCCCAGTCGAATTCCGACCGAATCCAGCGCCCGTCCAGGACGTCCTGATCAAAAAAGGCCAGCGCCCGCCCGGCCACCGCCCCATCGAGCAATCCGCGCCCCGCCGCGGCATGGATCGCGGTGCGAACTTCCGTTTCCTGGAGGGGATTCAGGCTGAGCTGGCGCACGTCGGCCAGCGCCGCCTGCACGGCTTCACTCCCGGGCTCGAACACATAGAGTTTCACGAGCGCGCCCGAGTCGAGATAGAGTCGCTTCATTCCCCACGGTCTTTGGCGACAAGGTCGGCGAGGGTCTGGCCGCCTTTGGCGATGATTCCCGCCGTGCGCGCGCGACTCACCCAATCCATCGGGGCAGGAACCGCGGGTGCCCGCACCGACTGGAGGACGGCGACGATTCGCCCGCGTTGACTCCACTGAAAGGTTTCTCCCCGCTCCAGGGACTCTCGAATCTCGCGGGTCCGATGCACAAGGTCGCGGGTCGTGATCGTTTTCATGTTCGACAAAGTTGTCTTACTTTTTCACCGAGTCAAATTCAGACGAACTGACGCCGGGGAGAGGCTCAGAGATGAGGTCCATGAAATTTAACCGCGAATGACGCGAATTTTCGCGAAGGGAGGCAGAGGGGGGAGGCAAAGCGGAAAACAGAAAGCTGAAAGCTGAAAGCTGAAGGATGAAGGATGAAGGATGAAGCAGGAAGCTGGAAGTTGGAACTCCGATGACGAAAAGCTTCTCGGAATGATTATCTCGCGCAGGCGCTGAGACGCTGAGAAAGGAATGCGATGCGGGTATCCCTGTTTTGTATTTCCTCCGCGCCTCTGCGTTTGTCCCCCACGCATCCTTGGACTTCTCGCCTCTCGAATCTGCGTCAGTTATGTCCGGGCGTTTGATTATTGCCCGTCTGAATCCCCTTGATTGGCTCGAAGCTCCAATCTGAGCGCCTCGGCCTGCTCGAGCCATTCCAGTTTTTCCCGAAACGGAGTCTTCAATCCGAGGAGAAGTGTGTGCAATTCAGCACCCTCGGAAGTACACCATTTCCAGCCTGGATGGGCGTCAAGTTCCTCTTTGGTCATCGATAGGGATCCAGCTTACGCAATTCCTGAATATCGAGCAAGTCACGAGCCCGGCCCGATTCCCGTTTCATGGTGAGAAGCGTCTCGTAGGAAACAATCGGTACAGTGACCGAACCAAACACGGTCTCACGCCTGGCTTTTTCGAATTCCTGATCGAAGTCGAATGGCTCATACACAAAAATATCGACTGGTGTGCGGCGGTGTTGATCGCTCCACATTTTCAGAACGATCATGTTTTTCTCCGCCCGCCAGACCTCGCGCAGGCCCGTTTCCGCAAACTCCTCGGGCGTGATGGGGATCGCCATCTGGTAACCTGCCTCCAGGAGAGCATGGAGTCCTTTAATGATATTCTCCCTCTCAAGACCGATGACCATATCCACATCGTGGGTCATTCGTTCGTAACCGTAAGCGTTCACCGCCAGCCCGCCCACGATGAGGTATTTTACATCGGCCTCATTCAGGGCACGGATGAGGATTTCAATGCTACGAACTTCCAAAAGAACAGACGCAGGGTGGTGAAAAGACTCCGGGGAAATATGGGTCTTCCCACACCATCACGGTCTTCGAAGTCGAAATTCTGAAATGGATGGGCCGCCAACTGATGAAGAAAACGCAGGATAGCTTCTCGATCCGTTCTCCTGGCGGACAGGAGAAACTCAAAGGCTTCCTTGTGAAGGTGGGGCTCGTAGGGAGCCATCAAGGCATATCCTCGAGACGCTTTTCGGCTTCCTTCAAGGGGAGCCAGGAAGACGGAGAACGATCGTCAAGGCGACGTTCAAACTCTTCCAAGGAATGGTCGCGACGCAGTTGGATCGAGACAAGGAGACCCATGAGCCGCTTTTGCAAGTCCGGGCTCAGGATTTCGATTTCTTTTTGCAACTGGGTGAATTCCACGCTGGAAGTGTATCATCGAACCCGCCGGTCGCAAGACTGATGTCCAAGGGAGATAGGAGGGGCGATTCTTGTCGAGGGTTTTCACACGGCGGCTCGCCGAACGCGGCGGCTCGGATGTCACACAAAGGCACAAAGAGCACGAAGAAGATGCATCACGCGGCGGCACTGCGATCACTGCGGAAGTAATGTTCTCCTCTTGGTGACCTTTGCGCCTTGGTGTGAGAAAGAGTTTTTGGAAATGTTGAAACGTTGAGATTCTGAAAATCTGAAAGGTGAGCGCTTGGCCGCCGCCAGTAGCGAGTGACGGGCACAACGAAGCCGCTATTCGCCCGCCTGCTTCAAGATCTCGGCAACATGTCTTCGAGAAATGAACAAGCCTGCGGAAATGATGGCATCCAGCGGACCCCGGATGGAAGGAATGATGGCCGCATTCTTAGCCATCAAGAGAAGTCCAAGGGTCCCAACAACGTTTATCTGCAATGCTCCGGCACAGCGTCTGGCAGCGAGGTCATCGAGAACCGCGATGGATCCGGGCATGGTTTCCGCCATGGAAATTACTGAAGATTCGCCCACCCCCAGGCCCCATGCGGTGACAAAATCGGAGGTCTCCACCGGGGCGGCGATGAAAGTCTGCGCAGCCAAACTATTAAGCCAGGCGCTGGCGGCATCGGAAGGAGCATTGCAGCGGGTTATTTCCGAGGCCACCGGGCGAGGAATGAAGACGCGGTCTGTGAGTGAAAGGATTTGATCGAGCAATCCAGCTTTCGCGAGTATGATCAGCGGCGACGCGTTGAAAACGAGCGTCATGGCTGGTTACGAAGGAATGCGAGATCGTCCTCGATTCCTTGAAACGGGCTCACCCCCAGTTGAGACAGGGAATTGATAAAATCCTGGCGGTGTTGCCCCGCGAGTTCAGCGGCCCGCTCCTGGCTGAGATGTCCGATTTCATAAAGTTTTGCTGCCGCCATGAACCGGAGGCAGGCGGAGAGTTCCTTGGGAGCCTGTCGCAGGGAGGAGAAGGCGGAATCGGGAACTTCAATTTCGAGTTTCATGACGTAAGCTATGAGATTCCCAAGAGGAATCACCGGTAGAGGAGAGAATCGCGCGGATAGTTTTAGTGTTCAGGTTTGCTGCAATTACTGACTCTCAACTAAAAACCAGCCGCACCTCTGCGCGAGAAAGAGTTTTTGGAAATGTTGAGATTCTGAGATTCGGAAAATCTGAACCCTTCGCGACTCCGCGTCTTTGCGTGAGAAAGAAATCCGCGGGTGTCACGCGGCGGCACTGCGATCACTGCGGAAGTATTGTTCTCCTCTTTGTGAGCTTTGCGCCTCCGCGTGAGATTGTGACTCTCAACAAAAAACAATGACCAGCTCTTCGTTACGATTCGTGCATTTTCAGGCGGTAGCGCCAATAGTCGGGGTGACGGCTATGGTGCTTGAAAGCAAGGATGCGAAGCTCATCTGTCAGACGGCGGTAGTAAATGGCGTAAGGAAAACGCGCCATAAGGCACCGCCGAACGTCTGCCTCAGCAAACCTCCATCGCTCGGGAGACTCTTCGATGGCGTGGATGGCTCGGTCAGCGGCGTCAAGAAACCGCACACCAAGTGAATGAACTTTTCTTTCGTAAAAACGCGCCGCCTCAATCAATTCGGCTTCCGCATCAGGATGGTAAATCAGCCGCATCCAATAGCGCGACAGGCAGCCTGCATGACTTCTTCATGAACCCGCCCCACTGCCGTGCCGGAAGAAAGTTCCTGGTCGCGCTGCATGGCTTCGCGTACCGCATCAAGTTCAGCTATTTCGGGCAAGTCACTATCGATGCTTTCCCAAAGAGCTTGCGCAAGCATGACGCGCTCGGAAAGCGGTAGCGCGATCGCTTCTGCGGTAAGCTGCTGCGTGGACATGGTTATAAAATAGGCGTTTGGATGACGGCGGTCAACAGAGGTTGGCGGTGCGGGAAGCAAACCGGAGACCGGAGGAGCGGCGTTTCGGCAACGCCGGTGGTTCGGTATTCCAGTGGTTCGGTGGCGGGCACCGGAGTCGGGGACGGCTCGGGGCAGCTTCCGCGAGGTGGGACCCGGAGGGCGAGATGAGCGGGAGCGAACGAGGCAATGGCGGGTTACGAGTGAAGGGAAGCAACACCGGTGTTTCGGTGTTTCGGTGGTTCGGTTTCAGGATTTTTTCAATTACCGACTCTCAGCCAACCGCCAACTGCCAACCACGCCGCTTCGCCTTACCGCATCGTCACCGACAGCCAGTCGGGATGGGATTCGGCAAATCGCGCGATCTCTTCGCAAACGCAGGTGATGGAAATCTCAGGTTTCCAGCTCCCGGTTTTCGTGGCTTGCTCCGAATCCAGGACCATCCAGCCGATGTCGAACGGCCGCGTGGTCGCGGCCTCGGTGGAAGTTGGAAGTTGAAGTTTACGTTTAAGTTCTTCGGGATAGCCGGGGAAGCGGTTGGCGCACCATGCGGTCAATTCGGCGAGTGACATGCTGTTGTCGAGCCCGCCGGAGAGGTTGATGACGAAGATGCTGAGATGCTGAACCAAGGGAAGCGTCGAACGTCGAAGCTCCGACTTCGGAGGGCATTATTCTAAATGTTAAAGGCTGAGACCTGTAAAATTCGAAGGTCGAAAGGAACAAGGTTTCGGAGGTCAGGCGTGCCATCTGCGCCACTTCTTGAGATTGACTTGGTCAAGTGACCAGTCTACTGTAATCGTATGGAAGTCGCCATCTCGGAATTCAAAGCGAAGTGCATCCAACTGATCAAATCCACGGCTGAAAGCGGCGAGGATTTAGTAGTCACTCTGCGGGGTAAGCCGCTGGCTCGGGTGACGGGAGTTGCCCCGCGAAATCGCGTCCTTGGCGGCCAGCGGGAGGCGTTCGGTGACGACGTGTCAGACTCGGTCCTCGTACATTCGGATTTCGGAAGCGACTGGGAACCATGAATCTATTGCTCGATACCCACGTTCTGGTGTGGGCGGAGTCCCTCGACGAACGGCTTGGACCCAAAACCCACGCCTTACTCCTCGATCCTTCCAACACCTTACTGGTCTCTCCGATCACCACCCTGGAACTCTCCCGCCTGATCGCACTCTCACGGCTAACACTCCGCAAATCCCTACAGGACTGGTTCACCACCGCCCGGTGTCACTTGGGTTTTTCGGATGCTCCCTTCACTCATCACGCCGCTATTGATAGCTACGTGCTACCCGGCACGTTTCATAAGGATCCCGCCGACCGGATGCTCGTTGCCACGGCCAGGGAGCTGGGCTGCCCCATGGTCACCGCGGACGATCTGATTCTTTCCTTTCCGTATGTTCAGACGCTCGATGCCCGGAAATAAAGTGGCTGGGCATTCTGCTGGTCCAGGTCGATGAAGGGCCGACTTTCGGCGGACATTTGAGTTATTTGGGAGAATGCGAGAGCGGGGGGACGGAATTACCAAGCGTTCAATTCTAAAACTTTTCCAAAGGCAGCGCCGCCGCATAGTTGGAGGGTCGATTGTTCACTTCTGAACCTCGGTATTTTGGTGGACGGGAGGGCGTCGGGCTCGGATGGATCGTCATTCTGGGCGTCCGTCGACTAAGCACCCGTTCGCGCGTTTTTACAGATCCATACCGCGCGGAGGAGGCTCTCTAGCAGCCCGTAACACTTAGAAAATCGTATCGCTGGGGTGCGGGAGGAACATCGAACATTCAACATTCAACATTCAACATCGAAATAGGAATGGGGCATTGGGTGCGGGAACGTGATTCGGAGGTTCGAAGGCTGGTGACGAAAATGCGGATCACCTCGTCGCATTCCGAGAGCAATGGGTCCAGTTAACCTTCATCATTTCCAATTTCTGAATCGAATATTTCATAGAAAATGTCCCTCCTCAGTAACTCGATGTTCGATGTTCGATATTCGCGCCATCGGTGCGCATCCGTTTTCCAGCATGCCTTTAACGAAATTCGTGATCAAGTGATCCGAAACTTTCGAAGATACAAGGCACTAGCTTCCCATATTTTCCTCCACGGCCTCTATGTGCTGGAGCTCAATGCATTGCTCGTTTGGGAGCATGAAGTATATCCACAACCGGATGAGATGCCCATCCGTTTGCAGGAATGGCGAAGTCTGGTAGATGCGTAATGGAGCATGGCCAGGAACAATCTGAACAGCCTCCGCGTAGAGAGATAAACGATACAGCTCATTGCCAAGAAGCTCGTCTATGCGCTCCGTGCTCGCCAGACGCGCCAGCGCAAAGTCAAACCAAGCCGTGTGAACAAGCGTACGGGGTTCGGTCACGTTACCGGACAAGGCCGACCACTTTTGCTCTGGAAATCGCATTTTCCAGCGCCTCGCCGCTCGGAATGTTGTCCGCAGTGGGAAGTGTGGCACTCCAGAGCCCTTTCCGCTCGCGTTCCCTCGCCTCTTCCACAAGCTCTTCGACCGATACTGGCGGGAAGTTCCTACACAACCATGCGGTCAATTGCCGACGCTCCTCAGTCGAGAGTTGAGAAACTTCGCGCTGAATTTGCTCGACGCTCATGAGGAGACGCTATCATGCATCATTTCCACAATCAAGACATTGGTCACGGGACCGGGATCCATCACATTGACACCTTCAGATTCCAAAGTCGCGTTCGGAAGAGCAGATGCGAAATAGGAAACCTGAAACGTGAAACGTGAAATTTGAAGCGTGAAAGCTGAATACCGAGCGCGGGAACGCGGAGGAGCAAACGTGAATAAGGAGCCAGAGCTCCGGCCTTCATGCTTCATCCTTCATCCCTTGCCTCCCGCCCCGCATCCTCAGGGCAAGCGTCTCGGCCTCTTCGAGCCATTCGAGTTTTTCTCGAAACGTCAGGCGCCGATCAAGAAGGCGGTCGAGCTCGCGGCTCCCCTGAGCGGTTCCCCACTTCCAATCCGGCTGAATGGGAGATGATGGGTTCACCGTGCGCGGGTTAGTTCCTCGATATCGATGAGATCCAGCGGCCGACCGGCGTCCTTTTTCATCTGGAGCAGCGTTTCCAGGGACACAACGGGAGCAGTGACTCCAGGCGCTATCTCTGCATGCATGGCTTTACCGAATTCTTCGTCGAAGGGAAATGGCTCGTAAACAAAAATATCTATGGGCGTGCGACCGTGATGATCGCTCCAGAGCTTCAGGACGATCATGTTTTTCTCGCTGCGCCAGCGTTCCCGTATGGCCGGATCGGCGAATTCATCCGGTTTTGCCGGAATTGCAAGTTGCCATCCGGCGGCAAGCAAGGCGTTCAGGCCGCGCTCCGCATTGACGAAGCCCAACTGTAGCACGATGTCGACATCGCGCGTGAGCCGCACATACCCGTGCGCGTTGACCGCCAGACCGCCGACGATCAAATAGCGCACATTGGCGTCGTTCAACGCACTGACGATGGCCTCGATGCTGCGGACTTCCATGGCAAATGCGGAAGGGGGAAATGAAACGTGAAGCTTGAATACCGAGCGTGGGAACGCGAAGGGATAGCCTACTTTCACCCTTCATCTTTCGTCCTTCCCTTCGCGCCGCGTTCCCAGCGCTCCGATGCCGACCATTGACTTCCGTCCGTTTTCGAAGGCAGCGGCGTCAGGCTTCGATCAACTTCACGGTCTCGGGAAACAGGCGGGCGAACGGGCGGTCCAGAGTCGCAAGCTTGCCGTGATTAGCCTGGGCAATGGCTGCAAGAAACGTCATCGAACTCGATCAATTCACGAATGCGCTTCGGATCGAGCGGAGGCGCATCGCTTCGCACAGCGAAGACCGGCAACCCCGAGGCTGGCTCCGCCGATGTCGCCCCACGGCGCAACCCACGAAGCGCAAGGTCGGATATAACCGCCCCGATGCTCTTATGGGAATCGACTGCGAGGGAACGCGCCGCCTCCAAAAGGGCTGCATCAATGTCCAAGGTCGTCCGCATCATGACATCTTTATACCGGAAAGCAAGGAAGTCATAGTAAATCGCGAACGGAAATCGTTTCGATAGCAGACGATGATAGCCAAATATATGACGATGGATTCCTGCATAAAGGCGAAGTGACTCGATATCAGAATACAGCGAGTCGGGGAAATAAGAGCCGAGTCCTTGCTCTTGTAGTTCGTAGAAACGAAATCCGCCCGGCAAATCGGCATCTGCCAGGCTAAGCAGCCGCAGCGTCACGCCATCTGGGCTGCTTTGCGACGCAGTCGCTTCTTGGCATCGTCCCAATCGCTAAACTTTGCCGCGCCGGATCGGACAGCGCGTTCGGCCTCCCGAAGCGCATCTTCGTGCCATGCGGGAGACTCGAACTGATCTTCATCCTGCGCAAGGTCCGCCCAAAGAGCTTCCATCGCTTGAAGTTTTTCAATCCGCGTCATCTTTTTTAAAGGAAGCAAAGTCCCAGAATCTCACCGGTCGTCGCGCTCTTCGATGAGCGCCAGTGTCACACTTTTCCCCATTTGCGCTTTCGGAAGGGCTAGGAACTCATCCACGAGAAGTCCCTGGCGGCGGGGCATCACAATCCCGGCAAGCGCAAGCTGCTCGACCTCAGGGGAAGAGACTCACTGCCAACAGGCTGTAAAATCGCGACGGGACGCTTGCGATCCGTCACCAACAGGGGGTCGCCAGCGCGCACGCCGTCGATGTACGCCGAGAGCCGATCCTTAAGATCAGAGATGCTCGCCGTTTTCATATGGCCAGAATAGCCATCTTCGCATTGCCTGACAAGTTCTTCACAAAATCTCTGACCGTCTCGATTTCTTGCTGAGATAAAAGAGAGGAAGGGGAAGTTTGTTTCCGGAGCACCTGCATTTTCTCAGACAGGTTCAAGGTTGTAAAATTTCCAGGCTCGGAAACCAGGGCCGAAAGTCGCCGGCATTTCGCGTGATAAGCCCCTGCCGGTTACTGGCAAATCCACCGATTAGCAAATCCGCCACGGGACGCCGGGGAATCCGGGCTGTCCGCCGGGCCGTAACGCAGGCATTCCATGCCGCGTGGGCCGCCTCGGTATCCGCCATCGTCCAGGATTCCGAAACAGTGCTGTCCCACAGGAGCATAAAATGGCTGTCCGATCAAGCATTGAAGCGGGTCGGATTCCAAAACTCGAAAAACGGCTTTAAGAAGTTCAGCTATTCATGGGGATATTAGTCATATGAAAGAGTTGCTGTCCCATAGCTTAATGTCTGAAAGCTGGGAAATACGCGGACTCCGGGGTGGCCATAGCTCGAAAGCTACCGCCTGCTGTCCCACAGCTTTTCAAAAGAGCAAGCAAGTCGAGCCGCTGCCAAAGAGCCGAGCGAATCAAGGTAAAAAGCCGCGTGAAGCTGCTGCCCCAGCCCGAAAGAAACGCCTGATAGCGCAGCAGCAGGTAGCAAAGCAAGGCGCTCCAGACCTGCCAGCGCACAGCATTGGCACTGTGACCGAGAAAATCCGCGAGTTTGAGAGTTTGCTTGATCTGCTTGAAGAACACTTCGATATCCCAGCGACAACGATAAAGGTCGGCGACACTGCTCGCGCTCCACTCCATATTATTAGTCAGGAATTCCATTTCCCGTTCGACTCCGTCCACCTCGACCAGAGCACGCACCCGTCGCATGCGTTCCGGGTATTTCCCTTCGTAAGCCCCTTTGGCCGAGAGAACGACTTCCTCATCGGCCAGGATCTTTGGATTGGTGGACTTGCGGCGTTTGACGACTTTGAAGCAATGACTGCTCTTGGTGCGAGTGACCCAGAAGACTCCCCGCAGGAAGAGATCGTAGAGGTGTGCGAAGTCCACGTAGGCCTTGTCAAAGACAACGATCTCGCCGGGCTGCACTCCCGCGCAGACCTCTCTGGCCCGCTTGGCATCGTTGTGACGGGCGGTGTCAATCAGGGCGAAATTGGGCAGGAAGCTCTGGAGGTCGAGTCGCATGTGGCACTTGGCGGCCGCCTTGCGCCGCCGGTGCTTGGCCCAGTCCATGCATTTGGCAACCAGCTCAATGGTTGTGGAATCCACAATGTGGATCGCCCTGCGGAACCTGTGCGCCACGCCTCGGCCACGCCGTCCGTGAGCAAATTCCGGAGAGAGCGTCTGAAGATGCCCGAGCACGGCCCAGAAAAGCTTCTCCGCCAGCACCGCCTTGCGCTCCTTGCCCGCGTGCGAGAGTCCGTTGCGGCTCGGCGGGGTCGCTCCGCGAATCGCCGAGAGAGGCCCACTGTGCAGGCGCAACGAATCACACACATCGTTGAGCCCGATCGAGTGAGTCAACTGCGCGTAGAGCATTGCCACCACATGGCTCCACGCCGAAAACGTTCGGCAAGCCTTGTCGACGCCGGTCTCTCTCGCCAGATTTGGCACGAGATGGGAAGGAATGAGGTTGCAGAGTTGGCGAAGAACGCTGAACTTGGATGCCGATGGGCGGGGATGTTTTTGTTTTTTCACACCCTGCCACATGGCAGGTTCAAAACTCCCCGTCCATCATTCCCCTGTTTTTTTAGCCATTTCTATGGGACGGCTGTGATTCCGAAAACGTGAGTCCCGCCAGCGTCAGAAATCGTTTTTGCTCGGCCAGATCTCCGTCGAAAGCAGCGGATAATTCCACCATGGTGACCGGACTGATTGCCAGCCCTTGCTCAAACCTCGATTCCAGCAGCTTGGCGGAGACTTCACCGAACTGGGGATCGTTCTCGAAAACATCGATCACAACACAGGTATCCACCACCCACATTCAGGATGCCTCCTCCCCGGCTCGCAATTCCCGCATCCAACTCGCCGTCGATCGGCCAGACGCGCCACGCACCTTGCGTGCGTATCCAAGCGCCGACAGAGGACCTCCCACCGTCGGCACGGTGACGGTCACCCGAAACTCGTGATCCGAAATCTGCTCCCACTTCAACCGCTGTCCGACTTTCAACTGCATCGCCTTCCGCAACGCGACCGGGATGGAGACCTGCCCTCTTTCTGTCAGCGTGGACTCGCTCATGGTAAAAAGTTATCATGTAAAAACGTCATGTCAACGGCCTGCCGCCTTCGGAGGAGTGCCAAGTGACAGGGCTGAGAGAGGAAGATCGAGTTACGAGTGGAAATTCCCAGGGTCACATTGCGGCAAATCGGCACGGCGGGCAACTTGACGACCGACGCCCATCTGGCGGCGCTGGCGACTGAGCGCGCCTGTATTTCCCTTTGCGGGCATTGCGTGAGGCCATCCGTGAACTCCGCCATCCCTTACTGTCTGCTTCCGGCTTGGACCCTTGCATCCAGTGCCCGTTCAAATCGACACAATCTCCGCATGAGGGCTTGATAGCTGGCATACGCGTCCTCCGGCTGGCGGAGCAACAAAGCATAACGCTCCCGTTCGAGTTCTCCGGTCGGACGCGGAACGGTCTCCGAAATGACTCCCGCTCGACGGAATCGGAAATCGGCGATCCCCACAAGACAGGCTAAAGGAGTCCGCCGCCCCTCCTTCACATCGGACAATCCGGGCTCGATCAGTTCCCAGCCAGGCAGATCGTCCAACGCAATCATCGGTCGCAAAAATTCCTCACCCGCTCTCGGAAGCCAATCGCGTCGATGGCCGGAAAGCAAATCAGACGAGGCTCGATCTCACAAAAAATATCCCAAAGTCGTTCTTTCCCGATTCTTTCCGTAGTGTGCATCGCCTCCACCTCGCCCAAATCTCAGGCATGAGCACGCTCGAAATTTGCAGACATCCGGAGAAAACGTCCCGGGATCAAATTCTTCCGGCACCATGGGCGGACATCTTCGGCCGTTTCGCAGACCCTGCGCTACAGTCGCCAGACGGAGAAAAAGCGAGGCGGGTTGCGCGCACGATACTCGCTACTCCTCACTCGTGACCCGCGTGCTCCCGCGCAACGCGCTTGCTCCCGGCCGGAGCGTGACGATGGCCGGGTTCTTCAAAATCTCCTTGTTATACAGCAGCGGCGATCCATCCAGACAACGGATCTCTCCGCCTGCGGCGTTGACGATCGCATGGGCAGCAGCCGTGTCCCATTCCATGGTGGGAACATCGCGGAGATAAATGTCCGCGGCACCTTCCGCCACGAGGCTAAATTTTAGCGAGCTTCCCATGCTGCGGAATTCCGCCGATGGATAACGGTCAACCAGCTTCTGAACTTCGGGTCCGGCGTGATCCCGGCTGGCGACAATGGTGGGATTTGCACCTTCGGCGAAAATCCCACAGGAGATCGGAGTTAAGAGTTCGGCGATAGCTGGATGCTGCCTGCCTGCCGCCAACGGCTTACTTTTCCTCGGCCATTTGCCGCCTTCGCTCCCGCTCATGTCGCCCTCCGGGCTGCGCTCCGCGCAGGCTGCCCCGAACGCTCCCAGCGCTCCGGTGTTTCCATCTTCCATCTTCTTGAGGACAATCTTTCCAGCCCGGCCGGGTTCGGCTGCATAAGTCAGCCCGGTGGCGGGAGCATACACGACTCCAACCGTTGGGATTCCATCCTCCACCAAGCCAATATTGACGGTAAATTCTCCGGTCTGCTTGATGAATTCTTTTGTTCCGTCCAAAGGGTCCACCAGGAAAAACCGGCTCCAATTTTTGCGGATTTCAAAGTCCGGAATCTCGCCTTCCTCGGAGAGGATCGGGATCTCCGGAAACTCCGCACTCAGTGCCTCGAAAATCACCCCATGCGCCGCCCGATCCGCTATCGTCAACGGAGAGTCATCCGCCTTTTTATCAACAGGAATTTTCTTCCCATAATGGACAAGAATGGCTTCGCCAGCCGCGACAGCGATTTCGAGAAGTGCAGACAACAAAATGAAAACGTAAAGTTAAAAGTGAAAGGGCAATTTCCAACCGGCGAAACGGGTCATTTCCCGGATCAACCGACTTTGGATTCGCCCGATTTCCGTGGCCATGGAGGAAATGCTACGCTGGGAACGGTTTTCCGACCGTGTAAACGTGGAAGCCGAGGCTGCGGAGTTTTTCGGCCTCGAGGACATTGCGACCGTCGAAAATCCATGCCGGCTTCTGCATTTCCGCAAAGACAGTTGTGTAGTCGACTTCGCGGAATTCGTCCCACTCGGTGAGAGCCAGGAGAGCGTGCGCATTTTGGGCCGCTTCCCGGACGCTTCCACAGATCTCGATGCGCGGATCGTCGGGCTGCACGCCGAGGTCGGCGTGGATCCGGACTTAGCCTTGATCAACCAGCCGCTCGACTTCCCTTTGCAGCGCGCGGTCGGCATCCACCTTTGTCACCGGACCGGTCACAAACATCTGCAGGGTCTCCAGTGGATTTCCTCTATTGCCACTTAAAGGCTTGGCCAGTTTTTGCCAGAATTTAGCCGACAAATCTTTGTCGTAATCGAGAGTAAACTGACGCTCGCGACGGGTTGCCGCATAGACGTAGATGGGAACCCCATCACTTTCGAAAATCCACGACCGAAAGCGCATCGGGACGCCTGCATTTTCCAACTCGAGATCCGGCTCGGTGGAGCGAAGCTTTAATCCGGCCGCAGGCAGGCAACTGGTCGGATTGTGCGATAGATCGGTCTGATTCAGCCGCTTGTCCGCGTCCCATTCCAACAGAAATGCCTGCCAGGCATTTCCACCAACATCCCGCCAGGCGGCGGATTCAGCCTCCTTGAAGCGCAGGATATCCCGCTCCGAAGCACCAAGTGGGCGGTTCTGATAGCTGAAAAATCCCTTTCGAACAGCCGCATCCGGATCGTTTGGATCCGGAAAATTCAGATTCCAGCCGATGGTTTTTGGGATCGACGATTCATTGATCCGATACCAAATTTCCGTTCCGGCCTCAATTGCGAGAAACCACACCACCACCGCTCCGCCAACGTAAAATGCGCGTTTCGCATAGTTTCCGTCCGCGAACCGTTTGGTTTCTTCGGTTTTTAGAGATTCTGCGTTTGCCATATCCTGACGATCCCTTCGTTCGTACCGAAGCGCAAGCCCCAGGCCCAAAAAGGCGGGGCGGGCCGGAGAAGTGTTACACAGGAAAGGGCTTCCCGATGCTGTAAACGTGGAAGCCGAGGGCACGAAGTCTGGGGGCATCGAGAACATTGCGACCGTCGAAGATCCATGCCGGCTTCTGCATTTTCGCAAAGACAGTTGTGTAGTCGACGTCGCAAAACTCGTCCCATTCGGTAAGTGCCAGAAGCGCGTGGGCGCCTTGGGCAACCTCCGTAACGCGATTACAGATCTCGATGCGCGGGTCGTCCGGCTGCACTCCGAGATCCGCGTAAATTTGACTGGCAGGGACCTTGGGATCGTAGATGGCCAGGTTCGCCTGTTCTTCAAGAAGCGATTTGCAAACGCTAATCGCCGGAGATTCGCGAGTGTCGTTGGTGTCTTTTTTGAAGGCGAATCCCATGACCCCCAAACGCTTTCCGCTCACGGTATTAAAGAGCGTTCGGATGACCCGTGAAGCAAACCGATCTTTCTGCCAGTTATTGATCCGAACCACGTGATCCCAATAATCCGCGACCTCGGGGAGGCCAAAATGGCCGCACAGATAAACAAGATTCAGGATATCCTTCTGGAAACACGAACCCCCAAAACCGACCGAGGATTTCAGAAATTTCGAACCGATGCGCGAATCCGTTCCAATTGCACGGCCCACTTCCTCCACATCGGCGCCGGTGGCCTCGCAGAGACCGGATATGGCGTTGATCGACGAAATTCGCTGTGCGAGAAATGCATTGGCCACGAGCTTAGCAAGCTCGGAGGACCAGAGATTGGTTGTGAGGATTCTCTCCCTCGGCACCCAGGCAGCGTAAACGGAAACAAGCTTCTCAACAGCCGCGTCGCCCCCGGGCGTTCGCTCTCCCCCGATGAGGATGCGGTCGGGCTCCTTGAGATCCTCCACCGCGGTGCCTTCGGCAAGGAATTCCGGATTGGAAAGCACCTGATGCTTCAAACCCTTGCCGCTAGCCGCGAGGATCGTCAGGATCGTCTCGGCGGTCTTCACCGGGATGGTGCTTTTTTCAACGATGATCTTCGGCTCGTCGGCCACACGGGCAATCACCCGGGCGACCGCTTCGAGATAACGCAAATCCGCCGCACGACCGGCTCCGAGGCCATACGTTTTTGTCGGGGTATTGACGCTTACAAAAATGATCTCCGACGTGCGGATCGCCTCCTCCACATCTGTCGAAAAGAACAGGTTGATCCCGCGCGCGGCCTTTACGATCTCGTCCAAACCTGGTTCGTAAACCGGGAGTTCGTCCGAATTCCACGCGGCAATCCGTTTTTCGTTGATGTCCACGACATTGACCCGAATATCCGGACATTTCGCGGCGATCATGGCCATGGTGGGTCCGCCGACATAACCGGCGCCGATACAGCATATTTTCATAGAAAATAATTTAATCAAAAATCCCCAGCCTCCACTTCAAATCACGGATCTGAAGTAGGCTATCGTGCGTTCGATTCCCTCCTCCAGGGGCACCTTGGGTTCCCAGCCGAGTTTTTCTTTGGCAATGGAGATGTCCGGACGGCGTTGTTTCGGATCGTCCGCCGGCAGGGGCAGATGGGTGATTTTCGAAGGACCGCCGACCTTTTTCAAAACGACTTCGGCAAGTTCCAGCATCGTGAATTCTCCGGGGTTTCCACAATTCATGGGGCCCACGATCCCGTCCTGATTCATGAAGCGAATGAAACCCTCAATGAGGTCATCCACAAAACAAAAGGATCGAGTCTGTGACCCCTCGCCGTAAACCGTGAGATCTTCGCCTTGGAGCGCCTGAACGATAAAATTGGAGACGACCCGTCCGTCGTTTGCCAGCATGCGCGGACCGTAAGTATTAAAAATACGGATCACCCGAATATCGACCCCGTTCTCGCGGTGGTAATCGAAAAACAGCGTCTCCGCACAGCGCTTGCCTTCGTCGTAGCAGGAGCGCCTCCCGATGGGGTTCACATGCCCCCAGTAATCCTCGGTTTGCGGATGGATCTCGGGATCGCCATAGACCTCCGACGTCGAAGCCTGGAAAACCCGCGCATGAACGCGCTTGGCCAGTCCCAGACAATTGATCGCGCCCATAACCGAGGTCTTGGTCGTCTTGATCGGGTTGAACTGATAGTGCGGTGGCGAAGCGGGGCAGGCCAGATTGTAAATCTGGTCCACCTCGACCTTGAAGGGGTCGATGACATCGTGGCGGATCAACTCGAACCGCGGATTCCCAAGCAGATGCTCGATATTCGCCTTTCGCCCGGTGAAAAAATTGTCGAGACAAAGGACTTCGTTCCCCGCTTCGATGAGCCGGTCACAGAGGTGGGAGCCCAGAAATCCGGCTCCGCCAGTGATGAGGATGCGCATTTTAGGAGATGGAAGTTTGAAGATGGGAGGTTAAGGCCGCAATCGTCCGGGTCTGGCGGGCGTCCGGCGTGCTGCCGGCTGCCTGCTGCCAACCGTAAATTACGCGCCAGCGATGGCCCGCTCGCGCCGGGCCAGTTTCCAGTCGGCTTCGGTCATGATGCGGACCAGCTCGGAGAATTTAACCTTCGGCTCCCAGCCAAGTTTTTCCTTTGCCTTGGCGGGATTGCCGATAAGCAGCTCCACCTCGCTGGGGCGGAAATAGCGGGGATCGATCTTCATGAGTGTGCGGCCGGTCGCTTTCTCGACCCCGATTTCATCCACTCCATCGCCACGGAATTCCAGCTCCATGTCGAGCCGCTTGAACGTCTCCGCGATAAATTCGCGGACGGTGTGCATTTCGTTGGTCGCGCAGACGTAGTCGTCGGGAGCATCCTGCTGGAGAATTCGCCACATGGCTTCCGTATATTCCGGAGCATATCCCCAGTCCCGCTGGGAGTCGATATTGCCCATGAGCAACACGTTTTCCAGCCCCTCCTTGATGCGGCCGGCGGCACGCGTGATTTTTCGCGTAACGAAAGTCTCACCACGCCGGGGAGACTCGTGATTAAAAAGAATGCCATTCGATGCGTGAATTCCGTAGGCCTCGCGGTAGTTGACGATGATCCAGTACCCGTAAAGTTTCGCGACTCCATAGGGCGAGCGTGGATAGAAGGGTGTCGTCTCGGTCTGCGGGACTTCCTGCACCAGACCGTAGAGTTCACTGGTCGATGCCTGATAAAAGCGTGTCCTGTCTTTGAGACCGGCCTCCTTGATGGCGTCGAGAAACCGCAGGGTCCCAATCGCATCCACCTCGGCGGTGTATTCCGGCACCTCGAAGGAAACCTTCACGTGGCTTTGAGCGCCCAGATTATAGATCTCGTCGGGGCCGATTTTTTCCAGCAGACGATTTAGATTGCTGGAGTCCGTGAGATCGCCGTGATGCAGGAAAAGCTTCTTGTCGTGGATCTCGGGATCCCGAAACAGATGATCGATACGCTCGGTATTAAAGCTGCTTGAGCGACGGATCATTCCATGGACCGTGTAGCCTTTCTCGAGGAGCTGTTCGGTGAGATAGGAGCCATCCTGCCCGGTAATCCCGGTGATAAGAGCGGTTTTCATTCAAATACGACTGCTGATGTTTTATTACGCCCCCAATAACACACTGCCTTTTGCTTCGCTTCAAGCTTCTCGCCGGCATTCGCCAACCCTTCTCCCATCAAAAGCGGGCGGCGACTTTAAGGAGAAGCGGGAGCACATGGGAACCAAACCGATGCCAGCGTTTGAGCTTCTTCAAGCGGGAATCCGCAAACCGTTTTGCCTCCCCATCCGCCAGCTCCGCCGCACTCCCTTCGAGACTGACCAGATAATCGCTTCCCCGACGCAAACTTGGCTGCACGACCTCGCGAAGATATCCGAAAGTCAGTTTTCTTAATTCCGTCTCCGCGATAAAATAATCCCGTCGGTCTCCTTCCAAATATACGGCCTGAATTGCGCCAATATCCCGCAGCCAACGCAACCCCTGGCTCGCGGAGCCCTTGCTGATCGAAAGCTCCGTTACCACTTGATCCAGATTCCGAGGTTCCCGGGAGACGAACAACAATCCATAAATCTCACCAATCGAACGCGGAACTGACAACGCTTGAGCCGCATGAACAAAGATGCGAATGCATTCTCTTTCAAAATCGGCCATTCCGCCCGCCGCACCGGTGTTTTTCCCTGAATCAGCTCTAAATCCGATCATATCCGCACCGGTTTAAACGATGCTGCCGCCCTTGGTGAAACCGCCGCATCACCTTCAAACTTCCGTCTGCATGTGGTCCGCAAAACAAACCGCGCGAAGACTGGCGGATAAATTCAATCCGTTCAACTAAAATTGAACGGATTGAATTTATTTATACGTTTGTGTTTACGAAACCGAAGGAACTATTGCCGGTTTTTTCTCTAAAAATCGGCTGATGACCCATAGACATACGAGAACAACCCCTAAAATTGCAAACCCGGCCGTATCGTGCCATTTTTCCGTAGCTTCGATACCATGTCGCGCCCCCTCCCACGTTAAAAAAGTGGTTCGGATCAGGTTACAGACGAACGCGATCATTGCGCTCAAAAGGATCATCAAGGCGTAACTCATCCCTGATAGTCGATACAGGGCGGCCAGGAAAATCGAAGCCATGAAGGTTGACTGCAATGACCGGATGCCACTGCATGCTTCATTGACTCCCAATACTCCGGTCGGCACCTCGATCACATTGCCCATGGCAAACGCCGGAATGCCCGACATCGAAACAATCTCTGCCGCAATTTCGGCATTAATCCTCATCAGTCCCTGCACCAATGGCCTTTCCAGTTGATCGGGCCACGGGATTCCGACCAATAGAAACAGCAGCGGCACTGCAAAGCAGCGCATCCAGCGCCAGCCGCCGAACAGATACAAAATCGCAAACGAAATGCCCAAAGCCGCCCCCCCCATCAGCCAGCTGATCGTGCGGGACGTGCTGTTCGCCTCTCCGATCAATCTGAGGGGCCCCTGTAGCAATGCGAGCACGACGACCAAAATAGTCACCGGCCACCAGAAACGAGGTTTTCCAACGGAAGGAGCCTCGGGATACCGATCATACAACAGATAGCCTGCGAGGATGGGAACACTCCATCCGTAATAATACTGGGGGTTCAATGCCCATTCGTAGCTAAAGCGCCAAAGCGAAGGCAGCCAGACCAGCACGATCAATACGAAGGGCAGCCAGAGAATCGTCGCCGGACTTCTGGTGGGCTCTGTCTCCGGTCGATCAGTCATTCGGGACAGATTCGGTATTGCGAATGGCGCTCATCAACGCTTCGATTTCCTCCGGCGTCCGCTTTCTCTGCTCTTTAAGCTGGCGGATGGATTCGATCAACCGATCGGTCTCCTCAGCATCGGCGCGTTCATTTCGCTCGGTTCGAAGAAGCGCTTTGATCCGCTCCAACTCTGCGGGATCCGGCTCGGAACGTTCCATGATCGACCGTGTCAATTCGGAGATGGAGGGACGCCCCTCCGCAACCGCCACGGAATCCAGGAGCAGTAGCTGCTGATGCGTGATCATCTTATCCTCCGTCTTTTTCGCCTCATTCAGATAACGAAGCGCTTCTTCCTTGCGTGAGCTGCCAGCCAGGACCGTCCCAATATACAATGCTTGTGCCGGGTCAGACAGGTCTTTGGGGGCCAGCCTCTGCAAAACCTCAAGTGCCTCCTCATTTTTTCCAGCCCGGTCAAGCGCCAGTGCATACGACACCGCAAAAGAGGCATTAGCCGGCTCCGCCTCATGCAACATCGCCGCGCGTTTAAGGACTTCGGAGGCATCGCCCTTCTTGAGCAGAACATTGAGCATGACCCAACTCTGCCACGCGCTGAGATCGTACCGGTCCGCTTTCACGGCACCGGAAACGGCACGCAACATGCCACTGGCGTTTCCCCGCTCCTGTTCGAGGCGCAGCAGATCCTTCCAAATTTCCACCTTGTTCGGAAGTGCGGCCGAAAACGCCCACATCGCTTTGGCTTGCGCGTCCCGCCAAGCCTTTGCTTGAGCAAGCTTCACCATTACCCATAAAGCACGAGAGTCGCCCGAGGCGGAATAAAGAGATCTTTGCCACGTCCTTCCCGCATCGGGTAAACCCGACTCATACCCCTCCAGCGCTTTTTCAGCAAGGTCAAGCGTCTCGGGCGCTATGGTGTAGGACATCCCTCCGGCCTTTAATACGTCGAGGGCATCATCGATTTCGTATGCCGCGAGCAAAGTCTCGAACAAGGCGTTTTGCGAACCTTCTTTCAGACGTTGGTCCTCGGGCAGATTTCGAAGCCATTGCAGCGTCCGTTCCCCAAGCCCCCGGCTAACCAGAAAACCGGCGGCGGGTTGAATATAATCGGGATTTTTCTCTGCATACGCATGAAGAGCCTGAATGGAATTCGGGAGTGTAAAACTCTTGATGGCAAACTCGGTATTCAAGTGAACAAATCGGTCATTCAGCGTGGAGGCTGGATTCTTAATGACCTCAGCCGCAAGCCGGTTGGCATCGTAAAAGTCCTGCCCCAAAAACGCATTTTGAATGAGCTCTCGCTGCGCTTCCAATGCCATTTCCTTTCCGCTCGCGGCCAAATCCCTCAAACGTTTTGCCCCGGACGCGCGTCTCTCTTCATCAGCAAGCCGCGATTCCGCAACCGCCAGCTTGAAAGAAGCCAACGCGGACTCCGGGTTGAGCGCGAGTGCTTTCTCGAATTGGTCCGCCGCTTTCTCAAATTCCCCTCGTTTCACAGCAAGCTCTCCGACATCCATAAAATAACGCTCCGAATCCCGCTCATTCTCAGGAATCGTCTCAAGCGCCTGTCTCGCCTGCTCAAGACTGTCGAATTTTAAGGAAGCCTCGACACGCCTGAATTTATGCTCCGCAACGTCTGGCTCCAAATGGGTTAGGCGCTTCCACATCGGGATGACGTCCGGGGAATTCTCACTTTCCAAAAATGCCGCAATCCTCTTCCAGATCTCCGGGTTGGTGGAATTAACCATCAACGCTTTTCGATAGGACAACGAGCCCCCGGCAAAATCACCCTCGGCAATGAGGCGATTGCCCAAAGCCATGGCCCGCTCCCCCCTCCAGTGCTTGATTTGCGGCCAGGCGACGTAGCAGGCAAAAACTCCGCATGCAATCGATCCAATCGCCAGCCAGATCCCGATTTTATTCGGCAATCCAAGATCCCGATACCAGCCTGCCACAGCACGCAAGACCGGGATTCTTCGGTGGATTACCTGTTTGGAAGTCGATTTCGCCATAAACATAAGCGGACATTTGAGCAAACATCACTCTCCATATCCGCAACCGTGCCGACGCTACGGAGCTCCTTTCCAGATTTCAAGATATTTGCCTTGCCTGCCGCTCCAAGATTGGAGCGTACTGGGTTGCGTGATTCGAGCCTTTGGAAGGAAAATTGTCTTCGCGGCGGATACCGCATTTCTTATTTCGCTGCCCGTCGCCGCTTTTGCCTTCGGGCTGACCCGCGATTCAACCATCCATGCCTTTAACGTACTGATAGGCTGTATTTTCTGCCTGTGGGTGACAGGACATATCCTCGCCCACCAGTCCTTTCGTACCGGACGACTGCCTTGGTTCGTTGCGGCCTCCATCTTGATTTTCGGCTGGGGACAGGCCGGTTGTGGAATTCTTCAAAATCAAATCCTGTTGGATCCGGACCTGGACCTCGGCAGCATAAATTCCCTGTTTCTGCAAATAAATTTATTCGACACCACTCTTTCCCTCCCGGCAATGATCCGGATCTCCGCATTAATGGGGGCAATGCTGATCGCCATTCACATTATCGCCGATCAATTTTGGGGCCGTTTGCTCCTTCTGACACTCCTCCTGACAGCCGGCGCCATGGTAACACTCTTTTTTCTTCAACGCCTCGTCGGCGAGCCCTTCCTGATTCGAAGTGTTGATGGGCGGGCCATATTAACATTCGCCACATATCGATACTGGGGAAACGCGGCCGCTTATCTGAATTTAATCTGGCCGCTGGCATTCGTCGTGGCTGCCTACTCAGGCAGCCTGCGCAAAAGCGGATGGACTTTCTTTCTTTCACTTGCCCTGCTGGCAATTGCCGCCCTTTTCATCAATATATCGAAGGCTGGCTGCGTCCTTGGCGTAACCGGACTTTTGATTATCATGCCGGCAAGCCTTCAAAAAATCCGGCAGATGCTGCCGCGACTAACGCTTAAAATTGCTCCTCGCTACATTCTCGCAATCGCGATTCCCACAATGGTGATCCTGCTCTCTCTCGCCTTGGCAATTCCATGGAACCGCTGGGACCGCATGGCTGAAAAAGGTTTCGAAGGGCAGGAACGCACCCTTGCATATTCTTATTTCGTCCGAATTATTCCCGACGCGGGATGGGAGGGATTCGGACCCGGCACTTTTGGAAAAGTCTACTGGCCCTATGTCGAAAACGATCGGCGCATGCGAAAGATTCCATTGTGGATGGCCCATCAGGATTATATCCAGACTGTTATCGAATGGGGCTACGCCGGAACAACCTTATGGGGCATCTTTTTCTTGATCCCTGGGTTTTATCTGGCAAAACGGGCTTTGCGGAGATGCGAACCCGAAGGTATCCGGACAGCGCATGAAGGCTACACGTTCGGGCTGCGGGATAAATTGCGGCAACTCATCGTCGAACTCCCACATCCCACCCACTCTCTGATTGTGGCGGGAATCAGCCTGTCTCTTTTTTTAACGGCCCTCCACGCGTTGGTGGATTTTCCAATGCAAATTTATTCTCTACAGCTCTATACTATTATCTGGATTGCCGTCGGCTGGAACTTGCGATATATGCCATCCTAGCAGCCTGTGCGGACTTTGCCCGCACGGCTCAAAGCCCGACCGGCTGCCAGGCATCACCTCAGGTATTATTGGCTGGCGCCTTCTGGACATCACTCCCGTAAGCGCCTCCAGTTCGGTCATCCCGATAATAGTAAAATTGATAGGATGCTCCTTTTGCAGGGACTTGATTAAGCACTATGCCGCTTACCGGATGGGTCGATCTTTCCAATAAATCCACCGCGCGTTTGCTAAAACGACGGGGCGTCTTGTGTGAGCGCAGCACCAAAGCGATCGTCTTAAAGTGCCGGGCAAGCGCCAAAGTATCGCTAACGGCGAGGATCGGCGCGCTGTCAACCACAATACGATCGAACCGCTTGTTTAACATCGAAAGCAAGCTCGCCACACGCTCCCGTCGGGAAAGAAGCTCGGACGCATTCGAATACGATGTCCCCGCCGGGATAATCCACAATCCCGGAACCCGGCACTCGTGCAGAATTTCCTCCAATTCCACTTTTCCCATTAAAAAATCGGCGAGCCCTCTTTTATCGGTGCTGTCAAAAATTCTGCCTTCAATGACAGGCTTCCGCAAATCGGCATCAATTAGCACCGTTCGGAAATCCTGCTGCGACATTGCGACACTGAGATTCAATGCGCAAAATGATTTGCCTTCGCCGGGCACGGCGCTGGTTACCAGCACGTAGGGTTGCTCGTCTTCAAGCAGCAGCAACGAAGCTCTGAATGTTCGAAAAGCTTCGCTTACCGTGGAAAACGGATCTTCCAGCAACGGCAGACTCGTCTCCGACAATTTGTCCGCATTTGCGTCGGGATTTTTCTTTCCCACCCTCCGCACCAGATTTGAAATCTGCGGGACCGCGGCGAGGACAGGAACACCAAAGAGCCGCTCGGTCTCATCGACCGACTTGATCGAGGTATCCAGAAACGCGATCATAAAAATCGTAAACGCGCTGAGTCCCAACGCCCCGATCAACGCTAGGGCGGCAACGATGACCGGTTTGGGGGCTACTTGAAAGGCTGGTGAGGCTGGATCAACAATTTGCAGAAACACGGGCTGGCTTCGAGCTTGAGAGGTTTCTTCATTCAACTTCTGCAAGACCGACTGAAATGCGAGCTTGTCCGCTTCGATCTGCCGCTCAATAACCGATGACTGCACGGCCAATTGCTTAACTTGAATTGTCTTTTTTTCCTGGGCGTCCGCTTCCCTTTCAAGGCTGTTTTCGTTCTGGCGGGCGGCTCTCATCACGAGCTCGATCATCTGGGGAGCTCTTCGAGTTTCAATTTCCAACGCGGTTTCGAGCGCATTTTTTCGTCCATGCAACTGTTCGATCGCCGGGTTTTTCTCCCCATAGCGCTGGCTCATCCGGCTAATTTCGGCATCGACCTCGTTAATCTGCGTTCTTAGCGACTGAATCTCCCCGATTGCCGCCACGCTCGGGATCTCAAGCAGCTTGCCAGGATCATCCTTATATTCTTGGATCTGTTCAAAATCCGCCTCAAGCTTGAGCCGGTCCGATTTCGCGGCGGTCAAACGGGAATTCAGATCCATAAGCTGCTGCGCAATGATGTTAACTTCGTTTCCCACGGAAACGCTGCCGAGTTTCTGCACATACTCGCCGAGTTTCTCTTCCGACTTTCTTAGTTTTTCTTCAAGTGCCTTCCGTTCCTCAATGAGGTAGCTGATATTCGTGCTCGCACTCGCCAATCGCTGTTCGCCATCCAGTGCGATGTACTCCCGGATCAAAGCGTCCGTAACTTCAACGGCAATGTCCGGGTTGGGATGATCAAACGAAACCCGGATGAGCCTTGTTCCGCGAATAATTTCCGCCTCGATATTATTTCGCAATTCCCCGATACACCGTCCCTCCGTACGCTCCGCCTCGGGCACATCTTCTCCTAAAAACTCCGGACGCTCCGTAAGATTAAGTTTATCGACAACCTGCTCCATCAAGGTTCGGCTGAGAAATCCCTGGACAATCGTCCCCACCGCATCGATGGCACGAAGATCCTCTATCGTTCCCCCTCCACCCATTAACGGCGCGGCATTCTCCACTCGTTGCTCCACCTTTAGCATCGCAAAGGACTGATAGATGGGTATCGCAACATTCAGGTAAGCGACGGCTGCTGCAACTCCCGCAACGAGATAAACAATAATAATCCAGAAATGCTTCCTGAGCGTCTCCAGAACCCGCCGCACGTCGATGGATGTC
>Ga0351882_1076_pt1 | contig 31577 bp, 20 predicted proteins | sample BONcelFGM3001F13_FD_206762 | JGI IMG/M metagenome (GOLD analysis project Ga0351882, IMG submission 206762) | Enriched cells from coal bed in the Powder River Basin, Montana, United States - BONCAT cells FGM rep3 HSBNCT.FGM.300.1.F13 ... | reverse complement strand
GGAGGGACGGTTGGCGAAGTTGATCTGGATCATGGAGTTAAGAAGAAGCAGCACTCGGTTTGCACCGGGTCGCTCCGAAAACAATAGCAATAATAGGCAACCAAAGAGTTGGCGAGAATATTGCTCTTGGAGGCTAAGGATCAGGGGTCCTTGGTGAGGATGAGATCGCCGAAGCCCGCGGGGTTTTTCTCCGAGGCGGGGGTGAACCATGAGATCTGGCGGCGCGAGGTGTCGCCGCCATCGTGATCATTCACTCCCCACGCGAGGGCGATGGCCTGACCTGCGGAGGGGGAGAAGTCGGAGGCGATCTCCTTCCACGGAATGGCGGCTTCGTAAATGGTCAGGTCCCCTTCCCGCTTGGCTACGACTTGGGCACCAGGGACCTCACCCTGTGGCAGGGAACCATCGTGGCGAAGGAGTTTTGCCCCGTTTGGATAGCGGCCGAGTGAGAAGAGAGTGAAGGGCGAGCCTTGAGCCAGGCCGCGATGGGTATCGACGAGAAGCTCGATGAGGTCGCGCTTCCACATGGTCACGCCGTTATCGGAAGGCGGGGCGTCGATGTCGTCCCGGACGATGAAGAGTGCGTAGAGGTATTTGTCATCCCAGCGAAAACCTGCCTGGGTGGAGAGGTCGGCGATGCCGCCCCATGGTTTTGTGGAATCGCGGAGGCTGTTTGGCTTGTGCGCTATTGCTTCACTCTCGTTCTGCTTGGTGGCGAATGCGCAATCCGTCATTTATTGCGAGACCTTCGGTAACAATCAGGACGTCGATGTTTCCCTGTCCGAAATTAATACCGATTGGCGCGGTTATCGTGGTCGGGATGCCAAGGATATTACCGAGGATAACAGTTCCGCCTCCAGCAAAGTTGTTTCGTCAAATCCTGGCTTTCCTCAAAACGTTCCAAATGAAGGCACTCCTGAGGCCTCCCTCAGCGAGTCAAAAGGCTTTGTTTTCCAGAATTTTGACCCCGCTCTTTTTGTTACCACCTCGTTCGAAATCGATCCCTCGAAGTATTCCAAACTCACCTTCAGTTGGCATGCTGCCAATAGTTCCGAGGAAGATGGTTTCCGCTTGGCTATCCGGGTCGGAGATGCCTGGTATGCGACAGATCAGCTCTTTACGACTCCTGCCACGAATATCGCAGGGTTTGAACAAAATCCTCAGGATTTCAACTACACGACGCAGGCCCTGAAATGGCGTCATCTGGATTTTGCTCCCGGTGAAATGCTGGCCGTGGGCGAAGTCTGCACTATGGATCTCCCCCGCGAAAAGATCTCCGGCTTTGGCATCCTCTTCGAAGGCGCAAACAGCAACAAACGCTTCGATACCTTCACCGTGCTGGGAACCCCCCTCTGATCATTTCAACGACGTCATCTTAAATCTTCGCCTTCGTTTCGAGCACGCTGACAAACTGCGGAAGAGCAAGCTAGAGATGCCGCCAGCGCCGATAGGTCTTCGGAGTTCAAGCTGCGGGCTTTGCTCTTTGCTCCTTTACAGAGGCAAATGGGAGGGGTAACTTGCTCCGCCATGCGGAGTTCGCCGGTGCCCAGGTTAAGCAGCGACATTCCGGTCAGCAAGCAGGTTGAGTCCCACATCCGGGCACTCATCCTGAATGGGAAGCTGCCGGCTGGCACGCGCTTGCCCTCAAATACCGACCTCGCCAAGGAGTCCGGCACCAGTTCCTTCACCGTTCAGACTGCTCTGGCTCGCCTTTGTCGCGAGGGCCTCCTTGAACGTAAACCGAAGCTCGGCACCTTCGTCTCCAGCAATGCTGTCCGCCTGACCTCTGTCGCTTTTTATTTTGGAAGCGGTATCTGGGAGCACAAGGAGATGGGCTTCACCCAAAATGTCTATCGCCAGATTCGCAGCCGCCTTGAGGATCAGGGCGCACGCGCGAGCGTCTGGGTCGATGACCGTCCGCAGGAGTCTCAGACCGATATTCCCCGCTCCCTCCGCCGCGCCATTGAGCGCCGCGAGATCCAGGCTCTTGTGGCCTTGTCTTGCAACCACGTGGACCTCGGCTGGATCACACGCCTCTCCATCCCCATCGCCTGTATGTCCGGTGACACCTCTGTGAAGCAGCGTGTGGGGACCAGTATAGGACAGTTTGTCCTCTCCGGTCTGGAGCATCTCCATAAACAAGGCTGCACAAAGGTCGGGTTCATCAGCACCCTGACCATGAAGTCAGCTGATCCTGCCGGGGGTTATGGCGCTGGTGGCATCTACAGCGTCTTTTTGGACGCAGCCCGCGAGTACGGCTTTAAGATTTCGAACGACTGGATTCACATTCCAGAGACCTACATCGATACCAAGGAACAATACGGCTGGGAAAAATTCCACCAGATCTGGTCCTCTCCCGAGCGCCCGGATGGCCTGCTCGTCTGGCCGGATAGCGCCGTGCGTGGCGTGATGAGTGCAGTCTTAGCACAGGGCGTCTCCGTTCCCGAGGGGTTACGACTGGCCGTCCACATCAATGACAAGGTCCCTTGCCCCTGTCCCGTCCCTTGCACTCAAATTGTGAGCGACGAGTCCGATCTCGCCGAGGGTATCTTGGAAATGCTCCATGCCCAGCTTCGTGGCAAGGAAGTAAAGCCTTTCATCCTCCAGCACAAAATCCGCCACCATTCCGGCGGTTTTACCGAAGCCTAAGCCTCTTCGCGCCTGAGTTATTTGCCTCATAGGGCAAAAAATCATGGGCAAATTGGGGCAAATAAAAGATGCTACTAATCTTTCCCCGCCCTCATGAAAGTCCCCTATCTCTCCTACCTCTTTTGTGCCCTGATCACGTTATCCACGGCTCAGGCAAATCTGGTCCCCAATGGCGATTTCGAGCAGATCGTTGATGGCAAGCTCGCGGGATGGCTTGTCGGGGATACCACACCGCCAGCATTGGTCCCTGCCGAGGGCTCCGTCCAGAATACCAAAGGCGTCACCTTCAGCCTCGCAGAGGGAGCGGCCGGCCCCGGCTCGTACTCGATCCAGATGCAGGCCTCTGGCACAGGCGATGACTACGGTCTTCTGATGTCTGAGCGTTTCCCGCTCCTCGGGGGCTTTGATTACGAAATGTCGGCCAAGTACCGCGCCGAGGGCTTTATCCCAGAGAATGTCGAGCGCACAAAGCACTCCGCTTTCAAGCTCGATCTCTTCCTGCACAGCGCGGACACCCGCGTCGGCGGCGCCCGCATCATGACTCACGCGAACTCCGAGGCCTGGGTCACCGTGAATCAGCTCACCACTCACACCACCCGCTTCACCGCTCCTCCCGAGACTGAGTGGGCCGTTGCCCGCCCCCAACTCGCGAATAAGTTCGAGAAGGCGCCCATGACTCTCTGGGTCGACGAGATCACCATCCTCCCTCTCGATCCCGATCTGGCAAATCCCGGCTTCGAGTCGGGCAAGGACGGTGCTCCTGATAACTGGAAGCCCTTTGGCTCCGCTCAGACCGTCTGGACCAATGAAGTCGCCCGTGGCGGCAAATACTCTGTCTCCGTCTCCGATGCTCCCGATGGCCTCTTCTCCGGCTGGAGCACGCTGATTCCCGTACGCGGCGACCGCTCCTATATCTTCTCCGGCTTTGCCAAAGGCGGCGTCCTGAATCCGAATGGCTTCATCGGTGGTGCCGCCTTGGAGATCGTCTTCCTCGATGCCACCGGTCAGCCTCTCGGTGAACCATTCGTCTCGCCTGCCGTCGGAGCCAATGCCGACTGGACGGAGATCGCAACGCCAAAAGCGCAGCCTCCCCTCGGAGCCGTCACGGCCCGTCTTACCGCCGGTCTCCGCTATACCAATGGCACCGCCTGGTTCGACGACCTCGCCCTCGTAATCGATCAGGTTTCCTCCCGCAACGTCGCGAAGGTCCGCATCGACTCCCTCCAGCCTTCCGAGGGCGTCATCTACGCCAAGAATCTCCTCGCCAATGCCGACATTGAGGCAGGTGCCGATGGCAAGCCCGCCGGATGGACCTATGTCGGTAAATCTGATCCCGACTGGACTCCCGAGGAGATCGCGGAACTCCACACCAAGGGCCGCCCTGAGTTTAAGATCGGTCGTGGCCGCGGCGAGTGGAGCCGCGATACCGTGTACTCCGGCCAGGGCGCTTTGCTGAATGTCTCCATCGATCCTCCTCTCTCCCGCAATCACCAATGGTACGGTCGCAATCCCGTGGATGGTTTCTGGATCTCCGACCCCATGCCCGCCGAGCCCGGCAAAGCCTACATCGCTTCCGGTTGGCTCCGCCCCGGTCGTCCCATCGAGTCCGCTTGGTTTGGCCCCTTCGAGATCCGCTTTTATGACAAGGCAGGCAAGCAACTCGAGCCCGCCGTAAAGATGCGCCCCGGCATGGGTGACATCCCTGCTGGGACTTGGAATTTCTATGCCACGCTCCCCTACGTGGCTCCCGAGGGTGCGACCTCCATGCGCTTCCGCTTTGGCCAGGAGTTCATCGCCGACAAGGGCGGCTGGGGACGCTCCTATGCGGACAATCTCGCCATCTGGGAAGTCCCCGCTGGAGCACCCGTTCCCGATTACCCCGCGATCTTCGCGAACTCCGCCGCTTACAAGGTTTGGTTCAGCGAAGTCCTGAAACAAGCCAAGCCCCCCTACGCTCCCGCCCCCGCAGAGGCCGAGGCTTACGAAAGTGTCTGGGGCGTTCTGGAAAACTCCGTCCCCGGCAATCTCTACTACAATCCCACTGCTCCCATCCCAGCTCGCTTCTCGCTGACGAATCTCCTCGGCGAAGATCGCGAAGTCTCCCTGAAGGTTGTCCGCTATGATTCCTTCGGAGCAGCCTCCGAGCCCATACTCGTCGAGGGCATCAAGCTGAAGGGCGGCGAACAAGCCCACGTCCCCGTCGAGCTTCCCCCCGCCGGCCAGTTCGGTGCCTTCTATCTCGATGCCGAGATCCTCTCGGGCGATGCTCCTGTTGGTAAAGCCAGTGGTCGCTACGCCATCCTGCCTTCCTTGAAGTCCGAGCCCGCTGCCAAGGGCTTCCTGGGTGGCCTCAGCGATTGGTGGGCTGGCCTCACCGGAGGGGGCAGCAAGGAAGCTCCCATGCAGGCCGAGAATGTCTTCGGTGTCACACCGCTCGTTCAGATCTTCGGCGACAACCGCCCCTTCGAACAGGAACTCGGTGAGATGCTGAAGGTCGGTGGCTTTGGCGTGGCCTGGGTCCGCCTGCATTATGATGCCTCGGAGTCCGATGTTCTTACGAAATTGGAGCCCGTGAAAAAGGAACTCGAGTGGTATCGCAACATGGGCATCCGTACGGTCGTTCAGCTCGGTCCGAAGCTCACCCGCCCACTCTCCTTGGAGGAGTTTGAAAAGATCGGTCGCATCCTCGGTCGCGAATTGAAAGGCAAGACAGATGCCATCGGCAACTGGGGAGTCGAACAGGCCAACTCAAAGTCTCCCTACCGCGGTGGTGGCAAGGATCGCTACACCGACGAAGAATACGACTCCGTCGTTGCCGCCCAGTACGCAGGCATCAAGGCCGAGGCTCCCGAGATGACGGTCCTCACCGGCAATATCGCCACGGACTTCGAGGCCGACACCATCAAGCGTCTCTACAAGGAACCCGCGAAGGGCAGCTTCGACGGCTTTGTCATGAATGCCTACATGGGCGCTCTCGGCGTCGCTTCAAATGGTTTGAAGGCCATGGACGACCAAGGCGACACCACCAAGACAGTCTGGTGGGAGGAGCAGGCCAATCAACGCTCCCCCTACGAAGGGGAAGGCCGTCGCTACGGCGAGGTCGATGGAGCCCGCGAGATGGTCCGTACCTGGCTCACGCTTATCGGCAAACTCGGCACCCGCCTGAAGGCCGTCACCATGTGGGGCTTCGTCCTGCGTAGCGAGGCGGATATCATGATGGTCACGCCGAATCTTCAGCCCCGTCCCCAGTTCGCCGCACACGCCGTCATGGCTGCCGCCGTTGCTGGCTTGGACTCAGCGAAGGATCACTCAGCCAATGACATGACCGTCTTCGAGTGGCAGCGCCCGGATGGCCCGCTCTTCGTTGCGTGGGCAAATGCCGGTGAGCGCGATCTCACCTTGGAGGTTCCCTCCGGCAAGCTCATCGTCTCCGACATCTTCGGCAACCGCCGCGAGGAAAAAGCCGTCGGTGGCGTTGTCACTCTGCGCCTCGATTCCTCTCCTGTTTACCTTACCGACGGTGGCAAGATGACTATTAGCCGCCGTATCGAGACCAGCTTGAAGCACGGCAGCCAGCAGGCTGGTCCTCCCGTCATCGAGCTCTCGCTGAAGAACAACGACTCAAAGCCTATCGATGGCGAGATCCTTTGGTCCGGCGAGGTTCAGGATGCTTCCTCCGTGCCGTTCAAGCTGGCCCCGGGTCAGTCCCTGTCCGTCTCGCGCGAAGTTAAACCCGGCCTCCCGCAAGGCAACCGATCCAACTTCCGCGCCGAGATCAAGACTTCCACCGGGGCGACCTACTCTGCCACTTCAGCGATGAATTTTGCGCAGGCCGTTCGCGCTTCTCAAGCTCCCTCCTTGGATGGCACTTGGACGGATTGGCAGAAATCCGAGGCCGTTGTCTTCGGTATGGTGGATGATGAGATCGAGAAGCGCCTGCTTTCACCGGACGTGGTGTATGGCGGCACCTCGGATATCCTTGGTAAGCTCCGATTGATGTGGGATGACTCCCATTTCTATCTCGGCGTCGAGTCCCTCGATGACAAATTTGTCGCCCAGCCTAAACGCAATAGCGCAGGCTTCATGGGTGACTCCATCGAGTTCGGGGTCCAGCCCCAGGGCGCTCTGGCCATCGATGCCCCTCACTGGGAATTTGAGCTCTACCTACCCGAGGATGGTACGAACGAGCCTCTCGTCACTCGCCGCTTTCCCATCCCCACTGAGAAGGTCACGACTTGGAAAACCTCAGTCACGGCCACGGGGAATAAAGGCGACGTGAACTACCAGCTCGCCATCCCTTGGAAAGACCTCGGCATCGAAGACGCGGCCGTCGGCAAGACTTTCACCCTCGCCCTGGTACTCAACGATGGAGATCGCGCTGACCGCCTTGACGGCAAGCGTAAGCGCGTCCTCTGGTTTCGCGGTGTCGATGGGAAAAAGAACCCCCTCGGCTTTGGTGACGTCACTCTCGTGAATTGATTCCGCTCGGTGAGTACGATTTTCGCTATTGTGAATTGGTTCTGTTTTGATAATCCCTTAGTGAACCGTAAATTTTCGTCACTTTGACGAAACCTCCCTTATGAATTTTCGCTCTTTCGCATCCACTGCTCTGGCTTGTCTTCTTTCTGCCTTACCCGCCATGGCGCAGGACAATCTCCTGCCGAATGGTGGTTTCGAGGACTGGGCCCAGACGAGCAGCATCTCGGCCAATGCTTTCCGCTTGGATCATCGCGAGGCTCCGGCTTACTGGTTGGCAAATATGCCCCTCGAAGCGACGCCTGGTTCCGACGAGGCGAAGCCCCTCCTGATCCGGGATGCGGAGATCAAACATGGAGGTGAATTATCGGCTCGGGTCGAGATCCCTGACCCGACTATTCTCGGCTCATTGGCTATCCGCCCGGAGGCGTCCAGTGCTTGGGCTCCGGCTCCGGTTCAGATCGAGCCCGGCAAAAACTACCTCGTGCGGGGATGGCTCCGGGGAGAAGGTGTGGCCTCAAATGAGAAAGGAGAGATCGTTGTCATGCATGTCATCGTCGGAGGTGCGGATGATTTCTTTGGAGGTGCCAATAACAATCGGCACCTTACCCATAAGGTCGAGTGGCAGGACGGCTCAGATTGGTTCCCTTTTGAGTTTGAGTTCCAGTCGAAGGACTCCGAAGTCGCCATGTTCTTCTCCATTTCTTTCCACGGCAGCGGGAAGTTCTGGATCGATGATCTGGAAGTCGTCCAGGCTCCCTGAGGGAGCCTGAACACGATGGCAATTTCTTAGACTTTCTCAGTCGCGCGACTGCGCTGGGCGCGGATCAGCGCGGCGATGACTTCCACTCCCTGGACGATGTCGTCGATGGGAGTCGGGATGTTTTGTGTCCGTAGGACGGCGGCATGGAAGAGATCCCACTGATAGCCGTGTCCGATGGAAGTCAGTTCGCAGTCTTCCACATGGATTTTCTCAGGACTCTTGCGCACGACAAGTGTGAGCCGGGAGGATGTGTTGGACTTCCCGACTTCCGACACAGGGTAGATATTATGCTGAATCGATCCCCGCTCAAAGTGCAGGATCAGGGAGTTGGCATAGCACTGCCCGTCGTCCACGCAGAATGTAGCGTAGATGTTGCCGATGGCGTTGTTTTTGAAAAGCAACCCGAGCTGCGCGTTGTCCGGCGTGGGACGTTCTGTGAAGAGACGGCTCGATGTCACTTGTACTTCACTGACTCCGCCGAAGAGATGCACCAGATCATTGATCAGGTAGATGCCGAGGCGGAAGATCGGAGCCGCCGGGCAGAGCTCGGGATTGTCATACCACGTGCCATCGGGCTTTTCGCGGTAGCTGGCCAGCACTTCGCCATAGCAACTCACCGGAGCACCGAGATCGTATTCCTTTCTCCATTCCTGGATCTTCAACAGGTGCTCACGCGGTACGGGGGAAGGGGAGTTCAGATGTACGACGCGTCCCATCTTGTCGGCTTCTTTCAGGATCTCGCGTGCCGCCACCGGATCGAGTTCGAAGGGCTTTGTCGTCATCACATCCTTGCCGGCATGGAGGATCGTCCGTAGCAGCCCGGCCCGATTGACCGGTCCCGTGTACAGCCCCACCACGGGAATGTCAGCATCCGCCAGCAGATCCTTCAGGTCGGTGTAAACTTTGACGCCGAATTTCTCGCCGAAGCTCTTGGCCTTCTCTTCGTCCTTGTCGCAGACGGCAGCCAGTTCGAAGTAGTCCTTCGCAGGTCCGTTTACGATGTCTTCGATGATCCAACGGCCAAAGTTCAGGCCGACAATTCCGATTTTTACGCGTTGAGTGGTAGTCATTGTAGTTGTTCCAGTGGGAGGGAGTGGGTGCCGTTGGCTTCCAGGTCGAGACGTTTCACGTTCGAGCCGGAGCGGATCAGGACGGACTGGCTTTTGGCGGAGCGGATGACGCAGCTTGTCGGCTTCGAGTCCTTCCATGCGAGGTCGATCTCGATGCCTCCCCGCGCCCGCAAGCCTCGGAAGGACCCCTCGCTCCACGTGGGGGCCAGGGCAGGAAGGAGATGCAGGACGGGCAGGCTCTCGTCGTTTTCGTCGGTTTCTGTGCTGTGACTCTGCAGCAGCATCTCGATGATCGCCGTCGTGCCGCCAAAGTTGCCATCGATCTGAAAGGGCGGGTGGGCGCAGAAGAGGTTCGGATAGGATCCGCCTCCCTTGCTGCTCGCGCTCTTGAGTCCGATGGTCTCGGGATCGACCGGACGGATGAGATTTTGCAACAGGCGGTAAGCTCTCTCGCCGCGTCCCAGCCGCGCCCAGAAGCAGGCTTTCCAAGCCATGCACCAGCCTGTGCCTTCATCTCCGCGCCCGTTGAGTGTTTTCTCGGCGGCAGCCGCCAGCTCAGGTGTGCCATGCGGGGTGATCTGGTCACCGGGATGCAGGAGGAAGAGGTGGGATACGTGGCGGTGCTGCGGCTCGATTTCTTCGTAGTCCTCCGGCCATTCCATCACCCGGCCTTCTTTGCCGATGCTAGGTTGGGGGAGTTTTTGCCGGGCCGCCTCCACCGCGATCCGGAAGTCTTCATCGACTCCCAGGATATTTGCCGCATCCCGCGTGGCGCGGAAGAGCTTGTCGAGGATGCCGCTGTCCATCGTGGTTCCCGCGCAGATGGTCCCGGTCTGCCCATTCGGCAGGCGGTACACATTCTCCGGGGAGGAGGAGGGGAGGACGATGAGTTGCCCCTTTTGATTCGGCACGAGGAAATCCAGGAAGAAGAGACTCGACTCCCTGAGCAGGGGATACGCCCGTTTCAGGAAGGCTTCATCCTGCCCATAGGCATAGTGTTCCCACAGGTGCAGCGAGAGCCACGCTCCGCCCATCAGCCAATACGACGCACCGAGATTGCGGTCGGTGGGCGTCGTGTCTGCCCAGATGTCGGTATTGTGATGGCACACAAATCCCCGGCATCCATACATGCGCTCCGCGGTTTTCTGCCCGTTGGGCAGCATCCGCTCGAGATGAGCAAAGAGGGGCTGATTCAACTCCGCGAGATTGGCTGGCTCGGTGGGCCAGTAGTTCATCTCGGTATTGATGTTGATCGTGTACTTGGCTCCCCACATGGGCCAGAAGTCTTCGTTCCAGATGCCCTGTAACGTGGCGGGCAGGCTGCCCGGACGGCTCGACGAGATCAGCAGATAGCGACCGAAGTGGAAGTACAGCGCATCCAGAGCCGGATCGCTCTCACCGGCTCGCAACCGCTCCAGACGCTGGTCGATGGGAAGTTCCTCGATTTCCTTTGGCGAGTGCAGGGTCAGCCCGGCCCGATCAAAATACTTGCGATGATCCGCGACATGTTTCGCGACGAGATCATCCCATGCCCGCTCCAGTCCTTTTCGAGTTTGCTTCAGGACGAAGTCCGTCGGCGATTCTTCACGGAAACTCGTAGCCGCACTGAAGATCAGGATTGCCTCTGTGGCTTCGGAGACCACCAGCGTATCGCCGATCAGTTCCTGGCGTCCTCCTTCGAGGCGCACCCGGAAGCACGCGGCAAAACGCACGCCATCCTCTCCTCCGGTACGCCCTTTCATGATCTGCCCGTGCCCGTCCACATGCTCTAGCGTGTCGGCATAGCGTGTGGAGTAGCTGTCGCGCGGTCCGCGTTCCATCCGCAGGCGGAAGCTGAGTGCTCCCGGCTGGTTGGCTTCAAACCGGATCGCCACCACACCATCGACAGCGCTTACCAGATGCGTGCGGCGATACTGGATTCCTCCGATGCCGTAGGACACCTCGGCGACGGCCTCCTCAAGATTCAGAGACCGCTTGTAGTAGTCCAGCCCCGATGTGTCGGCGCGCGGTTGGATCGAGCTTGCGGCCGCGGCGAGCTTTTTACCGGACAGCGAGGAGTCCACTCCAGGATGTTCAAATTCGATCAACAAGTCACCCAGCGGCTCGTAGCATCGCATACTGTCCGGGATACCCGCCAGCGCATCTCCGACGAGCATATGGGCGGCGGAAAGCTTGCCTTCATTCAGCAGGGATCGGATTTCCGGGAGCTTTTCTTTCGCGCTCGGATTGATCCGATCCCGGGGGCCTCCGTTCCATACGGAGTCCTCATTGAGCTGGATGCGCTCAGAAGTGACGTTGCCAAAAACCATTGCCCCGAGGCGGCCATTTCCAAGTGGAAGCGCACAATTCCAGTGCGGGCCGGCGGGCTTGTCATACCAAAGTTTCATAGAGGGCTAAAAAGCAGACTGCCTGCAAGGCGGGAAGGAGTCCGCAACGATACCAGAGGCAGCCTTGGTATTGTTCGGAGGGATTGATTAGCGAATCAAGCAAGATCGCTTTTTCCACCTACAATTCACCGCCCCGAGTCCTCCTGTCCTCGATCCTCTCGTTTCAACGATCCCGATCGGGCTGTCCCGTCTCTGTGATGAGCGCCCCTGTCCCCTCGGCGCGTTCCCGCATCATTTCTTTGACGAACATTTCCAGCAGAGCTCCCCACACCACATGCACTCCGAACATCAGGAGGTTCCGCCGGGGAGAATGTTCCCCCGCCGGTCTCAGCAAGGAAACCATGGGTAGAAATCCAAAATAACTCACCAGCCACACGAGAATGCCAAAAGGAATCCCCAGACGGCTGCGTCCTCCCACCAGCATGGCGTACAGCCCTCCCGCTGCCGCACCATAGGCAAAGTGATTGATCAATACCGTCGCCGCTTTTCCCTCTCCCTGCGATTTGTCGGCCCCTGCTTTGCTTTCGAGCTCATTGGTGATTTCCCGAGGAGGGAGCGCATGCCTCTCGTCGGGGGGAAGTCTCCGATGCCAGCGTTCCATCAGGACAGTCATGGGTCCCGTGGCGCTCAATCCCCCAAGGGCACCAATGAGCAAATGCAATGGCCGCGTCTTCATCATGATCTTATCGCTCCTCGCGGGGATTGCGGCTGGAACTAAAATACGCCCATCCCTGGGATCTTTTTCTGATAGGGCCGTCGTTGACACTCGCCGGGGCCGGGATTACCAATAATTGGTTTTCTTCCCCCCTCCCTTACCCATCCCCTCTATGAGTTCTTTCGCGGCTAGACTTTTTTGTGCCCTGACCTTTTGCAGCGCAGTTCTTTCATCTTGGGCTGTTGCGGAGGAGTTTTCTCTGCGCAGCTACGGTGACTTCACCCATGATCAGCAGGCCGGCCCCGTCAATGTCCACCACCTGAAATTCGCGGGCCCCGCCAAGGCTTCGATCTTTGCTTCCAAGCTCTTCTCCGATTTTGAATTGTCCCAGGGAAATCGCGTCGAGGAATTCACTCTCCCCAAGGGAAAAGCCGACATCCTCTCCATCGGTGGCCAGGAATTCATCCTGCCTCTCCTCACCAAGAATAGCTCCGAGGTCTTCGTCCTGATCAGCAAAGATAAGTCAGCCCTCGCCAGCCAGGCCGCTTCCAAGCTGGCCACCGCCCCCCTCCGTCGCGCTGATCTGGCCCATCCCCAATTCATGGACAAGTGGGATCGCTATTGCATGGGCGTGTGGCATCGTCCCGCCGACATCATTTTCGATCCCGACAACAAAACCCCGGAGACTTACTTCCCTTGGCTCTCCAAGGTCGGTCTGAATCCCCAGATCGTGGATGGACTGTCTTCCCGCGATCTCGTGTCGAATGACAACGTCCTCCGCTGGCTCCGGAAATACCTCACCGCCGACAAGGTGCGTTACCAAGCCGTGGAGTGGCTCCAGGCCGGCCCGGATCTGTACAATCGCAACCCCTTTCTCTCCAGCTTCGATAGCCCTTCCGTCGTGACCAAGTGGAGCTACTACGGCGAGGTCCCGCATGCTCCCAATCTCCTCCGCGACGTGCAGCACGAGGCCGTCCTGAAGGGCGTCGAGGGCTACATCGGCGACGAGAATCTCATGGCCCTCGTCGGCAATGACGGTGAGATTGGTCCTTTCGATAATTTCTTCTGGGGCGAATACGGCCCGGTCCAGACTCGCAACTTCGTGCGCTACCTCCGCGATGTCCGGAAGTTTTCCCTCAGTGACGTTTCCCAACGCTATTACGGCAAGCCCGACTCTTTAAAAAGCTGGGAATACCTCACCCTGGCCGATTGGCGCACGTTTTACGGGTGGAATGACCAATCCGTGGACCTTGCGGGCGAATGGCGGTTCATGCGCGACGACGCTTCCCTCGGCCTCAAGGAAGGCTGGCAGCAACCTGCCTACGACGACTCTGACTGGGTGCGCCTTTTTTATCCCGGCGATACCGCTCTCTTCACGCTGGTCGATTTTACCAAGCCCGCGCCTTTCTGGATGCGCCGCACCTTCCACTCGGATAAGGACTGGCAGGGCCGCCCGGTTTATCTCACCGTCGCCCCTCTCACCGAACAACCGGTTCAGGTTTTCGTCAATGGTCAGCGTGTCGGCTCGATTGATCCCCGCTATCACACCGGTCGCGTCTTTGGGCAGTTTGATGTCTCGGAATTCCTCAAAAAGAGCCCTGATCTCCTGGTCGCCCTCCGCTTCACCGGTCGCGACCTTCCAGCCGGACCTGTCTTCCTCACGGACAAGCCCTTGCAGGATTTTCCCACTGACGATCCGAAGCTCAATGCCCGTCGCTACGACCACATGGACTTCATCGACTGGGCCGTGGCGGACTCCGTCAAGCAGATGCTCCGCCGAATCCGCGCCATCGAGCCTGACCGTCCTTTGAAGGTTCACGCTTACGAAAAGAGTCCCTGGGGCTGGAAGACCATTGCGGAAGCTGGAGGTTTCTCGCACCACACCGGCTCCGGCTCAGGTTGGTATTACACCGCTCCGAAGCAATACGGCCTCACACGCGGACTCCAGGATAGTTCCGAGACGGGTGGCTCCATGGATACCCCCCGCGACATCAAGGGCCTCATGGGTTCGCTCTCCTTCATGGGCAAAAACGCCCACGACTACTTCCACGATCTCCAGTCCATCACCAATCACCCCGGCATGCGGGAATGGCTCGCCGAGCGCCTCCCCACCATCCGCGTCATGGGCCGTGCCAATGTCCACGCCTCGCCCATTGCTGCCATTCGCGGTCTGCGCAATGTCAACTACCTCGGCGAGTTCCTGAAGACCGAGAGCTGGCGCCATGGCTACAATTTTGTCCGTGGCGGCGAGATGATGCCGCTCCTCGACGAGATCCGTGTTGGCGAGGGCAATCTCCCCTACGCCGCCATTGTGGATGAAGGCACCCTCTGCTGGGATGATGCCATGACCGCCGCGCTGCGGAAGTACGTGGAGGACGGCGGCACCCTCTTTCTCCAGGCTGGCAGCGGTCGCCACACCCCCGAGGTCCGCGATGCCGGTCCCGGCCCGGAACTCGCCGGAGTCAAACTCGCCGACGAGATGAGTGAACCCATCCGCCTCACCTTCCCGCAACCCGATCCCCTCCTCGGTATTGAGGGCAAGGTCGGCCAGGCCTATCCCCACCCAGCTATCGCAGCCGCCCGGATTCAGCCTCTGGAAGGCACCACTGTCATCGCTCTTAATGATGCGGGTGAGCCCGTCGCCACCCGTCGCTCCTTGGGCAAAGGTCACGTCTATTACTGCGCGGGCGGCATCTGGCCAAAGCAGGTCCAGGAGGCCATCCTTTCCACCTTCGGCTCGAAGATCTATGCCACCAGCGACACCAAGGGCATCGACCTCGTCCGCACCGCCCGCTCCAACAACGGCACCGAGGAACTCCTCATGCTCCGCGGTCTCGGCAAGGACGCCTCCGTCAGCTGGACGCTCGATTTCCCACCCACCGAGATCTACAACTCCGTCACCGGCGAGAAAATCCCCGCCAAGATCGAGGGCAATACCGCCACCTTTTCCATCACCATTCCTGATTGGGACCTCGTCTGGCTCGCCGCCCGTCGCCCTTCTGCGGAGGATCACTTTGCCCACTGGCTCCAGCGCCAATCCGAGATTTGGAGTGGTGTCATTCCTCCGGAGACGGCTCCCGATCTCCCCCTCTTCCGCTGGCTCGATCTCAATCGCGAGTGGAAACTCGTTCAGACCGATTCCAAGGAGTCCGCGGAAAAACTCATGCCCCTCAGCGATGAGGAAGCGGGCCTGAAGCCCACCGATCTCGTCTGGTGGTCCGCTCCCGGCATGAACCTCAAGACCGGCGATGATGTCGTCGGTCTCTACCGCCGCGATTTCGAACTCCCCGCCGATTGGGAAAAAAAATCCACCCTCCATCTCGCCATTTCCTCAAAGATCTGGGCCTGGCCCTATCCCGGATTTGATGGCACGAATACCATCTTCCTCAATGGCCAGAAGATCTGGGAAGGCCACAAGATCGATTCCTCCGCTCTTGATGTCACCGCAGCCGCCCTCCCTGGCAAGAATCGCCTTGAGATCATCCATCAGGGCCGGGGCATCCTTGCCTCCGTCTCCCTGGCCCGCACACTCAATCCCGACCAGACCATCGACCTCGCCGGCGAATGGCACGCCGTGGATGGCCTTCGCAGTACCCGCACCGTGAAGCTCCCCGGTCAGGAAACCACGTCCTTCGTCTATCGCGACATCACCATCCCTGCCGAGGCCGCCGGACAGGAGGTCTGGCTCCGCGTGGATTCTGAGAATCCCGAGTCCTCCCGCTTCGTCATCATCAATGGCCGGACTCGTTACCCCATCGTTCGCGGCGGTGATCCGCTCCCATTGGACGTGAATATCACTCCCGAGATCCGTTTCGGCGCCACGAACCGCATCCTCATAGGCACTCAGTCGATGTACGACGGTTGGAAAAAGGCCCCGCACAATTTCCGCAAGATGGAGCTCCGCCTCTTCAAGCCCGGTCGCTGGTCCGCAGACGGCAAGGGCATCCGCGAAGCCCTCACGGCTAGGGAACTCGCCGACATCGAGCAAGTCTCCCGTCGCGTCAGCCTCTACCCACTGGCGCAAAATCTCCTCACCCGGCAGCCCATTAATCCCTTCTCCATCAGTGAGGCCGAGGCGGCCGAGTATCAGGCCCCTGAGAAAATCATCGACCTCATCTTCTCTCCTGATGGCCAGATTCACGATGATGGCACCCTTCAGTCTCCCGTCACCGCCCACGGTCAGGTCACTCCCTTCGTGGAGCGCGGAGGGAGCCTTACCGGCCTCGCCTTCCGGGCGGAGGCTCCCGGCGGTTATCTCACCCTCCCGCAAGCCCCCCTCGGCAAAGCTCTCGCGAAGCGCGACTTCACCATCACCGCGTGGGTGAAGCCTCTCCTCGATAAGTCCTCAGGCGGCCAACTCTTCCGCTGGCATCACATGCTGGCCATCGACCTCGCCGAGACCGGTCTCGCCTTTGCCATCAATTCCGACTGGCCTCAGAAAATTCAGGCCGACTCCGTTCTCCGGCAGCGTGGCTGGCATTTCATCGCCGTCACCATGGAGGGCAATACCGGCTCGATCTTTGTGGATGGGCTGAATGTGGGCTCCCGCCAATGGCCAGCCCCCCTCAGCGAGGGCCATAGCGACTTCTTCATCGGCAGCGCCTTTGGGGACGGCAACTTCCTCAATATGCGCCTCGCATCCTTCACCATCTTCCCCACAGCTCTCCCCGAGGCCGACATCACAAAGCTCTATCTCCAGCAGCGCTCCCGTTTCCTCTCGGCTCCGGGCGCAGCCTGGCCGGAGGACGCTCTCACTCGCTTGGATTTTTCGAAGAACCCCGTCGAGGATCGCGCCGAGTTCCCCGCTCAACTCGAGCTTGGCCCCGGCACCACCCACATCACCACCGATGGCGGCGCACTCTCCTTCGATGGCGAGAAGTCGTCCCTCCTCTTCCGCGAGCACGCCCGCGTCCACCAGTTGGCTGCCCCCTTCAGCCTCATCGTCGATATCAAGCCCGCCCCCGGTGCCGAGGGCTGCATCTTCCGCCGCTATCACGACCTCGGCCTCTGGCTGCGCAAGGACGGCTCCCTCATGGTTGATGCGAATATCGGCAAGAAGCGACAACTCCTCATCCCTTCCATCGTGGTCCCCGATGAATGGAATCGTCTCATGCTCACCTACGATGGCAACACCGTCACCCTCTTCCGCAACGGCGAACGAGTCTTCTCTGAGGCCTATCCCGGCCAGTTGAGCCAGAGTCGCTACCTCCCGCTCTCCGTCGGTGCCGACAATACCCATGGCCCGGATGGCTTCACCGCTCGGCTGAAGATGGATCTGCGCGAGCTTGCCCTTTATCCCGGTATCCTTAGCGCCATGCCGCCCGCGAAATGATCACTTGAGTTCGCTTCGATTCACTTGGGTCATTTGAGGTTTTTTTCTTTGGCCGGGGCCGGGCTTACCTTATACCTTTTATTCGGTTTTTTAGCCCCTCCGCCTTTTACCCCATAATGAAACCATTTCCCTCTTCGATTTCGCGTGGTCTTTTATCGATAGCTGTACCGTCTGCTCTGGTTGTACTGGCTCTCTCCGTTGGTTGGACGGAAGCACCGAAGCAATCCTCCGCGACGGAATTTACCGACACCGCCGACCTTCGCGGCTTCGGTGCCATCGACGTCAAGACACGTCTCTTCGGCGAAACGCCCAACCGCACCTCCTGGACCACCTTCACCGCTGAAGACCCTCATCACGCCGGTGTCGTCGCCTCGAAGTACGTCGCCGACCTGCTCGGCTGGGGGAATATCCAGATCCTCTCCGGCGACGACAAAGCCACCATCCTGGAGATGCGCGGCGGCGGCGGTTTCTGGCGCGTTGGCATCTCGGGCAGTGAATGCAACGTCCTCTTCGCCCGTACAAAAGATGCACTCACCGCCTTGGCCAAGAAGGCCGGAGCATCCGAGTGGGCTCAGGTCCAGCAGGGGACCCATCCCCGTTGGCTTGATGGTTTCGATAATGACGGCACAGCTATCTGGTTCGGCGGCGGCGGCGCTAATGTCGATGTCGCAGGCGACTTCGCCTGGATTCAGGAGCGCGGCCTCGCGCTTTGCGCCAAGGAAGCTTCGGAGAGCCGCTACATCGCTCCGGGTGTGGTGGACACATCCATCACGGATTGGTTCGGTGCCATGTGCGCGAAGCACGATATCAATTACCGCACTCTCCTCTGGCCTCACCGTCCCCGCTGGCTGTGGAATAGCGAGCCTCTCCCTCACGTCGTTCCTTACGAGGGCTATCTCCCGCATCCGTGGATGAATTACCAGAGCATCGCAAATTATAGCTCTTACGAGCCCAATGCCGTTTCGGATCGCTACGTCTGGGATTTCCGTCGCCGCTTCGCCGAGCGCCTCGCCCAGGAGCCGAATTTCCTCGGCCACCACGGCATGACCGAGGTTCCCGGTGCAGGTATCCTGGAGCTCGCCGTCGTCGCGGGAATGCCTGAGATCAAGGGCCTCTGGCACGCCTACCTGGCAACCGAACTCGGCCTCGACCTCCCGGCCGTGAGTGAACTCTACACCGGCAGCCGTTCCACCTTCACCAGTTGGGATCAGGTCACCGTCCCGCTTCCTCAGGATTTCATCGGCTACGGTCCCTCGTCCTTGGATCTAGGCGGCCCGTGGGAAGGCAAAGTTGACGAGGGTAAGGCTGGCGTCGAGGGCAAGTGGTTCGCTGCCGATTCAGGCGGCGAAGGCTGGACCTCCATTCAAGCTAATGACCCCATCCTCCTGGCCTACGCCAGCAACAAGGCCAGCGCGAAGAGCTCCGAAGACGATCGCGCCTACTGGATGCGCCGCTCGTTCGAGGTCACTCCCGAGCAGTTATCTTCCCTGAAATATCTGCACATCGCCCGCGCGGACTGGCACGGCAACAAAACTCCGCAGTTCGACGCCTACATCAATGGCCAGCCCCTGAAAGCCATTACTAAGGACGTCCGCGGGAACTTTGGCATGTGCTATGAGGTGGGAGACGCCCTGAAAGCAGGCAAGAATCTCATCGTCCTCAATACCCGTGGCAACCCCGTTCCCGGTTACATCTTCCTTGGCGATACTCCGCTGCTGCCCTACCCGGAGATGTCCCCGCAGAAAAACCGCCTCTGGTTCGACGCGATCAACTTCTCCGCTTGGCTCCGTATCCGCACCGCCGAGCAGACTCTCATTGCCATGCGTACCGTGGATAAGGAGCGCCCTCTCAAGATGATGGCTCCCTGGGAAATGATGGATGGCATGATGGACCTCTGCGTTCGCTATGGGGCCTACCCGCACGAGACCGGCGCGGGCGGAGGCTGGTACGCTCCGATGGGCGGCTCACGCTACGCGAAGCCACGCGGCATCGCGGGTAGCAGCGAGCAGGGTGGCCCGCCGAAAACCGCCGTCGATTTTCAGCAGCATATCACCCACTACCTCATGATGGGGAATGACGCCGTTGACCTTGTTTTCTCCGTCTCAGCCTATCGCGACAAGCCCGACATCGCCGCCTGGGTCGATGCGAATCGCGAGATCCTGCGCGCCGTCGGCAAGATGGATCTCCCCACGCAGCCTGTGGGCATCCTTCGCTCGACTCGCGTGGTTCGCCTGGGTTTCAGCGAGCCCTGGCAATGGGACTTGGGACGCGGTGGCATTCAAGCCACCGGTCGCACCTTTAACTACGCCGAGATCCCCGACTTGCGGAATGGCATCGTCGATCAGTTCAAGGTCCTCATCGACGATGGCACGGTTCTCATGACGCCGGATGACGTGGACGCCATCGAGGAGTTTGTCCGCAAGGGCGGCACATTTGTGGCTCTGCATAATACCGGCATGCACACTCCGGAGCAGGCCAATACCTGGCCCATTTCCCAACTCACAGGCTTGGAGGTCGTTCAGCAAAAAGGCGTCTCGGGCAATATCCGCTTCGGCAAGGATCAATCCCTCTGGCCTACCCTCCAAGGGCAGGAAATCAAGGGCTGGGGCATGATTCTCGATTATAAGGACAAGGACATCACGGGCGAGTCCCTCGCTTTGAAGGACAAGAAGGGCGACGTGGAAGTCATCGCCGAGTGGACGAATCGCACCCCCGAGCAGGGCAATGTCGCCGTGGCCCGTCGCAAGATCGGCAAGGGCCAGGTCATCGTCTTGGGCTCCACCTTCTGGCGGGATTCGAAGGACGTGGCTGGCAAGTTCGACTCCACCGCAGAGTCCACCAGCGTCCTCGACGAAATGCTGCATTCCCTTGGCGTTCTGCGCGAGGGCTGGGCACAGGCCGGTGAGTTCTCTGGAGATATCTGGGCCGAGCGTTGGACGAGCAAGAATGGTGTTTACGACCTCTATCCCGTCGTTCGCATGAGCAACAAGGGCGGCGACGTCCTCACGGCCAACGTTCAGGTTCGTCGTGAGAATCGCCCGACGAATGTCTGGGAGTTCTCGGCTCTCGGTCAGCCGGCCCGTGAGTTTACTTGGAAGGACAACAAGCTCTCTCTCGGAGAGATGACCTTCACGCCAAAGCAGATTCGCATCTTCGCCGCACCCCGTCACGATATCGAGCTTGGCACCTTCCGTTGGTTTGAGGTTCAGAAACGCTTCTGGCCTGTGCTCCCCATCATTCCGGAGATGCAGCGGACCGATGTCGTTGAAACTCCGTCGGACATCATGCCGGTCATTGATGGATGGCGTGTCACCGATGCAAAACTGGAAGGCGACGCTTGGGTGAAGCCCGGTTTCGATGACCAGTCTTGGAAGGAAACCCGCCTAGGCAGCTTCCTCAAGATGGGCTTCCCGGAGGATGCCATCGTGAAGGCTCGCGCCGACATCACTATCCCTGAGGAATGGAAGGGCAAGCCGATCGAGCTGGTCTTCGATGCCGAGTACTGGTTCTGGGGTCTCCTCAGTTCCGGCCGAGTCTGGATCAACGGAGAGCCCGCAGATCTTCCTCAGCCCATCGAGCCGAAACCCACGAGCGGCTTCAGCTTGGATGTCACCAAACAGGCCGCCTCCGGCAAGCTGACCATCGCCGTGGAAGTGGACGGCACGCAGAAGGATACCTCAAAACCGCGTTCACGTCCTGCTGGCGTGACTGGAGCCTTCTATCTCCAGGCGCTCTCCACACCTGTCTCCACGGAGAAGCTAGCCGGTCCCTGGCTGGCGGCATCGGATGTCAATGTCTTCACCCCGGTTTCTCTGGGGCAGAAGTCTAAGTTTGTTTACCTCCAGACAGAGTTCACGCTGCCAGCCCAATGGCCCGCCAAACGCGTCTTCCTTGAGTCTCCAACGCATCTGGGTTGGCTGATTCTGAATGGTCAGGTCGTGAATACCCCGGGCTGGATGCGCAAACTCGACGTCACAGGTCTGGTCAAACGCGATGGACCGAATGTCCTCCGCTGGGCTCCAGCCGGAGCCTCCTTCGATATCCGTCGCCCCGCAGAGATGGTCATCCCTGAGCTTTCGCTCGTCTGGGAAAACTAAGGGACATAGTCGTTTTACAAGAGGGAGGCTGGATACATTCCAGCCTCCTTTTTGTTTGTAGGGAAGCACTCTTTGTTTAGGCGGGATATTCATATCAGATATGTTTATCAGGATTGCAGCCATGGTCTTTTGCCAGGATCTGCGCCAGTACTGGCAGATGTCTATCACCCTCACCCCCGCAAAATCCCGCCTTTCCCCCGAGGATCTCTGTCGCCATTTAGGTCCCTTCGGCTCCTGGCCGCAGGACGGTGGCCTTCCTCCGGGATATTTCTCGTCTCCTCTTTCAGAAGAAGCTTCCGCCTTTTATCAACGCGAAGGCTTTCTCGTCGTTGTCGACGCCCTCACAGCTCCCGAGGTGGAGGAACTCAAGTCCGAAGCCCTGCGTCTATGCCGCAATGAGCAGGGTACTATCGCTGGCGTGGAACCCTCCCCCGCCGGGGCATCCGATGACGAAGTCTTGGAGCGCATCCTGTGCATCCATTTTCCACACAAGCTTTCTTCCATCTTTCATGACAGTCTTTCCCATCCCGCCATTACGGACACCCTGACTTCCGTCATTGGCCCGAATGTGAAATGCATGCAGTCGATGCTTTTCCTGAAGGCCTCGGGCAAACCGGGACAAGCCTGGCATCAGGATGAGGATTTTATCCCCACTCGCGACCGCTCGTTGGCTGGCGCTTGGATCGCCCTCGATGATGCCACCCTTGAGAATGGTTGTCTCTGGGTCCTGCCCCGCTCTCACGAGCGAGGTATCCTCTGGCCGCAAAAATTCCACTTCGACAAGCGCTTCGACTGCACCCGGGAATCTTACGATTTCCCCTGGAAGGATGAAGACTCCGTCCCCGTGGAGGTGAAGGCGGGGTCGATAGTCTTCTTCAATGGCTACCTCCTCCATCGCTCTCTACCAAATCGCGCCACCCATGGCTATCGCCGCTCCCTTGTGAATCACTACATGAGTGCGGAATCCCTCCTGCCATGGCGGAAACCGGACGACCAGACCAGCATGGCTCTGGCCGACTATCGCGACATCGTCATGGTTGCTGGCCAGGACCCCTATGGCTTCAAGGGCACGGAGGAGTTGGCTCAGGCCTCTGTCCGCTCCGATGGCAAAGGCGGATGCGCGGACTGGAATAACGAGGAGCAGAAGCTCAAAGCGGCTGAGTACGCTGCGCGTAAGGCCTAAACGCCTCAATGATTGTCATTGGCCTCAGGCGGCGTTAAAACGCCCCCCTCACGATCTTTCTCTCCCTATGAAATTACAACTCGTTCGCCACCTCTGGGGCGTGGATTTGGGTCAGGACCCCACGGCGCTTTTCGATCACTGGAAAACCGTGGGATACGAAGCTCTCGAGTTCCCTCTTGGCCTCTTGGGTGATCGGGATCGCAAGGCCTTTCGCCAGCAGATGCAGGATCGTGACTTCCTCTGGATTCCTCAGGTGTTTACCGATGGCCGGACAGTGACAGAGCATGTGGCTTCTTTACGAAGGGTCGTCGAGGAGTGCCTGGACCTCTCACCTTTATTTATCAATATCCACAGTGGCTCGGATGCTTGGTCTCTTCAGGAAGCCGAGGATTTTTACGGTCAGGTCCTCGACTTCGAGTCTTCCGTCGGACTTCCCATCAGTCACGAGACGCACCGCATGCGTTATTTTGCGACGCCTTGGAATACCCGTCCCATCTTGGAGCGCTTCCCCGATCTCAAAGTGACCTGTGACTTCAGCCACTGGGTCTGCGTGGCGGAGCGCCTCCTCCCGGACTGTGCCGAGATCATCAGCCTCGCCGCCGCACATGCTCATCACCTCCACGCCCGTGTCGGGCATGAGGAGGGACCGCAGGTCTCTGACCCACGGGCACCGGAGTGGCAACGCCACCTCCTCGCTCACGAGGCTTGGTGGGATGAGATTTGGAATTCCCAGCAGGCGAGGGGAATGCAGATTTCCACTCTCACCCCGGAATTCGGCCCACCTCCCTACTTGCCGACGTTGCCCTATTCACAGGAACCCGTGGCGGATCTGGCCGCGATCTGTGACTGGACGGCTATCCGGCAAGCCGAGAGGTTTTCCAAGCGATCAGTTTGATCCCTGATCGCTTTTAAAGCGGCCAAGTCTTGCCCGTTGTGATGCCGGGCCACTTGTCGGTGCGGAAGGGATTCGCTGGCAACCCCGCGCTATTGCGCAGGTTGTTGTGCGGATTGTCTGCCCAGGCATATCGCACGGCGACCGGCTGCGGCACCTCGGGACTACTCACCATCACAGCAGACTTCGAGACGACTTTGGCATCCGCCCAGTAAAACTTCCGATCCTTCCCGGCCACGGCAAAGCCGAGCAGCTTCTCTCCGGTCGGAGTCAGTCCCTTCTCGACCGCGTCGAACTGAATGCGGATACCACCCTTCTCCATGGTGTGCTTCTTGTACGTCGGTCCCTGATCAGCCACTTTCTTCCCATGCAGACGCTTCAGCGCGAGGGCGGCCAGTCGGCGTCCCACTTCCTGCTTGTTGGCGGGATGGATGTCAAAGGTGTCGCCGATGTCGATGGCCAGAGCCGTTCCGGTATGCGGTAGCTTCAGCGCCTTGTTTTGTGATTCGCGCAATTCCGCCCATTGCGAATCTCGCGGATCGGTGATCGTGGGCTGATAGTTGGCGAGCTGAACGAAATAAAAGGGCAACTTGGCGTCTTTCCAGGCCTTCCGCCAGGCCTTGATCATCGCGGGGAACATGGTCCCATATTCTTCGGCCCGCCCGGCATTGCTCTCACCTTGGTACCAGATCGCGCCACCGATGGGCAGCTTGGTCAGTCCATGGATCATCCCGTTGTACAAAGCCCCGGGAACATGCTGGGGCTGCACTTGTGCCGTCATGGGCATCAAATTCCGGTCAATGATCCATTCCGTCCCATACCGCCAACTCCCGACGAGGGAGATCGGTGCATCTTTGGGTCGGGCTGGACAGGAGAGCTCGAGTAGTTCGGGGCGGCTGGTGAATCCACCAGACCCGCAGACGTCGAAGACTCGCACCGCGATCACATTCCGTCCCTTTTGGACCAACTCTGCCGGAATGTCGTAATTCCGGGGCTTGTTATGAGGCTCGGGAGTCTCCAAGCCGATGCCGCCGATTTTGACGCCGTTGAAGTACGTGGTGTCATGATCATCCACCACTCCGAGGCTGATATGCAGAGCCTTGCCAGCCCATGTCTTGGGGATGTCCAGAGCAAGGCGAAACCAGATGGACCCATCATAGTTCAGTCCGTAGCGTTCCCAGTTGCCGGGCACATGCATCGTCTCCCAACCGCTGTCGTCAAAGTCTGGTTTGGCCCAGCCCCATTCCTCGCCTTTGTTGCCGGGGTCTTTGAGCAGATTTTCCTCCATCCACTTCTCCAGCGCCTTCTCGGCATTACCGGCGAGATGGGCTTCTTTCCGCCATTTGTTCCACGCTACATTAAACTTCTCGAGCCGCGGATGATTCTTGAGCGCGTCTTCGGGGATCCAGGTTTCAATCGGTGTTCCGCCCCACGAGGAGTTGAGAAGCCCCACGGGCACTTTGGTGCCTGCCTGCAAGGCCCGCGCAAAGTAGTATCCGACCGCCGTAAACTTGCCCACCGTCTCCGGGGTGCAGACTTTCCACCCTTTTCCGGGCACATCATCGATGGGTTTGTATTGGGGGATGTTTTCGACCGCGAAATGCCGGATGAGCGGATGGTTTCCTTCCGCAACTTCGGTCTCGGCATTGCCAGCCTGCTCGACCACCCACTGCATATTGGACTGCCCGGAGCACACCCAGATATCCCCGACGACGACATCGCGGAAAACACGCTCCGTCTTTCCATCGCTGACGGTGATTTCTCCCGGCGCTCCCGGCTGTTCGGCGGGCAGGGAGACCATCCAGGAGCCGTCAGGCTGAACCTTGGCCTTCTTGGTGCTTTTACGGAATGTGACGGTGACCGTCTTTCCTTTGGCAGCGGTTCCGAAGATGCGGATCGGCTTGCCCCGTTGAAGGACCATGTGGTCGGAGAAATACGTGGGCAGACGCAGGGAGACAGAGGAGGATTTCATGCGAAAAATCATGCGATATCACTCCTCGGCTCCACATCAAGAGTAACTTTATGCCGAGGGGCAAAAAGCCAATATTTAGTTGGCTCTACTCTTCTTTCACCGGGTTGGTGAGCTGTCCGATCTTGTCGATTTCGATCGTCACGGAGTCTCCGTCCTTGAGCCAGCGGGGAGGAGTGGCGGCCATGCCGACTCCGGGAGGTGTGCCGGTCAGGATCACCGTGCCGGGCAGGAGGGTCGTGCTTCCACTCAGAAACGCGATGAGCGTCTTCACGTCAAAGATCATGTCTTCCGTGCTGGAGTCCTGCACGACTTCGCCGTTCAGGATCGTGCGAATCCCGAGGCCGTTGGGATTCGGGATTTCGTCGGGCGTCACCAGGCAGGGCCCGAGTGGGGCAAAGGTATCGAAGAATTTTCCCCGGCACCATTGGCTGCCACCCCATTTGTTTTGCCAATCGCGGGCGCTCACATCGTTCGCACAGGTGTACCCGAGCACATAGTCCAGCGCCTTTTCGGGTGTCACATTCTTACAGGGCTTGCCGATCACCACGGCCAGCTCGCATTCGTAATCCACCTCGTCGCTTCGCAGCGCCCGGGGGAGTTCGATGGGGTCTCCCGGATTTTGCAATGCTCCCTGTCCCTTGACGAAGAGCACGGGATGCTCGGGCACGGGCTTTCCGCTCTCGGCGGCATGCTTGCGATAGTTCAGCCCGATGCAGAGGATCGAGGTCGGGGCGACAGGGGCCAGCAGCTTTTGCACGTCGGCCTTTTCTCCGGTGGTTGTCAGCCCGGAGTAGGGGGTTCCGGTCAGTCGTTCGGCACTGCCGTCGGGAAGGAGGCTGCCATAGTGTTCCTGCTTTTGTGTGTCGGTATAGCGAATGATTTTCATGAAAAAATAAGAGCGTGAAGAGTCCCGTCGAGGCGGTCGCCGAAAATTATTTACCAGCGCTCCAGCCGCAATCGATCACGAAGTTAGTTCCCGTCACCATATGCGACTCGTCGCTGGCCAGATAGACGGCTGCCGCCGCGACCTCTTCGGGCGTGACCATGCGGCCAAAGAGCTGCGTGGAACTCATCTCCCGCCGCGCGGCTTCGGGGTCGGGATATTGCGTGAGCAATGATTGCACAAAGGGCGTCTCCACGCGTCCCGGGCAGATGCAGTTCACCCGGATGTTATCCCCCGCATGATCCAGGGCCATGCTCTTGGTCATCCCCACCACCGCAAATTTCGTGGTGCAATACGCCAGCCGGTCACGGATGCCCACGATCCCGCCGATGGACGCCATGTTGATGATGTTCCCCTTGCGCGCCGCGATCATCCCGGGCAGGAACGCCTTGCTGACATTGAAGACCCCCCGCACATTCACCGCGTAGAGTTTGTCAAAGATCTCTCCATCCGTGCTCAGCAGCGTCCCGACAGCTCCGATCCCCGCATTGTTCACGAGGATGTCCACCGGTCCGAAGGCCTTTGCCGCGTCGGCGCATGCTTCTTCATTCGTGACGTCCAGCGAGAGTGCCTGAGCATCAGCCCCTGCGCCCCGCAAGGCTTCCGCAACACTTTCACTTCCTTTGAGATCCCGATCAGCGATTCCGACCCGTGCTCCCGCTTCCGCAAAAGCCTTCGCGATACTCGCTCCGATTCCAGATGCCGCACCCGTTACCAGGGCGGACTTTCCTTTGAGACTAAACATAAATTTTACGCCGCCATCAGACTGGCATTGACTTGGCTGCGCAAGGCTTCTCCGCGCAGACCACGCACGGCTTCCTCGGCGACCATCTTCTGCAGCCGGGCCACACTCGCGCTGCTATGCCACGCCATGTGGGAGGTGAGCAATGCCCGCGGTGCGTTCAGGATCGGATGATCCTTCTCCAGCGGCTCTTTTTCATAAACATCGATCCCGGCGGCAAATACCACCTTCTCCGTCAGGGCCTCTGCCAGCGCCACGGTGTCAATGAGCGGACCCCGCGACGTATTAATGATGATGGCATTCTTCTTCATCGTCCGCATCGAGGTCGCATTGACCACATGCCGCGTCTCCTCCGTCAGGGGCAGATGCAGGCTGAGAATGTCCGCCGTCGCAAAGGCTTCGTCCTGCGTCACCGGCTTCACTCCGGCCTCCAGGAGGACTTCGGCAGGCACATACGGATCATAAGCCGCCAATTCGAAACCGAAGGCCCTCACTCTATCGAGCACGCCCCGCGCGATGCGCCCATATCCGAGCGTGACAAAGCGCATGTCCCGATAGCTTGGCATCGGGTCATTCGGCACGATATTCCAGATCCCCGAGCGCAACCGCGCATCGACCATCGGCAACTGCCGACCGAGCGCCAGTGCCAGCGACACCGCATGATCAGCCACTTCGCCGGTCGCGTAGTCGGGCACGTTACACACCGCGATGCCCTTTTCGGCGGCGCTTTTCAGATCCACATTGTCGGTTCCGATGCCATACCGCACGATCACCTTGCACTTCTTCAGTCCCGCGATGGCCTCGGCGTTCAATGGAGCCCACTGCACGAGCAGTGCCTCCGCATCCGCGCACTTGGCGATGACCTCTCCCGGCGTCCGGCATTGATGCACCTCCATCTCGATGCCCGCTTCACGGAGCACCTCGGTCTCGTTGTCGATATGGGGAAACTCGTGGTCAGTAATTACAGCTTTCATGAGTTAATAAAATCTCCTTAGCGAGCCAGATACCCACCATCCACCGGCAGATCTGTGCCGGTGATGAAGGACGAGTCGTCGCTCGCCAGGAAGGCCGTGGCCGACGCCACCTCGCTGGGGCGACCCTGCCGCCCGAGGATGTGCAGTGTTCCCACCCGGCGATTCTCGGTCTCGTAATCGAGGCCAAATTTCTCGCAGTAGTTCGCAAAAGCCGCTGTCTCGATATACCCGGGACAGATCGAGTTCACCCGGATGTTGTCCTTGGCCAGATCGATGGCCCAGCACTTCGTGAGCCCGCGAATCGCAAACTTTGTGGCATTGTATGTCGCAAACTCCGGCTGTCCGATGAAGCCGCTGACGGAGGATAGGTTCACAATACTCCCGCCTCCGGCTTCCCGTATCGCAGGTAGCACATAGTGCGTCAGGCGCGATGTCCCCCGGATGTTCACCTGGCAGATCTTGTCCATGTCTTCGACCGAGGCATCCGGTCCCTTGAACAAAAAGAGCGCCGCATTGTTGATCAGCACAGACGCCGCACCCACCTCGCGGCGGATCTGCTGCGTCACCTCGGCCAGCCGCGCATCATCGGAGATGTCCGCTTCATAAAAGCGCACCTTATCGCCAAATTCCTCGACCAACTCCGCCCGTGGCGCCTGCAGATCGATTCCCGCCACCCGGCATCCTTCTTCAATGAGCCTCCGGCAAATTGCTTCTCCGAGCCCATTGGCCGCACCCGATACCACCGCGATTTTTCCGTGTAATCCTTTCATGGCTCGTCCTCCTTAGTAGCGACAAAATGCCCGTACCGGTGACCCATCCCCCTGCTCAAATCGCAGCGGCACCGCAAAAAATTCCACCACCTCCGCCGGAACGGAGGCCAGATCGGCCAGCCCCTCCACGATGATGACTTCTTTGTTAAAAAAGATCCGATGCACTTCGAGATGGTCGGTCGGATGCACCGACGCCTGCTCCACGCCCACGAGGTGAATCCCGAGTCCCACGACATACTCCGCCGCCTCCCGGCTGAACCCCGGGAACTCATCATGATACGCCGCCGTCCCCCAAGTGGACGACCAGCCGGTCTTCACCAGGAGCTTCTTCGTCCGCGCGATTTCCGCGGCATATGGCTCAAAGTCCGCTTTCTCAAACGTCGCCCCCTTCACGCCCTTGGCCCGCAGATCCACGATCGCGGCCTCTCCGACGCAATGCTCGAGCGGCAGTTGCGAAACGTCCTTCCCATCCGGTACGCAATGCAGCATCCCGTCCAGATGCGTGCCGGTATGCAGATCCGTGCTGATGTGGAGCATATTGTAGTTACTCCAACTGATTTCGCGCATGGGCCATCCGATGATTTTGGCACAGCCCGGGAAACCTTGCGTTCCGAGGGCGAGGGAATGCGTCAAATCATGAATACAACGAGGGGAGCGGGGGTGTTCCATATCGATGCGCCGTTACATAAAGTGCATACACTATTTGCGCAATCCCAAAGATTCCACATTCTGTGCTTTTCCTCCGTGCCGAAAAGGGGTGAAAGTGCCGAAGTCCCTTGATGAGCCGTTCTTCTTTAGACATGACCCCCCTCTGTGCGCATACGCAGAATGCCATTCTCCGCATTCTCCGTGACGAATTCATCGTCGGTCAGCCCCTCCTTGCACGCAACGCTCTCGCGAAACGCTGCGGCACCAGCCGCACCACCATCCACCGCGTCCTGGCGGATCTCGTCACCGCAGGTTTACTGAAAAATACCGACGGCGTCCTCTCTCTCCAGCGCAATCCCGCAGACGAGGACTTCCTCCCGGAACCCGAAAATCTTTCCCGCGTGGACGAAGTCGAGGGCCGTATCATGGAGAAGCTCGCCGCTGGTGGCCTCCGTCCCGGCATGCAGTTTTCAGAGCTCGAACTTGCCCGTGAGTTCGGCGTCACCACGGTCACCATCCGCGAAGCTCTCCTCCGTCTCGTCCGCCTCGGTGCTTTTAAAAAACCCGCCCGCAAGCAATGGCAGGTCGTCCGGATTGATCGCCGCATGCTCGACGAGCTAATGGATCTCCGTGTCCTTCACGAGACCTACGGCATGGAGCGCTGCTTCCGTGACCTCACCACCCATCGCCCCTTTTTCAGGAAGCAACTCGACGATACCAAGGCTCTCGCCTCCTCCCCGCAGCCCGATGGCCAGCTCTTCCTCGCCCTGGACGATGAGTTCCACCGCCAGATCATCATCCGCTCGGGCAATCGCTATCTCATCGAGGGCTTCGAGTTCGTCTCCTTCCTCATCCGCCTCCAGTTCTTCCAGCAGCACCTTCCCGCCATCGCTTCCATGCGCGCCGTGAATGAGCACGTGGGTATGCTCGAGGCCATCGTCGCGGGAGACCTCCCTGCCGCACTTTCCCGCCTCCGCCTCCACCTCGATGCCGCTCGCGATATCCTGCACACGTTGCAGGAGGAGCGGGCTTGATTCCCGGGTAGGGTAGGGGAGTGAAAACAAAAATGCCGCTCGGCGGGGACGAGCGGCGACTTCGATTAGGTCCTTATTCCCCGCGGTAAATACAGCGGGCTGTCGGTGTTTCGTGCAGGATGATCTCTGCCAGTTCCGGCAACGTCGGGAGCAATTTCTCCCAGAACCACGCCGCCATCAACTCGATGGTCGGATTCTCGAGGCCGGGCACCTCATTCAGATACTTGTGATCCACCAGCTCCAGCAGTGGGGCCACTGCCTTGCTGATTTCGGCGTGATCATAGATCCAGCCAGTATCAGGGTTTACGACTCCTTCCACCACGATCTCCAGCTTGAAGCTGTGACCATGCAACTGGCCACACTTGTGACCCGCTGGGACTTTCGACAGGGTTTGGGCAGACTCAAAATAGAAGTCTTTGGACAATCTTGCTTTCACAGCCTGCCACTATATCTCGCCCCCCGCACAGTCCTAGCCGAATCTCTGCGGGACTTCATCCCCGCCCGCCTTTCTCAGGACAGCGCCGCTTTTTCGAGCCGCTTCTGCCGCTCGACCGCCGCCGTGTACGCGGGAGTCACGGCCTTGTCGGGCAGGAATTCCCGCCCGGGCTTCAGATCGGGCACCTCCACTTTCAGCCCCTCCAGCGCCAGCACCGCTGCCCCACGCAAGGAAGCCTCGGGCTCCTGGCTCGCATGGATCGGCCGCCCCATCACATTCGCCAGCCGCTGCACGGCGTCTCGGGATTTCAGGATGCCCCCGGAGACCACCCATGCCGCCTTTTGCTTGGGATCCACCATGTCGGCGATCAGGCGCATTCGCAGGTAAAATCCCTCCGTGATCGCCTGGAGCATATCCAGCGCCGTCGTGCTCTGTTGCAAACCACAGATCACCCCGCGACTCTCCTCGTTCCAATACGGAGCCCGCTCGGCTGTCCAGAAGGGCAGCACATCAAGCCCATGCTTGGGCAACTTCCGCCCCTCCATCGCCTTCTC